>JGI24540J26637_10001105_pt1 | contig 11832 bp, 6 predicted proteins | sample NorSeaMetagenome_FD_26637 | JGI IMG/M metagenome (IMG submission 26637)
GCACGACACAATTCGGGTATCCGTCAACTGTAAACGGGCCCAACTTGACAAACACCTCATCGTATAAGCCGCCGCCATTGGAATAGTTTCTCTCGTTCTTCTTCTTTCTCAATTGATCCAATGAACGTTTGTTCTCGTCGTTCGTAGGTACGAGCGAACCCGCGGGAAACGCGCCGCCAAACTCAGTCGCCTCGATGAACGGTTTCGCCGCGTTCGTCGCCACCGAGTGAATACATAACTTCGTTGTTTCTCTATGTGTTTCATCGTCGAAGTACTCGTCCGTTATTTTATGAATAAGTTCGACCCATTTCATCGCCGCGACCGATCCCGTCACGAGAACAAGCACGTGAATTTCCTCCTTCTTTCCCTCCTCCATCGCGCTTTCTCACTCCTCTCTCTTCTTCTCCCTCTCTTCAAATAAGTGTCTCTCTTTTAACCGTTCTTTATACTTCTCCCCTTTCTCTTTATTCCTTTTCGCTTTAAAGATCTTCTGCAGTTTCAAGCACTCGTCCAGCTCCCACTTTTCTCGATTGCATTTCCCGAGGAACCACTTTTCGTACCACGGGTTCGTCGTGTGACANGTTTGTAAGTTTTGCACGTTTTGGCGACACAGAGGGTGTTTGGAGAGGGTCAGAGGTGGGTGCATGTATTGTGCTCCTTACGTGGAGTCGTGAGGAGCGTTCAGAACGGTTCGGGGACCCTTGCGACGTCCGTATACTCGTTCCTTTTGTGCGATGGAATGACGGTTTTAAAACGTCTACATTGGAGGAAATTCGCCTCTAAATGACGATTACGTTTTGATGCGCGGTGATGCGAAAATATGTTTTACGCGCGAGTAGAGCGATTTGTCGGAGCGTTTCACGTATATATCGACCGCATGGAGATGAGTTTCGTTGGTTCACGTTTTTTGTTCGTACGCGATAAAGCGCGTTATAAAGTCGAATCTTTGACGATTTGAGCACTCGGGTACCAGATCAGATCAGAGAGAGAAAAAGTCCGCGACGAGACGACGTGCACGCGACATATATAAACGATATTTGCGACGAGATATATACACGTACCGCTTTTTGCTCCGCTTTTTTTTCCTCAAAAGCGATGTTCTCGTCGTAAAAGGTCATCGTCATCCAGAGCATCGGTCAAATCATCATGTGTTTCCGCATGTGTGTTTAAAGTCTCATCAGATATAAAAGCATCATCAAAAGCTTCATTCTTCGCATTGAAAAGGCCCTCCTAAACCTCAAAACAACCAGATGTGTTCTCCTCGCCGTCGTCATCGTTTAATCGTCGTAAAAAGTCGTCCTCGTCCAGCGTTTCCGCGTGTTTATGTCTCTCATACAGATGAAAGCATTTTCTTTCCCAGAGAGAGCGCAGAAACGCATCCTACAAAGCGTCACTCGTTGCACTGAAAAGAAGCGCACCATAAAATGCACACAAACACCAACACCGCGCGAAAAAGAGGACGACTGTTCTTCGTCCTCGTTTTCTTTTCACTCCTCGCGATGTCGCTGACGTTTACCGCGCCTCTGTCGAGAACAAAGAAGACTTTACAGATGATGCGCGACGAGAGGAGGTTTTCCCCCGCTGTAAAGGACGAATTCGATTTCGAGTTTCTCGACGAAGAGGAAGGAGATTCAGACTATTGGGACCAAGACGAGACGAAGAATAACGACATCGATGATGATGACTCTAATGCGCATTACAAGAAACGAATGGGGAAGTTTCGAGACGCATTCATCGATGCCTTTGATGATGAGACATTTGAGGCAAAAGAGGAAGAGGAAGAGGTCAGTCTCTTCACGAATACCGCGGAAACGCCAATCAACGGGAGGAAATGTGCACGATCGATCGCGATGAAACCATCCAGACGACTTTATGAGAACGATGATAAGAGCAGTGGTAGCAGTAGTAGTCATACTAAATGTGGGAAAAGACTTACTCATGAAGATTTCCCGCCCGTCGCCGTCGTGTCGGCGATACACGCGAGATCTTTGATGAAGATTAAATCGAAGTCGATTGACGCGATGACGGAGTTTACGGAGAATTTACGGATGGCGTTTGGGGACGAGAGGGATAAGAAGTCTGAGATGCATTCGGACGGGGAGTTGGTTTTAGTCGTGTACGGGGTGAACGAAGAGACGGAGGAGGTTTTAGAGGATTTAGAGAAACATTTGTTCCGCGAGAATGATTTCTATTTAGCGATTATCGACGGCGATACACGAGCGCTGAATGAAATTTCCGATTACGACGACGCGATCGCGAGAGGCGTGAAATTCACGAGAGCGAAGTTTGCCATCGTCGCGGATTTGAACGCGATCGTTCCCTCGGCGGAGTGGACGAAAATGGCACTGGTGAAAGTCTTTCGAACGGAACCGACCGTCGCGGCGGTTCTGTTCGGCGGGAACGAAAACGTGAGCGGATTTGAAGGCGCGAAGCGACCGGCGATGGTTATTAGAGCGTGGGAAGCAAAGTTTGCGCTGACGAGTGAAGATGGATCCTCCGGGTGCGCGAAAACCGAGAAGAGCTTAATGTCCGTCATGGTCGATAAAGGCATGGAGTTTAAACGATTGCCGAGGAAGTTGAAAAGAATCGATAAATCATCGCGTAGTAGTATTGGTAGTGATAATAATAGAGATAGCAGCAGTAGCAACGACGGCGGCAACAGAAGACTACTTTTTGAAGAAGAAGAAGAGGGTATTGACATTATGGACGGTAAATGGGAAGCGAACTCCAACCGCGGCGGCGTCGACGGCGCGTTTGATTTAGGATGCAAATCAGCCTCGAAGAGGAACGAAAAGAGTTTGTTCTGTCCCACTTCATCTAATAACGACAACATTAACAAACGAAAGAGAAGAGTTCAAGCGACGTTCATCATGCAATACTTCAACAGAGCGAAAACGTTGGGTGAGATTTTCGACGCGTTGGCGAAGAGCGTCAAGCACTCGTCGATATCTTCGCCCTCCTCGTTCACGATGGAAGTGTTGGCAAACGTAGACTCCGGGTATAAAAAATCTGATAACTGGGTCAAGCACGCGTTGGAGTTTAAGAAGCAAACCGGTAATCACGATTCGCCGTTCGTGTTGTCGTTTTCCAACGATATTCACGAACTCCGAGCGTATAATCGATTGGCGCACGTCGCGACGGCTGAATTACTCGTCTTTGCGCAAGACGACGATAAACCAGACGTGACAGACCCGAGCTCTTTATCCTGGCTTCTCGACGGTTTATCTTTANTGCGTCGTCACAAAGACTTGGCTTTGTTGGGTGCCTACCGAGGCCGGTACGACGACGGTTCTCGAATGAAGACATCGTCCAACCAAAACGACGGCTCGAAATTCGGCGGTAACTTTGAATCCGATCGCGAGACTCGCCCGATCGCGTACGTCGACAGCGAACTCGGCGTTCCTTTTCTCTGGATGTACAAAGTGAACATGGGCCCGATGTTGTTTCGAAAGTCCATTTTCTTAGCCTCCGGAGGGTTTCACGATCAATTCTCGTGCGCGGGCGAGATGGCGCAAGGGTTCGATTTCGAAATTTCCGTTCGCATGTGGAGCGAAGGATTCAAAGTTGGCTTATACGATCCAAAATGGCTCCATCGAATCGATAAGGATTTAACGGCAATCGGGAACCAAAATCGCCATCGAGACGTGCAAAAGAAAGAGTTAACGGACAAGAAAGACGAAGCGACGAAAAGAAATAACCAGAACATTTACACCTTGTTTGCTTCGGAGAAAAATTTTCACCACGAGAAAGGCACAAAATTAGCCAAGAAGAGTTTGAAGGAAGATTTAGCAAAAAAAACGTTAATTTGCGCATTACCGAAAACGCACGAGTTGTGCCACAACTCGTTTTTAGACACGCCGAGAGACGCGGTGACGTGCATGTCCGCCGACCGGAAGTGTTTCCAACGAAAGTACATCGAAAAGCACAACGTCGCGGGCGCGAACGACGAAGACGCGAGGAAGGCGTTGCCGAAAGACGAGAACGGAGACATCGACGTTTCCAAAATTCGATTCACAAAAGGCGAGAAAGTGAGATTCAAATACGAGTGGTTAGAACACGACGGCGCGCAGAGAGTCTGGAACGAAGCTTTGGTGGAGACGCAAAAAGTCGCGCTGAAGACGGCGTCGTCCTCATCATCCTCAAATCTTTCCGTCGAGGATGCCGTAAAACAATGGCTGAACGAAAACACGCCCGCGATAAACGAAAAAGTCGAACAAGTGCGCTTGCAGCTCGCGAAAGAAGCCGAACCGGAATTGAAACGCGCGGAAGAGCTCGCCGCGAAAGGTTTGATTTACGGCACCGGAGGCGCCGTCAGCGAAGAAGAACGGGCGAGACGCGCGAAAGAGGCAAAATCTGTGGATAAGAAAACGAGAGATCGCGTGGTGGAACTCGCCGGGATTAAAGCGTTCGAGGATGGGAAGGAAGACAGAGCGGCGTGGGAATAATAAATTTTTTTCAAGAGAGAGACAGAGATAGAGAAAGTATCATCAAAGTAGATTCTTGGCGATTAATGATATGTTTTCCTCTTTATCTTCTTTATCTTCTTCTTCTTTGTTATCGAGCGTTTCTTTCTTAAATACGAGTACTCGTCATAAATATGTACATTTTTCTTTTGATACGTAATGTTACCATTTTCTCTCTCATTTAGACGAGCAACGCAGCCATGATGGTTGCGCCAGCAGTCGCCAGCATCGCCTTGGTTGAAGCGCCTCCAGACGTACTCGTATCAGTAGTAGTCGTAGTAGTAGTAGTATCCGTAGTTGTAGTAGTAGTAGTCGTACTATCGGAACCAACGTAATCGGTATACCCGAGCGTTTTTTCCACGGTTTGCATGCAACTCACGCCACTTCCGCACGTCCACTCGCTCGCGTCGTACGAAAGAACCGTCGGTGCCGCGATAATCGCTCGCTCGGTAATCGTACCGGTGTTTAATCCGTTGGCGTCGAAGCACGGACAATCGCGGTCGTACTCGAACGTTTTTTTCGTGCCGTCCGGTTGCGGCATGTCCGTGAATGTTTCGGCTTGGGCATCGTTGCACTCGGGGTATAACGATCTGCATTTTTCAACGGTGACCAAGTTCGTGCCATCGCCGAAACAGCCGACGCCGTACGGTCCTCTGTCTTGCGCGTGGTAGTGGTACACGTCATTCGCTGGCGAATCCGGAGTCTTCCCGATGTGCGCGCCGCACGCGTCCAAGTGCGGCAACTTTTTGTTCTCGAAATCCTCCCACTTCCCGTACATGATGTACGGCCCGACGTCGCCAATTTTCGTCGAGTGCGCACCAGATTGCGAATACAAACAGTGATACCTTCCGTGGAAATGGTAATCGCTCGTGTGTCCGCCGCACGGGCCGACGCATCCGCGATACGAGTCATCCGCTTGAACGTTCGGAAACGACCACGCGACAGAATCGTAACACAATTTCCTGACTTTACTTTCCGCCAAGCCGAGATCTAAACCTCCTGTATTATCATAGAGATCGCTCGGCGTGGAGCATCCCCAACCTTCAATGACTTTATCTTGCTTATCGGAAAACCCAGCCTCGAAAGAGTTGTAGATGTGCGCGCTCGTGCTCACCGCGCTCCCGCTCGGGCTATACGTCAACGTTTTCGACTTTGTCGAATCCCCAGGATCGACGTACGTTTCCGTGCCAGCATTATACGTGCATCCAGTGTCCTTCCTCAAGTCTGCCGGTTTCGGATTATTCAGCGATAAACCTAACGAAGCCGTCGTCGGGTTCACGCACGCCGCCTCTCCAACACGTATCGATGAAAGCGAAGAAACCAAGGAAAAGGCGGAAATGGCGAAAACACTGTTGCTGTTTCTTCGTCCTTTACTTCCTCTCTTCTTCTTCTCGATGGTGGTGTTATTATTCTTCTTCATCGAAGCTCAAATCCTCCTTCTTTCGTGTATTTTAAAAATCTGTTGTGAAGAGAAATTTGTCAGTTTTTGTCATCAGTGTTTTTTCTTTTTTTTCTTTTTTTTGTTTTTGACTGTCCTCTCATTTTTTTCTCAAGGGGCACAACTGTAAGAAAGCATGGAGTCGGATCATATCACGAAAGAAGACAAAGAAACAGAGCGCATTAAGAATGCACTCGCGCGTAAACACACACCCAAAGCGTTTAGAAGAGAACAAAGCGAGGAGGAGAGATGCTGTTGTTTTTTTGGAAGAAGACAACACTCTTTGCGTACCTTTTTTAAAGAGTGTGTGATATATAAAAGACAACGAAGTCCCCTAAAAGGTCACCACACTGCCCAGAGTCTGGAGGAAAAAAAATGAGGAAAAACAACTGCTTCTTTTGAGCTTTTTTACTCTGAAAAAGAACAGTTCTAAAAGCATACAGGAAAAAGACACGAGGGGGAACTGCTCTGTTTCGTTGTGAAAAAGACTCTACTTTGACTCGTACTCTTCAGAGAACTTTTAGTAGGGGTTTTGGTGAATACGTCACCGAGAGACGACAGATACTTAGAGTAGTATATCAGTAGTACTGTTGCAATATGTATGCGATGAGATGATTTGAGAGAAGAGAGACATATTCATCGTATTGAATACTACTATAATACTCTATATATCGAGCAACGGTGAGAGTTGCAACCACACAGAACAAAGAGGATAGAATCTCTTTCCCGGGAAACAGCAGAGAGAAGTACACCCAACGACCTCTCTCTCATCTCTTACACATCAGACGCAATACTAAAGACACCACAGATATCAACACACAAATACACAACACTCGTCTAACAGACGCGCAACAAGGAGAACAAAAATGGGCGAAGCATCGATGGAAATATTCACGCGCACGATCGCCCCAATCCTCGGGTTCCTCCTCGCAAACGTCATGTTCTTCGCCTCGGTACCGGAGCTCCAAAAATACCGCAAAATGAACGAGTGGGGTTCCTTAAACAGCCACCCGTACCCGATCGTGGTGTGCAATTGCATCGGGTGGATGATGTACGGATCCGTGATTAAAGACTATTGGGTGTTCGTGTCAAACTTTCCAGGCTTGCTCGTCTCGGTGTACGCGTTGATGATAGCGCTGACGTTAAACGCGCGAAACGAGAAGAAGAGAAAAGAGTTGGAAAAGATGGTACTGGTATCTTGCGCGCTTTTAAGTGTAATGGGGTTTGTCTTGGGCGTGGTCATGCACGGGGACGAAAAGGAAGGGAAGAAGCGATTCGCGTCTGGGATTTTTTGCAACGTCGTCTTGGCGATATATTACGCGTCGCCGTTGTCGGAGATGCGACAGATCATTATGGAGAGAGACGCGTCGAGTTTGTATTGGCCGATGAGCGTGGCGATTACCGTGAATGGGTTTTCCTGGGCCGCGTACGGGTTTGCGTTGAAAGATTGGTTTTTAGTCAGTCCGAATATGTTCGGAGGCGTGTTGGGGGTTGTGCAATTGGCGTTCTTAGCGACGTTTGGTAAGAAGAATACTAAGAAGAAGAAGATGAATAAGAGTAGTAGTATTAGTAGTGTAAAGATAGAATTGGAGGAGCGAGGAGGAGGAGGATTAGGAGGAGGAGAAGAGGAAGAAGAAGAAGAAATTAATATCGTCGCGAACTTATCGAGCGAAGATTTGATCGTCTCCGGACAACCGAGGTCGTAGTAGTTTTGTATGCATAATGTTATTAGAGCGGCGGCAGAGGCGGCATTTATGATCGAGTTGTTAATATTATACCACTGTAATTTTGTGTTATTTAGTAAAAAGTAAAAGTTCTATTAGAATACCTCTTCTCTCTTCGTTCGCCAAAGTTAAAAAAGTATCATCATCAACGCCTGGACGATGATGAACTTTGCGTCTCCGAAACGACTAAACCAGTCGCATCCGCGCCTACTTTACCCAAGTTGCAAACATCGCACAGAGCGTCTTTCTTCTCGACGACGTACTTCGCCCCGCAACAGGAGCACGCGAGATCTTTGGTGCCTCTGTAGATTGGCGTCAGCGTCCCGGAACAGACGACAAACGGATTGCGAGAATCGTAATTCAACTCCACGGCATCTTTGTTCTGTTTCTCGCACACTTGCAAAACCTGTTTCGCTTGCGTGGCCACGTTTGCGGGTGGGTTAAGCTCTAACAATCTTCGAGAAAACCCAGCCGCGGTTTGGAAGTTTTGCATCTTGTAAAAGATAGTCATCGCCGATCTCAAGGATAACGAGGAGTGAATCGGTTGTAAATTTTGGTGCGTGAAATACGCCGCCAACTCGGCGGCTCGGTTCGGATCCGATTTCGCGACTTCTTTGCGACTCAATTCGATTCGTAAAGCGACGGCGTAATCTCTCGCAATAGCCAACAACTCTTTCACCTCGTCCACTTCGCGTCTCGTTTCCACGGATAACAAAGTGATCGAGTGAATAATGTTCACGAACAAGTTCAACGCGTCCGAGAATTTCCCTTCCGTGACTTTTCTATACGCTTGCTTCAACTTCTCCTCGAGAATTGGCAACGTGCCCAACAAATTCGGCGGTTTGACTTGGCCGATAGGATCGGACGAGTCCCAGTTTCTAGATAAAATCACCCGCATCTTCGCGGCGTCGCCTTCAGAGAGCGAACCGGGTAACACCCCGGTACTCGCAAACGCGCAATCCACAAACATTTGTTTCAACGGTTTGAAGTTTACGATGCCTAATTGTCTGGATAAGAGTTTCATGGCGCCATCGAATTCCCCAGCTGCCGCGTGATCGCCAGCGACCGCGGATTTGGCCGTCCACTTTTGTCTCGGGTCTACGCCGGCGCTCGGCGCGACAAACATTTCGCCCGCTTGGATACCCGTCGGCGATCCCGGTTGGCTTCCACCGACTAAATCCGCCGCCGGTAAGTCCATATCTTCCATATCCCAACCAGCGTCTGAGCCGTCTTGTGATCTGTCTTCTTCGTCGTCTCCGCCGGGTAAGATGTTCGCCAAAGGATCGTCTTTTTCCATCTCGTCGTCGTCGCCGCCGACGCCCAAATCCAAATCGTCGCCGTCGCCCCAATCGCCTCCGACACCTTCCATCTCGCTCTCGTCCATTTGGTATTGCGAGGCGGAAACTTCGCCGGACAAGACGCCTTCAAAGAATCCTTTGGATACGGTCAACAAAGGCCAGTTATCTTCCTTCAAAATCGGTTCCGGTGGCGTCAACAACTCTCCGACTGAAGCGTCGATATCCGGAACCTTGGCCCCGGCTTCTCTCAACTCCTCCGCTATTCTCTCCGCGTCGGTTTCTAAACCGTGCGTCTTCGCCGTCACGTATGCTAACGGGTGGTGACCGGCGGATTCGAGGATTTTAACGCGTTCCGTAACGTCGCCTAAGTACAACGCGTTGTGGAATTGACCCATGACGTCCGCGCGCATTTCGGAAATCTTCAACATTTTTTGCAGCTTTTCAATGTTCCCCGTGATTAAATACAAGAACGATAAGCGCTCAAAATTTTTCGTCTTTTGGTACGCAAACTCGACGATTTGGTGGTTCCCTTGTCTCAAAGCTTCCACGCCGAGTTTATGCCACGTTTCTTTCTCGTCCAACGCTTGCGCGGCAGCCAACGCGACTTCAATGTTGCCGCACTCAACCGCCAGCGCGAATCGCGTTTGTTCGTCTCTCACAAAGTGCAAAGCAATTTCTGGGTACCCTTTCTTTTGCAAATACGCGATGATCGATTGACCGCACAAGACGTTCGATTTGATCATCGATAAAACCTGATCGAATTTGCGCTGAACCAAAGCGAGCTTGAAGACGTACTCCGTCGAGTCGATTTGAATGCGTCTGTTTTTACCGTCTCGGTCCAAGCAATGGACGACGTTGCCGATGACTTTGGTCACATACACCGCGTTATCCAACGTTCGGATAATCCCGGAATCACCGTTCGGTAACGCGTATTTGATGTGGTTCAAAGTCGTGTAAATGAACACGCCTCTGTCGTCCCAGGCGCCTGATTTCACGCGAATGGTTTCGTGCACCGTGCACGCGTGCCCAAGCTTTCTGTTGGCGATTACGATCGCGTGTTTCGATAACATGGCAACCAAAGACATGTCGTTGGACCAAACGACGTATTTAATCAACGGCGTCGTTATTTCCGCCATCGCGGCTCTTTGTTGAACGTCGAACAAAATCATGCGATCTTCGGCTCGGCACAAGAGAGATCCGGTGCCGGCGTAAAAGATGGCGTCCACGGTGGAATCCGGAGGGACGCACTTCTTCGTGACTTCATTTTTCAAGTCTTTGATTAAGATTTGGTGCGTGGATTTGTCCAAAACCGCAAACCTGTTCCGCGCGATGAACGTCGCGGAAACGCCTTGACCTCGTCTCGGCTCGTTACCGACTTCGCCCGAGCGACCGTCGTCTTTCGGCAAGACGTGCAACTCGTACGATCCACCTTCGCTGTCGGAGTTGATCAACACCGCGTTTTCAGCCGGGTTGTAACTTAAGTTGCGGAAACCAGAGTTGTTTCCACCGCCCGGAGGTCGTCTCACGGACACCAAAGGATTATCTCTTTGACTTTCAAACTCAAACGAACGCAAGTATCGATCCTTTACGTAATACAGCATGTTCGCGTGCGAGGCGTACGCCGGTCGTTCTCTTTCCAATTTAAAAACAATCATCCCAGAATCGTGCCCGGCAGCCAACAAGTTCAAGTTCGGGTGCGCGGACAAAATCCAGAATCGATCGTTTTCTCTTCGAAAGGTTTGCGCGCCCGATCTTTTACTCATGTCCCAAACTCGAATCGATTTATCCTCAGAGTTGGAAACGATGATATCTTGTCGCGCGTGGAACATCACGCACGACACGTTGTTCACGTGACCTCTCAACGTGTCCACTTCCCAGGCTTTCGTGTCGTTCATGCGCCATAATTTCACTTGGCGATCGTCCGCGCCGGAGACGATCAGCGGTAAACTCGGGTGAAACGACGCCCAATTGACGCCTCGATCGTGGCCTTCCAACACGTACTTCACCACCGCATCACCGCCACCAAACAAATCCGCGTTCATTTGCGGGATTTTCAAATCCAATTCGCTCGGTCTTTGCGGACCTCCCGGCGAGGCAACTTTCTTCCTCAGCGCGACGATATCCCACACTCGTACGGTTTGATCCAACGACGCCGAAACGACCAAGTCATCCTTCAAATGAAACGAAGCGCACATGACGTAATGATTGTGTCCCGTCAACACCGAGATGCAATTCCTAGATTGCCAGTTCCAAATGCGAATGGTTTGATCGTCCGACGCGGAGACGATCCACGGGTGTTCCACGTGAAACTGCACCGTTCGGATGTAGTCCAAGTGTCCGAGTAAGGTGAATAAACATCTACGGAGCTTGTAGTTCCACACCTAATAATAATGTTGTTGTTTTGAGTAGTAGTAGTAGTAGTAGTAAAGAGAGAGATAATAAAGTCGTCAGTGATTAGAAATGTTTCCATCGTTTCGCTTTTCGCTCGATTTCTTCGTAACCCTCAAATCTCTCCAATTTTACCCCATCAACACTCCGGCGAGATCACTCTCTTAAACGCTCTCTTTCTCANAACGCAAACAAGAACACCACCACCAACGAGACAACCGACGACGATAAAAAGAAGTCAAGAGCAAGAGCGAACCTTTATTTTATAATCGTCTCCCCCGGAAACGAACAGCGGTTGGTTGGTGTGAAAATCCACCCCACGAACCGGTCCGTCGTGTTCGTCGAATCGGTCGATCAGCGTTCCCATTCGGTAGTCCCACAATTGCACGACACCGCTGTGTAACGAGGCTAAAATCCACGGCCGTTTCGGGTGGAACGAGAGGCCTTTCACGCGGTTCGATTTCGTTTCGAATTTTGTCAACATTTTTTATGTGTGTAAAGCTCGTATATACTATCCTAAA
>JGI24540J26637_10001108_pt1 | contig 11825 bp, 13 predicted proteins | sample NorSeaMetagenome_FD_26637 | JGI IMG/M metagenome (IMG submission 26637)
CGTCCCCGTCGCTCTTGGGAGGAGAGGAGGCCGGGGCGGGGCTGGGGGCAGGGACTGGGGCGGGAGTGGGGGCAGGAGCAGGAGCAGGAGCTGGAACGGAGGCAGAAGGGGGGGCTTCAGCCTGCATCTCAATCACGCCAACTGGCAAAAGGAGGGAGGCAAGGAGCAAGGGGGTTAGCTATTTATTATTCTGGACGACCTCATTAAGGTCGCTTCGCTTCTCTCGCTTCCACTCTCACCTCCACCACCAGCCTTCTCAAGGGCCTCATCACCTCCCACATAATCGTCCATATTCTCATACTCGTATTCGTCGAGCTCGTCTCCGACATCTTCCAACACGTCGTCCCTTGCATCAAAGAAGGCTTCCTTGGGCGCACCGCAGGTGGGGCACTTGAAGGAGTCGGGGAAGAACTGGGAGTGGGAGCGGAAAGTGGGCGAATGTGAAGCAAATCACGAAAAAGTTGTAACGACGGGTGAGAATTATCGCATTGATTAGAGAGGGATCGCAGATTGAATGAAAATACACACGCGTTCTACATTTATCGCCAGAGCCGGAACGCTAGTGTCCAAAACATACCTTGCCCTCGCGCCCTCTGGCAGGGAAGATTGTGTAGCCGCAATCACGGCAACTGAAAGCATGAAGCTCCGCCTCCTGTTCGGGCGAAGTCACAACGTGGGACCAGTTGGGAGCATCCTTCTCCGTAGCATTCTTCTTCGTCAGAAGGTTGAAAACCAATCCAACGCCGAACAGGACGAAGAGGATCTTGGAGGTTCGTACTCCAAAACCCAAAAATGCCAAAGGAATGGACGAGGATGAGTGCGACAGTTGTGTCATATTGTCAGAGTCGGAGATTTTGATTTTTTTGGTAAAGATATTTGCTAATTTTCGGTGGGTCGACCGAGGTCGATTGGCAAAAAGTGTTGGAGGGGAGCGAAATGCGGCACGAGAATGGGGGAGGGGATTATTGAAACCCAAAACAACCGAGAGTGTTACATATAAAAGCGCAAAGAACAATAATGGGAAAACCATTAGCCAAGAGGAAATTTGAGCATCTGTCTACCCCTCAACTCGCATCGAACGTTTCTATTCTTTTCCCTCTCGCTATTGGACAATCAGTCCATATCGTGTGTACTAAAAATTATTGGGGCTATCGGCTTTAGGTAAAAAGTGATCAGCTAAAACGTTAAAATGGAAGCTTTCATCTTTTACAATTATTGAGAAACTGAACCGAGCTGTGGATTCAAAAAATTAGGTATGTATAGTGGTTCGTTAGACTGCAGTAAGGCATACCGAATGTTAGTATGCTTATATATGTAGAGAAAATATGAGAGGGACATAATAAATTATTCCCAACCCAACCACACGCTCGAGTCCTTCATCTATTTGGGGTCATGAAAGGAGTAGATTGTAGAAAGGTAAGGATGAAGGATATGAGATACAAAATAACAAACGACTAACTCTCCTCTCCTACATCTCTTCAATCCTTGCACAACCATAAATTGCAGGCTTCCTCCCTCGACCCGACACTTTCAATCATGTTCACCAACCTTCAAATTAACCCCGTCACCAAAATAACAACGAGGGGTGGGAAAACTGCTGCAATTACCGGTGGGTTAATTCCTGTCTCTCCTCAGGTCTTGAAGAAAGCTTCTGGGGTTTTCCAAACTCTTATGTTTCATGGCCAGAAGTTCTACCAGAGGGGAAAGGGTGGGTTTAAATATATTATAAAAACGATAGCCGCCCTCGACCTCCCCTCCCCGCCGCGTCCATAGCTACATTAGGAGGGGGGGGGATCACACTTACTGGGAAAAGGTGAGAGGCGAGGCGAAGCGAGGGGCAAAGTGATGATCGAAACAAGTGATGATATTAGATTTTAGTCTTACACACGCTGTTTGTCCCTTCGCTCGTTTACTCATTCCCAGCCGGATGCTAAGGTGCTGGTGCACCTCAACGGGAAAGTAGGCTAGCTAGAAACACAAGCTTCTCGATCTTGAGAAGTCCGTCCAGGTTTCGTGGGTTCCCGGAAAGATCCTAGAGGAATCGCATTACGGGAAGGGGGACTTCACCCTTATTTTCAATGCTGCTGCCCTGGGAGGAAAGAACGACAAGGAGATTGTCGCCATTTTGAGTGAGATTCTTGCAGCCGTTCTGCAGACCCTAAGGGAGAACAGCGACCTCCCTGCCCTAGTACTACCAGATGTGGAAGAGCTTGACAACTACGACGAGTTGTGTAGGGGCAACAGAGGTGCAGGTGCCATCAATGCTGCAGCCTCCATCGAAGCCAAGAAGACGGGGAAGAGTTATGACGAGTGCAGAGGAGTGGGGATTAGTGCGGGTTTTGCGTGAAACAAACGAAAGGTTGAAGAATTGATGGAGAAGTCTGGCAAGACCTGGAAACAGTTTAGGGTTTTTGCCGGTTTTGGATCAACGGGACACTTAAGGAAGAAAAAAGTTTAGAAAGTGTAAGAAGAGCGTACGTGGCGGAAGCCACGTGGGTTTTGCTCCCTTATATGACTAATTTCAATTTAGGTTCGCGCTCGACTCTCGGTGGGAGTAAAGTGAAAGGAGGGCAATAAATCACTTCAGCGTCGTCCGAAGGAGATAGAATGGGGAAGAAAGGGAAGAAGGCGGCAAAGGGAGAGGTGAGGGCAGCAGCAGCGGCAGCAGAAAATGTGAGATAGAGAGTGGTGGCAAGAACTTCAGCAAGTGGGTTTTGCGAGCTCACGCGGTACTGTTCGAAAGACTATCAGAAGGCCCACACTAAGGTAAGATTAACGAGGAGCGACAGCTTGTCCAATACCAACCCCAATGCTCGTCGCTTCACTCATTGCAGGAGCACAAGGAGGAGTGCGACAGGGTGGTTCTTGATTGTTGGTTCGTGGCAGCGATGGAAGGCAGAATCGACGACATCAATAGGCTCCTCAAGAGGCGGGTTAAGGTGGACAGGACGACTGGAGTATCTGGAGTGAAGGGTTACACAACCCTCTCTTGTGCTACGTCTGGGGGGAGGAATGAGATTATGAAAACCCTTTTGCAGAGCGGTGCGGATGTGGACAAGGCGTCGAGTAATGGAATTACTCCTCTCTACATTGTGTCTGAGGAAGGCAAATTGGAGGCTGTGAAGAGAGGGGAAGGCGGAGGTGGACAAGGCGGAGAACGATGGATGGACTCCTCTTGGGATTGCGAAATACTACAAGAGGGACTAAGAAGTAGTCAAGTACTTGAAGGGAAAAGGTGCGAAGGAATAAGTGAGGGGAAGGAAGAGAATACACAAAATTGTGCACGTTGTTTAGAAGCTTTGGGTTAATTTTTGTTGTCGGGATACGAGAGATTTTCTTTGGGATCTTAACCCTAGCGATTCGTTTAGCGTGTCTTATTCCGTAATAACTTTAGCCAGGAATTAAATCGAATGGTCTCGCTTCCCCGTTTAGAATATAGCTGCTGACGACGTCTCCGATGTGTTTGACTGCAACCTGTCCGAGGTGGCCAAAGAGAAGGCCCTTGTCGTAGCAGTTCATGCTGAAACTCTGTTCGAATCTCTTATCGTCCACGTCGAAAACGAAGTCCCCGCCCCACGCGTCCTTGATCCTTTCCAAGTCCCAGACGCCGGGGTTTAGGCTGAATCCAGGCCAGTAGCTGAATTCGTGTCCGTACTCCACAATTCCGAATTCATGTTCGAGGTACTCTATCCCAGTCGTCTTTGTTTTTCTTTTCCACCCGGCCTTTCCCTTCCACAGTCCTCCCTCGCACTCTACAACCCTGCCCTCGGCGCAAGCTCTGCTACTTTGGTCGTTGAGAAGGACTTGGGCGATTCCTGAGACGAGCAAAAGAGTTAGTTATTCATTTGAGCATATACCGCTAGCTTCGCCGCTACCCTCCCTCCCGCCGCCTTACCTCCTTTCCCCCCAACCAAGACCTCAATCGCATCCCCCAAAACCTCTCCAACCCCTTTCTTCCCAATGTATTCCCAGTCATCCTCCAAATAAAGAAGATAACGAGTGCTTGCGATGTTCTTGATGATATTCATGGAGTGAGCGTGCCCTCTGTCCTCGGTTCCCTCCTTCCATACAAATTTGAAGTTGGGGTACAGCCTCTTCATTTCGTTCCTATCCTCGTCTGAGCTGCTATCATCCACTACGATGACCTCACAAACGCCTCCACCGAGACCATGACCCCCTTCGACACCTATTCCCCAGGACTCAACAGTCTTCTTGAAAAGTTCCAGTCTCTTGCACGTCGTCAGGGCAACCGTGAGATAGCAACTTTGTTCGACCGACGGAGGCGGAACGAAGTTACGTGCCGGAGGTCCTCCGACCGCTATGTCTTGTGCTCGCCTTACGTCCAACCAATCCCTTTTCTCATCTGCCCCTCCCAATCCCTCCTTGAGGGCTTTGTACAATTTGTCAATTCCTCTCCAGTTCAGACCCATCCGCAATCCGTAGTAGTTGCTGACCAGGCCTAAATCATCCCCAAACCTAATATTTACCGCCCCCCTCCCCACTATATCTAAATTAAACACCAATTCCTCCTTCAACCTCCTCACCCCGTGCTGCAAGACGGCAGCAATCCACCTCTCCTTTACCCACTCTGCTCCGATAGCTTTGGTCACATCCCTTGCATAAACTAACGGATCCTCCCCCTCGGCAACTTTTACAACGAGTAAGTTATCTTCGTGGTACATCTTGATTGCATAAATCAGCTTTCCTTCGTTCTCCAGCTCCAATGTTGTCCCATCTCCTCCGGATTCGACCTCGTTCTCTGACACAGTCATAGTTCTACTACCGTATACAGTATCAAAGTACGAGTTGCTGGTCGGCCTCTCGTTTTTCAGCATAAATTTGAAGAACTGGTCATCATAGATGGTTTACGTGTCAGCAAGGGAAAGGGTTAGATGGAATACCAAAGACGAACCCCCCCCTTTCCTTTTCCACCCAATTTATCCCAAAACAGTCGTTGTTGTTGTTACTCACCTTTTCCCATTCCACCAGTACCTCCTTGTTCTCATACAACACACCCACATTCTCCAAAATTCTCCCCCTCAATTCGGCCTCTATTTCTCTATCGCTTCCAACTCGTACCGCCGCATCAACGTAATCATCGTCGCTGTAGCAAATTAAATCGACGATTCCCATCATTTTGTACATTGCGTAGTTTAGCTGCAAAATGTTGGTTCTGTGGTAAGCCACGACGATAGGGGAGCCAGTGGAAAAGATCTCCAGAGCGGATCTCCCGCCACCTACAGGAAATGGGTCCAAAATAACGTTGGCTAATCTCGCCAAAGCGATGAACTCGTCAAAATCTGTCCTCCTTACGAAGAGGATTCGTTTTGTGAGATCCTCCCCATCCAAACTTCCAACGTTGCTCATCATCCTTTGCATCAGCTGCTCCGTCCACTCTTGCTTCTGAGCAACAGGGAAGACGATGGCCGCCTTCTTGTCCTTCCGAAGAATAGCGATTACGAGTCTGTCAAAATCGGGATGGAGCTTGTACAGTGTTTGAGGGCACAGGTACAAGTTCATGTCCGAAGGCAAGCCGAAGGACTCCCTTGTCATACCCTCGCGCGCTTTGAGGGGAGCTGTGAAGTGCGTCGTGAGGCCCTCCATCTGATAAAGTGTCTCAACGTATCTATGCTGGGGTGGTCCAGAAGTTTCTCTCTCGAAAAGTTTGCTGGACACGAAGTAATCTATTCCGCCCACTTCCCTTGGATTCTTGACCCCCCCGAACTCTATTCCATCCCTATTGGCGATTCCTGACGTCAACGCGTGCCCCCAAAACACTGCCGTCCTCCTCGCAAGTCTTGAAAAGGGCAAGAAGTAGCCCATACTATCCATGCCGACCTCCCCGTAAACAAGAATGTCGAGTTCCTGGGCTGCAATGACGTTCCTTGCAGCGCTTATAACATGCGGTAGCTCGAACACGGTATCTGCAGATGCTCTAATCCGCTGCGAGACCTCGTCGTTGACAGCATCCTCGTAATTCTGAAAAAAAACCGTGACGTGATACATGGTCCGATCGATGTTCCTGATCACTCCTTCCATCAAGAGACCGACAGAATGACGGAAGAAGAAAGCAGAGTGGAATCCGACCCTGACCTTTCTTTGCTGCACAACCCTTATTTGGTTCTCTTCCTCTGGCGACTTCTCGTTCATAAGGAACGGAGCGCAGTAGTTTAGAGACGGGGCAAACTTCCAGTAAACATTTGCCAGAAGCCTTCGCACTTCTATGTCGTCGTACCCCTGGTAAATGACGTAGTAGCCGAGGGATCCACTCCCGGTGGTCGTCATTGGGTCGTGAAGCACGTTGCGATGGTTCGATTCCAGAGCCAGAATGCTCCGAAGGTTGTCGACGTACGCCGATCGAGCGCTGCCTATGTGATCGTTGGAGGAGTATATGGTAGGTATCACTGCCGTAGCAATTTGTAACCGTATCGAGGACACATCTTCCCAATTGCTTTCCCTCGTAGCAACGTCCAGCCCCTTGTTGTACCAAAATTGTGCCCCGGCCAAGTTTCCTTTGTTACCCTCATGGTGACCCAGGCTTGACATGGAGTTGGACAGGGTCGGATCGATTTCGATTGCTTGAAGCCATTGCAAAGTAGCGCCCTCCATTTCTTCCATCTTCTGAAGAACCAACCCGTAGTTGTGTTTCACTTGAGCGTTCATGGGGGCTATTGCGATTGCCTTGAGGCTGTGAAATTTGGCGGCTTCGAGCATGTTCATTTTTTCAAGGGCAATCACGAGGTTTCCTCGCGCCGTCAAATTTTCAGGACCGTACTCAACGGCCCTGAGGAGTATTTGGGCAACCGAGGCTTCATCACCAAGTTTTTTCATAGAGATTGCATAATCGTTGAGAAAGTTCACGTAGTCCATACTCTCGAGGACCCTCCTCTCATCCACAGACATTGTTCGCCTTAGAATGGCGTCGGCGCTCTGGTAGTCCACTGTGGCTGCTTCCAGCGCTTGCGCGGAAGAAGTTATCACCCTCCCATTAGCATTGGCCTCCTCCAAAAGCGCCAAAAATCTCCGATCCTCGTCGTCATTCCGCACCTCCTTTTCCATACACTCCAGCAAATTGTAGTGGAAGATATTTGCTCGATTGTATCGCACATTGTAGTTGGTTTGCTGGTCGTCCAACAAAATGCTCGTGTCGAAGGATTTCAAGGCCATGACCATGTCCCCTATACCTTTGTAAACAACTCCCTTGGTATTCCAAAGGTTCGAAGTAGCGGGCGACATCGGGATAGAGCCCGATTCCGAATCAACATGCTTCATAATAGCTTGGTCAATGAAGGACAAAGCGGCGGCATGGTCTCCACTGCCCTTGAACTTTATGGCCTTCAAATGAAGAGTTTCCGAGGTTTCCGCCACCGACTGCATAACCCCCACAGACGCGCTCAATGCGACGACAAGTAGCCAAATAACAGACTTTCCAGCCCCCATCATTTTATCAATCACTGAGACTTTTGAGCTCCCTCGTGCTGCCGAACTAGACCCTTGACTTAAAATCCCACTTAAAGTTATTCACAGGGAGACTTATTATAACCCAATTATATCGCCTTCATTTGTTTTCATAGACAGCCCCTCGCTCAGACGATGGCAAAGAAGACAGTGATGGACAGCTTGACTACTTTCGTTAAAACCCATCAATCAGAGGCGCGTCCAATTGTGTTAGTGACATCAGGTGGTACCTCTGTCCCACTTGAGAAGAATATGGTCCGTTCTGTGGAGAACTTTAGCACAGGGTCGAGGGGTTCCTCTTCTGCGGAGTATTTCTTGTCAAAGGGTTACGCTGTGATATTCCTGTACCGGCCTGGGTCACTTCAGCCGTTTCTGAGGCGTATTTCGAGCGAGTACGGTGGGCTTGGGGAGATAACTCCGAAGCTTGCCTCTACCTTGGCTTCTTCTTTGGGGGAGGATACCTCAGGGTTTGATCTGCCTTCTTTTGTGGATCCCGTGAAGGAGTTCGATCGCGTCATCGACAAGACTTTGTTCATGGTCGACTACAAGACCGTGACTGATTACTTGGAGCTCTTTGAGGAGATTTGCAAGGTGGTGGACGTTTGCGGGCGCCAGGCAATGATTTACGCCGCAAGCGCGGTGAGCGACTTCTACATTCCGGAGGACAAGATGGCGAAACATAAAATTCAGTCCGGGGAGGCGGGGAACGGGGTCGATGAAGATGGCTGTTTGAACATGAAGCTTTACCCCGTTCCCAAAAAGTTGCGTTCGATTGGGGAGTGGTGTTCTAAGGCGTTGGTGGTGAGCTTCAAGCTGGAAACAGACACGACCATATTACAGAAGAAATCACTGAGAGCGATCGACAATTACAATGTGGATGTAGTTGTGGGAAACATTTTAAGCACAAGGAAGGCGGAGTGTGTCTTGTACATGGGTGAAGATCGCAAAGGGTTGAAGCTGAAGACTTCGGGGGGGATGGATCTCGAGGAGGAAATAATCGCGGCGCTGGTAGACAAACATTTCCAGCACATAAGCGAAGGAGGAGGGGCGGAGGTTTTCAGGGCTGTGGAAAGATCGGACATAAGAAAAGCAAGGGACTTTAGACTGTTCAGGGGCATGGGGACCTGGAAGCAAACACTCTTCCTAGTCTGGGAGTACGTCGGACCGCTCGTTGGTCTTGGAATCGCAGCGTTGCTACAACGTGGTTTCAATAAGAGACTTACGGGATCCTAAAAGTGTGCTGCTTGGTTTATGATAAAACAAGATATTATTTCACGTTTTCACATCTTAGCATCGTCGCCCTTCCACCCGAACGCCGAGAGAGCGATCCCGAAAGCTTGCAACGCACACAAAGGCTTCTTGTAGTCAAGTGTGAAGTTTTTCTTTCCGACTTTTCCAAACTGGAGGATGGCATCCGAGGACGTTTTACTTCGATCCTTGACGTCCTTCTCATGAAAAACGATAAAATTTTTCGAAGAAGCCATCGTTACGCGGGACCTGTCAAACTTTACAACGAGAGAACCCACGTCAGGGTTCCAGAAAGGAGTCTTGTTGAGCAGCCTTATTCGCGGAGCACGGAATTTGTCATTTGGATCCTTCCTCGGGTTCAGTCTCACGTGTTGAGTCCACGCGTCTATCTGCGAGAGGATGGGGGTGGCGTGGTATTTGGACCACATGTCGTTTGACATTCCCTGACAGACCTGATAATCAGGTTCAGGTTCCTCGTCTTCACCGACATCATCGGTGTGTTTCTGACCCGAAATTGTCACGAGGGGAGGAATACTTATCTTCATCGCCCGTATCGGCGCCGACGAGGCCTCTCTTATCGTGAAGGTGGACTGGCTCACTGTCGCAATGTCCTTTGCCATCGTTAAGGTCCCCTGGTTGCTCGGGTTCGCCGTAAGACAGAGCCGGTAGGTGGCCACCTTCCGACGATCAGGCTCCAAAACGGCAATGTAATGGGATGGGGGGTCGATCCAGTCCTCAAGCCCAACCCCATTGTCCCTGTCTGTTTTGTTAAGGTAAAGATCACAGCATCTCGGAAAATCACGGTACTGCGAGATGTAGAACTTCTCACCAATACGTTTTGCGGAGAGACAGAACAAAGTGTTGTGGCCCATCTCGAACGAGTAGGAAAACTCAGTCTTTGAATTTACTGCCTTGACGAACTTGCCTGTTACCCATCTCAACGAGTCGTCTTCATCCTTCGCGTGACCTGGACGGAGTGGTGGATCCCGACGGGAGGAGAGGGTGAGCGAAGCACGCGCGAAAATCCTCACAGCAGACCCAACAACCCACCTGGCCTCACGATCTCCTGGGCAACTCTCTCTCTAACTCTGCCCTCCTCTATCGCCATGGGATCGACCAAATACGATATTGGAGGAGGCTTTGTTAAATCAAGAGAGCAATTGCCTATCGGTGGCATCAGAGGAGGCATATTTTACCCTTACAAAAAATGAAAAAGGGGAGTCGGAGTTTGTTCCAGACCCCCTGCTTGGATTTGCGGTTACACCTTCTAACCTTTTGCATTTAATTAATCCTAACGGAGCCGTGCAGAACATTTTTTGAACGATATACTGACATTGGTAGGCGCAGCGCGACATTTTATTGGTAAATTGAGTAAGGCTGGTGTAAAATCCCTCCTAACAGGTCCCCGTAGTTGTGGGATAGTCAATCCCTTAATTTTGTGTGAATAGTTACTAGACGAGAACATGGACCCCGGTTTCTCATTTGGACCTGGGTCAATTCATTCTTCTGGGAAAGAGATCTTTGGTATCTCCCCCAAGGCCCCTACACAGAGAAAGGATAAAACGAAGACCGTCTTTCATCAGACCTCTACCACATGGAGGAGGTTATCTTTAACGTCCCAGAACGGGAATGAGCCTGGATCACCCAAATCCAGAAATCTCGTGGACCTGACAGTGTACGAATTGCTGGACGTTCTGAAATCCCTTAATGTTCCCTTGAAGGCAAGGAAGTGCCTGGAAACTGTGGGGGTCAGTGGGCAGGATTTCTCATACTACACCGAGAGAGACCTCAATCAGATCGGAATTTGCAGGAAGGACATCAAGGAAAAGGTTATGGGAATAAGGCAGAAGTTGTTTGAGCACGAAGGCAGAGTTCCTGCAATTCTACTTCAGCCCTCCAGCAAGAGGGAGCGGATGCAAAATGCAGGCTTGGACCCCTTCCAAACATTGGATTTTCAGTCGCCCCATAATAGAATTAGATCGAGAAGTTCAACAGTTATTAAGACGCTCAATAATGGTGTGCCAAGGGAAAGCGGTGGTGGGGAAGGAGGAGGTAGAGGAGGTGCAGGAGGTGGAGGAGGGAGAGGGGGAGGAGGTGGAGGAGGAGGGGCTGGAGGAAAAAGAGATTCGCCTTGCAAGCAAGAACCGCGAGGATTCCAACGGGGCTCCCTGGACTTGGACCAAGTAACTTCCAAACTGGAAGCTATACAACAAGACCAGCGCCGGAACGAGGAAGACAAAGAAAAAGAGGATTCGACCAGTTTACCCGAGATTGCAAAAGTTAATTAAACCCGTAGGGCCACACAGTAAGTTAAGTTAGGACAAAACAAAACGAAACCTGTTTATTCAGAAAGCTGGCGGACTTCTTTTTTGTCGCAGGCGATTCCGAAGCGGAGCACAGTAGAGTCTACTTGGTCGGGGTCGAGCCGGGACTTGAAGGCGTGGGTGATCACAATCAATATGATAGTTTTCAGCCCTGTCATCTTCATCGTTTGGTGACCTCGTACTTTTGACCTAAATCAGCGACATGCTTGTTACTATTCTCACTTTTTCCAAACGTAATATTCTCCAACCCCTCGTGAACAAATGTGCACTTCTTCGAATTTTTATTGTCAACAGCACTATCAGGAACTGCCTCGTTGACCTTCTCGATCCACCTCATCATTTCTTGAATAGATCTTGACGAATCAGATTTTAAGGGTTTTTTTCTAGACAATACTTGACTGAGAGACCAGCGCGGCTTCAATTTGCTAAGAAAAGACATGTTTTTCAGACTGGGAGGGGGATTTTCCAAGTGATGGTGGAGGGTGGCTTAAAATTATGAAAGAAAGCCAGCTATTCGATTCAACGATGTCATCTTCTCTTCCTTACGAAAATTATTATTATTGCCACGGCCAAACTCGCCGCACCTAGCGCTACCATCATTGTAGAGGTTGAATCCGAAGGCGTATTGTCAGGGGTTCCTTTAGGCAAACTGACCCGAGAACCATCGTTGGTTTCTTCAAGGTCGAGCGTTGGTCTAACCTTTACGTCAGCTCTCGAAACCTTCTCCCCCCCGACCTCCTCCGTCTCCGTCTCCTTCCCCTCTCCCTCTCCCTCTCCCTCAACCTTCTCCTCTCC
>JGI24540J26637_10001112_pt1 | contig 11801 bp, 13 predicted proteins | sample NorSeaMetagenome_FD_26637 | JGI IMG/M metagenome (IMG submission 26637)
GGGGGGGGGGGAGGTGTTGGTTATCGAACTTAGGGGCAAGCGATGTATATTTGCTCCAGCCTTCGCTCCGCTCCAGACGTCTCCCCTCTCTCACCTGGTAAATCGCGGCAATCTGCTGGTTCATGACCTCTGGGTTGGACTGATACTTGGCCTGGATGGCCTTGATCTGGGGTTGAAGGTTCTGCATCTTGGCGGTACTCTCAATCTGAGTGTAACTCAGGGGATACGTAGCAACCTTGATGAGAACAGTGAGGAGGACAATGGACCAACCCCAAGCACCCTGGTCAAGGTGAAGGACACCAGTCATAACGTCGTGAATTCCCAGTAAAAGGGACTCAACGGGACCAGTGAGGAAGCCAAACCAGCCTGGAAAGAGAACGAAGGATGAGAGTTAGGAGTTGTTAGGAGGAGTCTGACCATGCCAAAGCGACGACAGTGACTCGGCACCTCTTTATTCACTGAGACACGAAAACGATAAATCTCACTCACCATTTCCACTCTTTGCAGCCTCCTCAGCCACTTGACCTGTGGCATCAGCAGCACTTAGAAGAATAGAAGGAAGATCACCCTCAAATGAGGGCCCGAAGCCGAGGTGTGTAGTGGTTCTTGGGGATGTGAGGGTTTTATGGGTAGATAAAAATGCTGAGCGTGAGGCGAGCGGCGCAAAGGAATCCACCGAAGGGCTCAACGCTGCTAATACGGCTAATAGGGAAAGCTTCATTGCTGGATTTTTGCAAAGTAACAGCAGGGGTTGGGGGTGACGGCAACGACCGAGATATTTTATGGGGGGCATTCTATCTGTTTCGAATGTCCGAGCGTAACGTTCCCGTCAATTTATTCCACAGGAAGTATATTCCAATTCATTTTTGTCTGATCAGATCTTCCTCAAACCGCTATCGCGTTAATCACGCACCATCATCTGTTAGGTTTCCCATCTAGCACCACACAAGTGCACCACTCACCCCACCTAGCGCAAAAATCAATAAAATTTAAGCCCTGTCGTCCTATTCTTCGAATTGAGACTGCAAATCTAGAAGGTTCCTGATACGTATCCCAATTTTAAAAATAATGCTTCCCCTCCACATACGATTTGCTCTACTTTCGATAGTGTGTATACTCTTCATAGAACCCATAGACTCAGCAAAAAATAGTATTAGCGACGGGCGGCGCTCCTCCTCCTCCTCCAATGCCTTCTTCAATCTTCTCGACGGCAATGGTGACGCAACTCTCACGGCATCGGAGATCAGAAGGTTCATTATGGAGAGATTTAGGGGCGATACTAGGTTGGACGAGGATGCGGAAGTAGACTTGGCGGTCCAGGTGAGGGGAGGGCTGGGCGGAGGGCTGAAGCGAAGCGAAGACTAGATCTATATCTGACATACTTTCCACTCGCCGCTTCGCTCCTCGCCTCTTGCTTCGCTCGCACCCTCCTTGCTCGCAGTCGGTGGTTTCAAAGCTGGACAGGCATGACGACGGTTCTTTGTCCATAGGGGACATGAACTCCCACCTTCTCAACCTCGACTCTCTCCTCAACCTTGACGAGACGGCGGACTGGGTGATATATGCCTGTCAGCTCCCCCCAAGCGTGGGCAAGATTTTCAGAGACAATAGGGTCACGGGATCGGAGTTCGCGGAGCTTATCGAGAACAATGGAGAGCTCCTAGAGGCCGAACTCGGGATACCCAAGGCTACGTGGAGGAAGAAACTCCTCAAGCATATGCGCCTCAAGCTCCTGGGAATAGGCTCGGTTCCTCTTTCCGTCCCTTCCCAATCGTTCGTTATCGACCCGCCCTCCGGCGCGTGCGACGTCATTAATCTGTCCTGGTCCCCCTCCCCTGTGGCGTCACCCAGCAGACCCATCTTCCCAATCCACAGCTACAGGGTCCAGAGAAAGGTTAAGGCCTCCCGACGAGGCGCTGCCATCATGCCTGTCCTCCCAGACTCCTCCAATAATTCGCTAGACATGACAGCAGCCCTCGCTGACGACATACCCCCCCCCCNCTCCTCCCGCAACCCCTACAAGTGGAACGACATCTACAATGGGATCGAGAACACCTTCGTCGACGTTCAACTTCAGAGCGAGACCACGTACGATTACAGGGTGCAGGCCTGGAACAGCGTTGGAAGATCGCAGTGGTCAACCGTCTCCTACACGACCCCCTTTTCCTCTACCCCGGGCTGCCCCCCTGCCCCTTCGTCATCATCTTTCTTCTTCCTACCCAACACCTCCACCCAAAGCACCTTTAACGACAACTCGAACAAGCCACGGCTCTGGCAGTACATCTCCAACATGTACTTCACAACACAGGTAGTCATGGGAATCTTCCAGGGTTTCTTCACGCTCATTGCCATCCTTGCAGCGTTCATGAGGCTCAAGAGGGGATCAAGTACATCGACAGGGTTCGGAATTACACAACTGACCGTGTTCCCCTGGCTCTGGAGGGGGATCAACAAGCTCACAATGAAGACTCTTGGAGGTGAGAATGGACGAGGAGCAAAGCGACGAGCTGGTAATGCAATTGCAAGCGGCGAAAATCGCACATACTCGTACTTCTGCACAAGACACACCTCTTCCGTAACCACCGCTGTAATTATCATTCCTAAACCTAACCCTTTTCGCGATTCGCTTCGCTCATCGCAGTCGAAATTATACCCCAGGCCATGCTTGGCGACCCTTCTCTTAATAGAATCAAGTCGGAAAGGGACCTCACCTACGGTATGGCTGGCCTCGCAGGCACTGGCAGCTCCGCCTCCGCCGACGGTAGGAAGATGGACAACTCTTTTGCCAAACACATGCAGCTCCGCAAGTCTGTCATCTCCCCTGGGCCTTCGAGGTCACCGTCGCTCGAAAATTTCCTCTCACCGGTTGACGAGAAGCTCGGCACCCCCGACAGCGGCAAGAGGTCAGGGACCCCACCGAAAATATCCACAAGGAGGCGATCCTTCTTCACCAAAACAAAGTCGACTCCATCAGTCGCCTCCACACCAACTTCCTCTACGAAATCTTTCAAGGACGCCGCCAAGGCCGCCGGCGTTTCCACCCCCCCATTCGCAAAAATACCCAAGTCCGTACCTCCGCTCACCGCCATGAACTCCTCCCCTGGTGGGAACCACGAGAGATACTGGGATGATCACACCCGGTGCAACGTTTGTGAAAAGAAATTCAAGCTCATGTTCCGGCATCGTCACCACTGTGCCCGCTGCCTGAGCGCGTTCTGCCACAAGCACGGAAGGACGACACACACAAACCTCACCAGCTGCAAGGTGCCTGGAACCTGCATCTGCGACAGGTGCATATTGCTCGAAAAGGTAGCGATCAACCACTCGGCGGAACGATTAGAATGAATCGAATATAACCAAGCCGAGAGGCACACCTTTGATTTAAAACCAATCCTCCATTTCTCCCCCTCTCACTCACTGGCACTTATTAAACATTTTGGACACATCTTGCTTTAATTTCCGACCAAGTTTAAACCGCCCAAACCCCGTCAGCTTAGTCCGAGCTATCCTGCTGTACATATATGACGCGGATAGAGTGCTTGGGTTTCCTAATATTGGCCATCCTCTTCCCCCTTGCTTCGGCCGATTTTGTATTCCCTGACTTTGTAAGTCACTTTTTTGAACGTCCTTTGCCTCATCGTCCAACTGTTGTTCTAAGCACCCCGCAATTCCGCCCTTTCACAGAATAAAACCACTGGACTTCAGTTAAATGGGGTTGCTGCTACAACCTCCTGCGAGGTTGGGATTGATTTGACAGAAATGGCGGGCTTTAAGGATCTACACGGAACGGCCAATGACTATGGCATCCGTCATGGGAAGGCTGATAACTTTAGCCAGGTTGCTTATGAACAGCTGGGGGAGAAAAGCACCATGCAGACGAAGAGGACGGTGGAGACTAACAATGAGACTGGCACGTTCAGCGACAAGATCAAGGACTCCATGGGAGTGTTTGGCCACAGGGACGACTTCATTGAAAGTGAGATCGATAGGTGTTCCACAAGGGTTAGGTTGACCCCTAGCACTCCCAGCACTGTTGGGAGTGTCTTCTTCACCAACAGGCTGCCCGTGTTGCAGGGCTTCGACACCAAGTTCGAATTCCAGATTTCGGACCACAGCAGAACCTGCACACAGCACATGGACCCCGGTTTCGGCCTCAAGCACCACACCTCTTGTGCTGTGCATGGCGGTGACGGGCTTGCTTTTGTCATCCACGGTGACGCGAATGGTCCGTCATCAATCGGAGGGAAAGGGGCGGAGCTTGGCTACGGTGGTATCGAGAACGGCCTCGCCGTCGAGTTCGACATGTGGACGAATGTTGCTAGCATCCATGTCAACAACGATGACATTTTCGCGGATCACATTAGCGTGCACAGTAACGAAGCCGACCCTCTCACCAGCGACTCGACGAGCGCTCTTGGGGGCAGCAGGGCCGCTGACCTTGCAGACGGAAAAATCCACATTGCAAGGGTCTTGTATTTGCCATACATCGAGCCAAAGTATTTCGAGAAAATGTCTGCGAACCAGAATTTGGTCAAGTACATGAAAGATAACGGGGAGGGGAGGAGGCTGGGAACACTCGCAGTCTTCATCGACTCCGGAATCGACTCCGATAGCCCTATTCTCTCCCTTCCCATTAATCTCAGCGTGCTTCTGAATTTGAACCAGGGCCTTGCCTACGCTGGCTTCACAGGAAGCACAGGGGATAAGTGGGAAAAGCACGACCTCTTGAGGTGGCAGTGGTGCGACTTTGGGGACTGCAAGGCCGGAGCTCCTGATAGCAACCTCTTTGACTACCACTCCCAGAGCAAGTTCTACACGGCCAGGCACACAAACAACCACCCCGGGTCAGGATACGGGGGGAGCCAGCAGGACGAGATACCGACACAACAAGGAAGCCCCGACTCGCAGCCTTGGAGCGACGAAAACTCAAGAAAGGCGTCTGGATTCACGGATGGGCTTTATTCAGGAGCAGCAAACCAGGTTCCCCCGGCGACGTTGGATTAATAGAATATGTGATATATAAGAAAACAACAATAATATAAGCTGTTATGTGTGCTCCTGCAGGCGTTCAACGAGCTCAGCCTTTCTTCCAGACACTGCGATGAGCGAAGCGAATCGCGAAAGGGGTTGGGATGATGAATAATGTATTGAAGTACTGCTCGTCCGGTCTCACCTGGAAGGTTAGCTCTGCGGAGACGATCCTGGAGTTGGACCACCGTCAATTTTTGAAGGTTTGTCGTCATCTCCGGGTCACCCGCCTGTGATTTATTTTTGGTCAGTTCCTCCACCGTGTCATCAACCTTGTCCGTCAGCAGTCCCAAGAGCGCCCTGTGTATTTCCACCATGGCCAGAGTGTCAAGCTTGCAGTACTCAAGGAGGGCCTCCTTCGTCCTCTCCGCCAGTTCTCCCGAAATCTCCTTCCTGATCATCTCCGTCATTGCACCATTCGCCGCACCTCCGTCCGCAAGGCCAGTTTTCTCGGCCAGGTTCGTGTAGGAAGAGGAGAAGGAGGGACAGAGGGATGGGAGAGTTACCTTGATGGAAGACTTGCCCCTGAACGAAGGGAGCACGACGGTCTCGCGTATTAGCTTCTCCATGTCAAAGAGCCTGTCCATTACCCCTATCACGTCATCTGCATGTTGGGGGAACAGGGCAGCCAGTTTCTTAAGCTGCGTCTTCTCATAGGGCGAGTAAACGACAATAGGGCCCTCCTTGGAGAGGTCTTGAAGTAGGGACACGAGCAGGTCTGCGATGAGCGAAGCGAATCGCGAAAAGGGTTAGGTTTAGTGATGAGAATTACTGCGACGATTACGAAGGAGGCGCATATTGTACTAAAGTACGAGAGCACACGATTTTCGTTGCTAGTGATGGCGTTATCAGCCCGTCGCTTCGATCCTCGTCCATTCTCACCTTCCCTGCAGTCCCTCCTGGGATCCGCCAGAAATTCATAATGCTCCAGGTCGTCATTACGAACGTTGAATAGTCCAACGGACTTGTGGAGGGAGTACTGAGTAACGTACGTCTCGTAGGGAGACATACCGCCATAAGGTGGGTCTAGGAGATGGCAATGAGCGAATTGCGAAAAGGATTAGGTTTAGGGGTGAGAATTACTAAAGTACGAGCGCACGCGATTTTTGTTGCTAGTGATGGCGCCCACTTTGCTCCTCGTCTTTTCTCACCTAGCATTCCGACGGCCTCAAAGTCAAGGTAGTACATGGGAGGGGTTAGGGAGGACAGGGCTTTCTCGAGCTTCCGTCGTTCTACGACAGGTTCGTTGGTATTAACGGCGGTCCAAAACTTTTGCTGCGACGCTGTCAAAGCTTCAGGATCGCAGTCGGATACTTCCAACGATGGCGCGGACTCCACCAGACTCTCTAGCTTGGCCTGGTTCAGACGCTGGAACTCCCAAATAGGATGCGAGGGGGAGGAGGAACCGACGCAGGTTGAGAACATTGGGCATTTACCGCAGTGGATTTGGGGGGATGCCGGAGGTGGGGTTGGGGACGCGGTTAAGGACTGGAGGGCTTGTACAGAGGCTGGAGACTCAGGATCCATCATTTGTGAGAGCTCATCACTAACCTCTTCCGTAAGGTCTTGCGTAGTGTGGAGGGTCGAAACAGAGGGAGACTTGTAGGAAGAGTTCACGCATACGAGGGTGGAGGAAACTATCGGATCATCTTCAGGCTGCATTAGCGAAGCGACGTATGTTGTGAACGCTAGATCCGGCACCTTCTTGCGGTATGATTTATCAAGGCTCGACTTTATCTCGATTATCTCCCATCCTCCCCCATCTACCCTCCTAATTACATCCCCGCGAGCAATGAAGTCATCATGGACGAAGGTGGGTTGGATAATGGTGGTTACATCAGAACCAACTTCCATAAGCCTCTTTGTCTCCTCAGCAGCCTTAACGACGTCAACCATGGTCACCTCCATCGTACCCTCCGGCCTCGTTGTCGATGTGACTAGCCTCTCCTTGTTCCCCCATCCGAATACCTGCAATGATGGGGCGCAAGCGAAGCGAGCGCAGGAAGGGGCAAGGAGCAAGCGACGGTGAGGAGGGAAGCGATGAGTAAGAGATTGTTAGTTATGCTGGTGTCCCCATGCTGCTGTCGCTTCGATCCAGCCCTCACCTTCTCCACAACGTTATCCTCGAAACGCCTACCCTCCTTCATCAGGAATAGATCAAATTGCGACAGTTTCGTGTAAGGTACGAGCGACCTTCTTTCATGCCAAGCCAAACGAGCACACTTTTTTGTTGATACATCATAAAGAGCCTTGTTAAATAGCCGCAAAGTCATCCCGACTTCGGAGGGAGCTGGTTTTATTTTCAGAAACTTTGATTAAATACGCTAAAATTTGTTTAGAAGTGTTAGTACCGATCTCAAGATGCCCAATATGTTGAAGAAATATGACTGAACGAAGGAACGAATAACCTTGACCTTGAGGCCAGGAAACCAGATTTGGCATTTTAACAAAACTTTATAAATATGGCTGATCTCATTGAAGATATTACATTAAGTGGTCAACCATTTACTATATCATTTCATCCAGTACGTCCTATATTAGCCGTTGGACTTATTACAGGAGATATTGAGTTGCATACCGCTGGTGCTACTGATGCTGCTGCTTCTTCTGCTTCTATGAAGGAGGCAACTCTTAATGGTAGTTTAATACAGATGCTTACGCCATTTACTAAAGATATTAGTGTAAGGTCTGTCAAGTTTCATCCAACCCAGCAGAACTTGTTATTCTGTGCGAGTGGTGGTGGAGAGATTGCAGTTTACGATCTTGAGGCAAAGACCACCAACAAGTTCTTCGCGACCGTGGTGGACCAGAAGACGGGTTTGGGCGTTGGTCTCAACTGTCTCTCGTTCAGTGAGTTGGAGGACTGCATGATGTGGACAGGTGACGACAACGGGACCATAAGGGTCTTTGACGTGAGGTCCCCAAGCCAGGGAGGGACCACATCGCACATCAGCAAGCCGGTTTGGGCGGGGAGTGAACACACCGACTTCATCAGTTGCTTCGTTCAGGGGAACGGCACCGCACCCCACACCTTGGTGGCGTGCTCTGGTGACGGAAGGATCAGCGTCTACGACCAGAGGAACATGAAGGAACCTTTCGTGAAGAAGTCAGACGACCAGGAGGACGACATGCTCTCTGGTCTCTCCATGAAACACGGGAAGAAGCTCGTCTGCGGTAGTCAGGGTGGGGTCCTCAACATTTGGAGCGTGGGAACTTGGGGGGACGTTAGCGACAGGTTCCCAGGACACCCGGATTCGATCGACTGCATGATCAAGATCGACGAGAGCACACTCGTCACGGGAAGCAGCGACGGGCTCCTCAGGGTCTGCTCAGTCCTCCCAGACAAGTTCATTGGGGTACTGGGCGACCACGAGGGATTCCCTGTCGAGGAGCTCGAGCTCAACCAAAGTAAGACACTGCTCGGAAGTTTGAGCCATGATAACAAGGTCAGACTGTGGGATGCGACGGTGCTGTTTGAGGAAGGAGCGCAGGAGGGGGAAGGGGACATCGACGCAGTGGAAATGATGAGGGGAGAGGGGGTCGGATTGAAGGGGGGTGACGAGGAAGACGAGGACGAGGAAGACTGGGAAGATATGGATGGTGGGGAGGGAGATGAAATGGACGAGGATGATGATGAGGATGAGGACGACGAGGATGGGGGAGGGAAGTTCAAGCTTAAAACGGATGCTGAGAAATTCTTCAGCGATCTCTAAAACTATGCTCATTCCTTAGAAATCACCAGTCTTCTTCTTTTTCTTAGAGGGCTTAGTGTTGACAGCCTTCCTCTTAACTGGAGGTGTGGAGGGGGTGACCTCCTTTTTTACAGCAAGGCGAGCTTGGACTGGTGCAAGTTCCGCAATGTGTTCGACGTTCCTCGCTTCCCCCGCATCCGCTTTCTCCTTTGCAGCGTCCATGGAACTCACAGCTGGGGCGCGAAGAGAGTCCAGTTGTGTGACAAGCGCAGCCTTCTTGGTGCCCTTTGCAGGGATAACGGAGTGTGCGGAAAGGAGAAACAAGCGAATCTCAGCTACGGTGAGAAGGCGGGCACCGCCTCTTTCAAGCCTAATCGCAATAGAGTCCTTGGCGCAGTGACTGATGAACGGCTTGTGGTCGTCCGTCTTGACATCCCCACCTTCGGACTTTAGCAACTTGAGAGTTCGAGGCTGGCAGCTTTCGCATGCATAGCAGGTCCTGCCAGCAATGTCCCAGCTCTTGACCTTGCTGCCGCACTTTCCACACTTGCTGCTGTTGTAGATGTAGCGGCGAAGGCCTGGGCGCTCATCCTCTGGATCGACCGTGAGGATGGATCCTGTTGCGTAGCCCCTTCGAAGGAGGTCGACAGTGTGGTGCCAGACCTTGTCGAACGAAGAACGATCGAGCTGCTTGCCGAGGATCTCTGGGTGAACCCCTGCCTTGAGGAGGATCTCGGCGCGGTAAATGTTGCCTGGCCCAGAGAAGAATGACTGATCCATTATGAGTGCTCCAATTGATTTCTGCGAACGGCGGTGAAGAGCGAAGCCACGAGCACAAGGTTATTAGTTATAGGACGAGCGAAGCGAGTCCTAAGGAAGTTCTCGATCACCACTTCGATCCTCCTGTCCTACGCTCCTCGCTCCCGCTCACCTTGGACTTGCTCACTTTCATCCACAGCCTATTGGGATCCGCATCCACCCTCAAAGGATCCTCGCCGAGTTTCGAGCGCTTCTGATCGTACAAATCCATGCCACCAATGTTGCACGTCATCGCCGAAAGGTCAACGACGACAGGCTTCCCCTTCGAGTCAGGGCCCTCCAGACGAAGCCGTGTTGTGGGAGTGGGATCAGGGGCGGAGGAAAGAGGGTGAATTGCCCATGCACCGCTCATACCGAAGTGCACGTGGACGACGTGCGGGTTCTTCATGGAACCAAAGAACGCAAACAAATTCTTCCCAACAGCCTCTACAAGGAGCGAAGCGACGGGTGGAAAGTTATTAATTTTAGAGTTACAATCATACGGTCGTCGCTACGCCACTCCCGTCCTTAGCTCCTCGTCCGATCTCACCTATCGCAACAAAAGTCAGAGAGGAAATGATTGCAGCTCCAGCTGTGAAACGACCATTTGGGGAAGACGCCTTCAACGAAGACCCAACCAGCATCGTCATATGACGATGGGCAACACGATGAACAGAGTGACCTTCCACCATTGCAAGGGTTGAGTCAGTCGCTCAGGAAGGGTTATGTTCTATTCGTTTCACGGGGCGATTTTGGAAATAAATTGAAGACGAGAGAGAATACTGAATAGATATCAACACACAAGGTATACTTTGAGTCACCGAGACGATGCAGATGAATGAGAGAGAACTGTGCAAATTTGATGCAGAAGTCACTTTAACATCATGCAAGCTTTGCTTATACGCCTGGCATGCGTAATTGTCGCTTGCCTGTCATTATCCCCACCATCAACACCAGCGACAATTCAAACCCATCTAGATACAAATAAGCCAAAGGCAATCAATGCCACGAAAACAGACGAGAAAAGGGAGAAGAAAAAACCTTTGAGAAAACGGTTAACGCAAAATCAGCGGCTTATTTCAGAATATAGACAGATTCTTGACGATAAGAGTATAGTATCGTACGACAATAGTATAGTTTTGGGGAGAAAAGGTGAGGGTGAGGGGGTGGGGAGTGTGGAGTTTGGGAGAGGGGGGGAAGGGCGAGGCGATAGATAGTCGGTTGAACATCAAAACCATTCTTACCCCGTTACAATGCCATGCTCTTAAAATTCCCTCCCTTTGCAGGAAATTCCAACACCAGTGAAGTTCCATCTGTCGTCATGGCACCCTTGACGAAGAGCCTGCAAACTTGGCAATTTTCCTTCCCAGGCCCACCTTCGACACCGTACGCGAGAGGATTCTACACCGGCAGGATACACCTCCCCAAGAACTACCCCGCCTCCCCCCCCTCAGTGTACATTTTAACCCCTTCGGGGAGGTGGAGGTGCAGGGAAAAGATCTGCCTGTCGGCAAGCGACTACCATCCGGAGACGTGGGATGCGAGATGGAACATCCACCGTCTCCTCATGGGTCTTCAGGTTCACATGGCAAGCGACTTGGAGGGGGAGATTGGTTCGATACAGGTGAGGCAGGAGGAGCGAAGGATGGGGAGAGCGAAGCGACGACCGTATACTTATATAGCACAATATCTAACAAACTTCTGCTCGTCGCTTTGCTCCTCACCAACCTTGCTCCTCACCACGCTGCTCTCCCAACAGGTCTCAGAAGTTGAGCGCAGGATACTGGCGGAGCGCTCGAGGGCATGGAGGTACGACGACGGCAAGGGGAACACAGTGGATCATAGAGCACTGTTGAGGAAAGGGGTGTGGGGGAAACTGCAGGAAGAGTACGAAAAGGGAGGAGGAGAGAGGGTTGTCGAGGGGGAGGAGGAGATCATGGTCGCGAGGAAGAAGACGAGGAGTAAAAGGAGTAGTAAAAGGAGGATCAAAATGAGGAGCAGCGGGAGGGCGACGATGGTTGCGAAGGAGAGGGAAACAAGTTTAGTAAGAAAGGTAAAGATGATATTGGCCATATTTATGGCGAGTTTGGTGGTAATGAACTGGAGATGAGAACGGTGGACGGGTTGCTATAAATTGATTGTAACTTTCGTGTTTCTGTTGTTGTAGAACGAGGTTTGGGGTTATGGTTATGGTTATGGTTATTTAAATAATATAATTTAGATTAAAAGGCTGGAACCGGCATGTGTTGGGATTTTGTCGGGAAAACCATCCTGGGGGGGGTG
>JGI24540J26637_10001117_pt1 | contig 11776 bp, 1 predicted proteins | sample NorSeaMetagenome_FD_26637 | JGI IMG/M metagenome (IMG submission 26637)
ATCATACGCGAGAAAGAGAATCCTGAGGGAAAAGACCTTCTCGCACCATAGAGACTTCGGGAAGAATTTGAATTAGAAGAGGGGGCGTGGTGCACGCCGAAGCGAACAACCACTCCCGATTGCACCATGTCAGCGCAGCCTCTTCATTTCCCGATTGACATCCAGGGGCAGGATCATGCAACCCCGTCGGGGCAGTCATGCGATGTAGTGCGTAGCACCTGGTATATTCACGTGTGGGCCATGCAGATAAAGCCCGTCGACAAATGACGTCGGCGGTCGCGCAAAGCGCCATGCAGCAATTTCAAGCCTTGCGAAGGCTGGAGAGCGGCAGTCTCTCGTCCTCGTAGCGCTGCCCCGTTGCCGTGGCAGCCGAGGTAAACTTGACAACGGCGGTCGAGCCACAGAAGCTGACGATGGCCCCACTCCATCCATTGCCTCCATTTTCATTGCACGTGTACGACGGCCAAAGGGCTCGAGGCACGAGCACCGGGCAGCCGATCCCGTCTGTCGCCGAGGGCGCGGCCCCGGGCCCGAGACTGACTTGGCTCGCCGCTGGCTGGCGCGGTGCCGGCGCGGCCTGGTGCGANCGGCCCGTTTGCGCCGCGCCGTACTCGCCCACCACCTGCTGCTCGAGCGCGGTGCTCGCAAACGCGGCACTGAGCTCCGCAAAGCCCGCATCGCCCGAGGTGCGGGGCACGTTTACGCTCTGCACCCCGGAGACGTCGACCGACGGGATGCGACGCAGGTACTCGTCGTGCTTGGCGGCGGTCATGCGCCGATACACGTGCAGGGACTCCGGGCACATCCAACGACACATCAGCATGATAACGCCGTCAGGGACATTCGCCGCGAAGAGGGCGGTCGCCAGGCCGGAGCGGTACGAGTGGAACGTGTAGATCGACGCGACAGCAGTCGAGAACACATAAGCCATGACGGCGTTGAAAAGCCCGTCAAGCCGCGCATGCGTGTACGGCTGCCCCGTCTCGTCCGCGAAGAGTGGCGTGCCCTGTCGTGCCGCCCCGCGGCACGGAGTGCGCCGCTCTATGTCTAGAATGGCCCTCGCTGCATTCTCGGGCTCGTCATAGTAAGTGAGGTAGACCGGGAATGGGCAGTGTATCTCCCCCCACTGATCGGGCTTGGAGCGTGGGGGCGTGACGCCCACCTTATCGACACCCGAGCGCATCGCGTCGAGCTGCGCCGGCGTGGGGTCGTCGATAATGACCCCGCCGAGGTTCAAGTGCACATCACTTCTCGTGACGTACATGACCTCACCCGAGGAGTGGGCAACGATCTCGGCCAGCCGGAACGCCGTGTACATAAGGAACAGATTGAGGCGCAGGAAGATGAAGACAAGATGGTTGTCTTCCCTCCAGATGAGCCCGTGGATCCGGTGGGTGCCGTCTCGAACCATGCGATTGATCTTCTGCACCATAGAGAAACGCATGGGTTCAGCCCGCTTGGGCTGGAGAGAGTGCGGGCCGTGATACAGCAGGTACTGCCGCATCAGCCCATGCAGGGCCGCCTTGATGCTTCGAAAGCCTGGCATAGTGATGCCCCACCGGCCGAAGATGCGCACGATGGCCAGCGGGTAGGCCAGCGCGGAGCGAGGCTTGATGCACTGCCTGCCCTGCGTCTTGGGGACGCAGACCGCCGACGCGTACATCATGAGAACCGCCAGGAGGAAAGACTGGCGCTCAGGGTGGTCTCGCACTTCTTGGGAGGTGCGCAGCGGCGACGTGTCCATTCTCTTGCAGACCGTCTCCCAGAAGGTCCACGCGCGATCGTCTTTGCGCAGCGTGTTGGAGTTGATCCCAAACTCGCTGGCCTCGTTAAGCGCCTCTCCCAGTGCCATCATGCCAGCCACGCCCGCTTTGAGCTGCATCTCGGGCTCGGGCCCCGCAGCGAGCGCCGCCGCACGCTGTCGGGCGTAGCTGGAGCTCGCCTCCGACAGAGCGCTGGCGGGGATGTTGCGGCTCGGGGGCGCTGCGGGCATCGAGATGGTCCCGATGATCTGGTTGGTCAGCGGCGGAAGCTGACTGGTCCTGGACCTTACCGGTGGCATGGGGTACGGGGTAGGCCGAGCGGCCGGCGCACTGGACGCCGGGCCCAACCCCATGAGCGCCTGAAGCCTCGACTGTGTCGGGGCGCTGGCGAGGGGCGCAGCCTCCTCCGGCGTCGCAGACGGCCCGCCCATGGCGGCGAGCAGCCTCGAATTCGGCCGCGAAGCCGGCGGCCGCGTCGCTGAGGGCGACACGGATCCTGACTCACGCAGCCTCTGAAAGATGCGCGTGTACGCGCTGGGGCTGACGTCGGAGCCACCTCCATTGACGTGAGTCAGCTCAGGGACCCAGGGGCCCGCCTCTGTGAACTCGACGGGCGTGAGGGCGGCCATCGGGTATTCGGCTACGCCGGGGAGCCCCGCCTGGCCGGGGTACAGCTCCGGCACCACCGTGAGGTGCTCAGCGGCTATCAGAAGGCGCGCGACGTGGACGCGCTCTCCGTCTGCCCTGGTCTCGAAGTACCCCACNTCGAGGCGCATCCTGCACAGGCCGCCCGAATCGATCGACATTACCGTGCCCGTCCGGTTCCGCAACGAGGCGCCGCTCGGCACGCGCACCGGTCGCAAGCTGTGGACGACGGACACGCGCGCTCCGGCGACGACCCGTCCGGCCATCTTGATCTCGGGTAACCTCAGGCCGCAGTACCCCAACCGCACCGGCGCGCCCACGCAGGACTTCTTGTGCTCTGACCAGCAGAGACCGCACAAGGGGTTGTCCTGCCANTGCTTAGCGAAGGAGCCCTCCACGCACGAGCTGGATTGACAGACGCGACAGTACCACACATAGATGATGTTCTTGTGGATGGAGCCGGGCCCCGAGTCTGGCGGCTGGGTGTACCTCATGACAAACGGCGGGGCAGGACCCTCGCCGTCTGCCCGCGGTCGGCGCGGGACGGGGAAGTCCGTATTGACGCGGTCGAACGCGCGCAGGCAGCAGGAGCATTGTGCATTGGCCGAGGGGGTACCCTCCTGGAGGCAGCGCACGGTGCCCCTCTCGAAGTCGATCGACACCGGGGGCGGATTCGCCACGTTACGCACGTGGCCATTCACCCTCGCCAGAAGGTCGTCATCGTATTCCGGGTAGTCGAGTTCCACGAGCATGCTGGGGGCAGGCTCTGGCGGCTCATCGTAATAATGATTGCGCATGGGGGTGACGTACTTGGCCAGCATGAAGTGCGACACGGCGCCCAGCGCCTCCTCGCGGGGCTGATCGAGGTAGATCAGATAACGCCCTTGAGCGCTGCGCAACGGCAGCTTTAACGTGCGGTCGTCTCGCGTCAAAAAGGTGATGACCGTGCCCGCGAGCATGAGACGCGGTTCGTCGTCTTGGCCGATACGGATCCACACGCGGGTGAACTTCGGGAGGGTGGGCCGTTCGCGCGCCTCCGCCCTGGGTACCTCGGCGACGCGAAGGTCGACTCGCACGTTGGAGGAGCCGATCTGCACGAAGTAGATAGCCGAAAGGCCGACGGTGTGCCTCTCCAACGAATCATTCAGGCAAATCTGCTCGTCGAGCTTGATGGAGTGCTTACCGTTGCTCTTCTGTGGGCCGACGATGACGCCGGTCAGACCGTTGAGCACGACATATACCGACCACCTGCTCGGGATACCTCCTATGCGCACCCTCGAGCCCGCGAGCTCGGCTGGAGGGTCGAGCTGCGGCCGCAGGAGGGCCTGCACCCGGACGGAGCCGGGCTCGGGAGGCTCCTCGTCTTCCGGTGGGTACAGGTCGCGGCACGCCCGCGTGATGACCTTGTGGACCTGCTTGTGCCTGCACCAGTCCAAGCGTTGGCAGATCTCGCCGCAGTAGCGCGCAGGCGACCTTACCTTCTCCATGAAGCAGAGCAAGCATCTGAAACGGGATCGCTGACCGCACAGCCAGCAAATGCGCTGGCTGGGCCCCGGGGCGGAAGCCAGGGCGATCGTGACGACGAAGCTGCCGCCGGCGCCGCCGTCACTGTCGCTGATGCTGACAGCCCACTGCTGGTCGTCGCACTCGGCCGCCTCCGCGGCGGCTCTGCTCGCCGCGTATTCGGCGTACCCCGCCTGAATGGCCCTATCGATGTCCAAGATGCGCTCCCCAGCATTCGCGTCGCCATCGCCGCTGCCGTCAGCGTCGCGGTCGCTCTCCTGCTCGGTGAGGGAGTCGCTTTCGCTCTCGCCGGCACCGCCGTTGAAGAAGACGGGGTCGAGCGACTCGTCCCACTCAGCGGTGCGCGCCGGGCAGCTGCCCCACCGCGGCGGGACCACCTGCAGGCCATGGCGCGGGCAGTCTACGCAGGCGCCCAGCAGAAAGCGCCGATAGCGGGGGGCGCGGGTGACCGGCGGGGCGACCACGTTGACCGGCCAGGCGCAGCGAGGGACAAAGTCGCGCGCGACGCGCCGGCGCATCCAGCTGCAGAGAAAGCACATGGCACATGTGCAGGGCGCAGCAAACATCTCGACGCGGCGTTGCTCGGCTCGCATTCTCTTGGCCGGGGTGAAGTACTCGTCGTGGCCGTCCACGCGCCGCTGAGGCCGGAACAGCGGCGGCTGCTCACCAGGCGGAGGTGTCGAGCAGCCCAGGGAGCGGCCCTGCATGCGGCTCCTCTCGATGACGAGGCCGATTGTGTCTGACCAGTGATCCGCAAACGGGAACCGCTTGAATTTTCCGGCGGCATTGACCAGGCTTTGCTCGCCCGAGCGCGGATCAAGGCGCCCGTCGGGCTCCTGACACTCATAGCACGTGTCGGAGTTCATTCGGAAGCCGGGAGGCGCGTCTCCGTCGGCGTGCCACGGCGGCAGGGGGACCGCTGGGTTCGTAAGGATCCCGAGATGGGCCTGCTCACGCATGGCGAGCGCCGCAGGCGTCGCGCGGCCCGCCACGCCCTCGACCAGCGACTCAAAACACGCGACCTGGAGCTGGCGGAAGAGCTCTGGCTCTTTGTCACGATCTGGCATCGGAGGGGCATCGACGACGCGCCGCTCTCGCTGGAAGGTGAGCAGCAGCTCCCGATCGTGGTACGAAGGGTCGCGCCTCTGCTCCTCGTGAAAAGCACAGGGCTGCATGTGGTTAATCGCCATCAGCTTGTCACCGGGACTGATTCCGAGGTCGCGCAGCAAGCCGCGGTGCGGTATATTCGGCGTGACCCGAATGACAACGTTGGCCGCATCGAGGGCGAAATCGGAGAACTCGGGCTGGCCGCCCGTTACGAGGGCTCCGCCTACGGCGAGAGGGGGGAGCCTGACGTACGGCACTTCGATGTACTCGTAGTACTCGCTAGAGTCGACAGTGCGGCGCTCTGGACAGCGCTTTCCGCAGCGCGTCTCGGGGGCCGGGCACAATTCCGTCCGGATAGCAAGGCTCCCGGGACGCGCCTCGCCACCTGGCGTCCACTCACCCGGGTGGTTGTTTTCCCAGGAGGTGAAGAAGTGGCCAACCTCTTGGATGCGGTTGCTGCCGATGCGGCGCTCGGTGTTGATCTGCCGAATCTCGCGGCCACGCAGCCTCCGATAGCTCGATGGCTCGTAGGGCGTCGGCCCGTCATGTGGCGCGCCGTACCCGGAGGAGTCCTCCTCGTAGTGGTGAACCCCCCCACGCGCAGCGGGGTCTGCGGAGGCCTGCTGGAGCCGGCGGAGGCGCCGGGCGCGCTCCAAGAGGACGACTTGAGCATAGATCTGAGAGGCCTGAGCCGGTACTGGGATCCGAATCGGCTTGATGCGTAGCGCCTTGCACAGCGCCAAAAAGCCTGCCCACTTTGCCCTCGAGATGCGATCGCTGAAGGCGTTGCAATCGCCGAACAGGTGTACAATCTTGAGCCTCCGGGAGAGCTTCTTCCACGCCGTGGTGCGGCGCAGCAGCTGGTAGGCGTCGACCAGCAACGGGCTGCGCTGCGACTCTCGGGGCAACGTCAACGCAGCCGTGAGCGCGTCCGTGCGCTGCAGAAGGCTGCCCTGGCCTCTGCAGAGCCCCTCGGCCACATCCTGAAAGACGATGATGTTGAAGACAACACCGAGGAACTCCAGGAGCGGCGTGTTGACGACGTCGTAGTCCTGCGGCGGGACCGGGAAATACCAGAAATATCCGTGGCAAAAACCGCCGATCGCGCTCAGGTCCTCGTCGCCAAAGCACGCGTCAGAGCACATGATGACCATGGTGCCCAGGAGCGGCTCAACCACGTCCCGGTGGAACGCGGCTCGCACACTCACGCCGCCACTGGACCGCAGGAGTCGCTGCCACCGGTGGAGCTGTTTGCGCATCAGCTCGGTGCAGAAGACGCGCCCGCTCGGGCCGTGCCGACTGGCCCCGTCGACGCCGTGCGGCTCGTACAGGCCGTGCATGACGTTCCGTCCGCGCAGATTGACCGCGCGCAGGTGCTCGAGGAGGCCACAGAGCGACCGGTACACATGGAACGGTTGGCCGCCCTTGAGCACCAGCTCGATCGTCCGTCCCGCGCGCACCAACTTGGACTTGGGCACGACGACGAGGCCGAGGCCCGCCATGACTATCACCCCCAACCACAGGCAGGAGGTGCCTAGATGCCACTTATCAGGGATGGCCATGATCAAACCAGTGTCCGTGGTGATGCGACGCCAGGTCCTGAGGGCGCGGAGGGTGCGGTCGACCCCCACCGTAATGAAGATGGGGTCGTCCTGCCACAGCGGTTGCGTGCTCAGTGAACAAACAATCGTAAGCTCGAGCGCGCAACGGGGGAGTCCCCGCCCCCGGCTTCGAGCAGCATGGCTGGTCAGAGAGGCCGGGGGGATGCGTGTGGTGTGATTGGCTCCGGATGCGAGCTGGACCCAGGACCGGGGGTGCCCTGGGTCTCGGCCCGGGTCGACTCGCACGACTGAGTCACGCCCGGGCTCCTTCATCGGGCGCACTTGGTCGATTCCAAGTGCGGCAAGACGCATTCCAAGTGCGTTTCGCAGGGCAACCTTAGTGTCGGGGTCGGTTGCCCTGCCGGCCGCGCGTCTCGTGGCAACCGACCACGCGCGCGGCGAGTCCGTTTTGTCTTTAACGTCAGGGCCCTTGCGCACAGAGGGGCCCCTACGCACGTGCGACCCCCGTTGGATATTCGGGTCCACCACAGTGCTGTTCGCATGGCNNCGCGGACTGCGCTTTGCCATGCTTTGCATTTCGGAGCATTTCCATATAGCATCTCCTACCGCCTTGGCGGTCACCGGGTGCATCAGGCCGGCCATTTTGCAGGGTGGTGGCGGCTAGGCTGTTGGGCGCCCAAGCATTTGAACGCCGGTTTTGGCGCCCCAGCGCCGGTACCAGGTTGGGGTCCCCTGCTGGCGCCGTGCTATCTCCCTTCCCCGTGTTGTGCAGGGAGATGTGTGCGGCGGGCAGACGGCGCGTACAGTGTACATGAGCGCGGCGTAGAGCCGCGACTGCTCTAACGTCGCCCGCGCCAGCGGGTCTTCAGGCCCGCCAAAATGCTCACGAGGGAACGTGGCATGCGTGGGGTGGACGGGGTTCTCCCGAGTCAGGTGGTCTGGTCGAGCCACCAGCTCACGCGCCACTCTTGCCCGCGCGTCGAGCCATTGGTCCAGCTCAGGAGACAGGCCGCGCTTATTGAACTCGGCATCGTTCTGGTCCATGTCCTGGCGGAACATCGCGAGCAGGGCCTCGCTGAAGCGCTGGGCGATATTCGAGGCTCCATGGGTCCCGAACCCAAGCCGGAGCTCGGTGACAAAGAAGAGGCGGTTGCCGTCCCTTTCGACCCAGGAGGATTTGATCGACCCCTCGGGCCACTCGTCAGATGCCTGGACCAGGAAGACGATGTTCAGCTTGTGGAGGTCGCACCCCGCCATCGCAAGCTGCGTGAAGTAATCCTTGGCGTCATCTCCCCAGGAGAAGATGGCGGTCTTGAGCATGTGGGCCGCTCGCCTGAGGATGCCCATGTCGTGCATGGCGGCACCTAGGCTTGGCTTCTGCTCTTTGGGCCACTTGGTCTTTTGACCCTCTGCCAGACTCGGCAGCGGCGCCCCGGGTTCACTGTACAGCCGGCGGCTTCTGAGCCACTCGATCATCTCTGGTCGCCCGTCACTGGCGAAGTGCTGCGGGACGTAGAGCTGATGCGAGGCTGCATTGATGGAGATCGCCTGCAGTCCCGAGGCGTCAAAGGTGTCGTAGCGCGGCCCGCCGCCCTCCGTGGTGCGCCTGAAGCGGTCCGGTTCCAGCTTGCGCGCCGTGGCGCCCTGACCGTTCAAGTAGAGCGGCCAGAATGGGATGAAGCTGAAGAATTCGTACCAGCCCATTGCCCCCAGACGACGGATTTCCTTCGCCACCGAATGGTATCCCAACGTGAGAGAGACCAGGTGGGGCACGAAGACCGACTGCAGCTCGACATCGGCGTCGAGTCGTACTCCCTCCAGCAAATTGGCCACCAGGTACTGGTCGGGGTAGCTTTGCAGGCGGTGCCGGAGGTAGGCCCTGTCGAGGTGGGTCGGCGGCACATGCCTAAAGTCCGAGACCTCGCAGCACGCGCCACGACAGTCCCAGACGCGATCGCGAGCCCAAGGGTGGAGCTCGGAGGAACCAACAGCGATCGGCTGAGGGCGGTCCCGATGGGCGCCCTGCGGGAGGTCACGCACTCGGACCAGATCGTACAGCGTGTGCTCCAGCCACGCTCGCACCTTGATCTGCGTGTCCGGGAGCATCATCTCATAGGGCGTCTGGACGCACGTCGGGGCTTCCGGGGGCGGGGCCTCTTGAGCCGGCGGGAGCTCCAGCCAATCCGTACGGAGGGGTCGGTACAGTGGGCTGAACGGCAGGTGCTCGAGGCTGGAGTCCTCGAAGCCTGGCAGCTTCTCGAGCAGGCTGCCCGGGACGTCGTCGGTAGGCAGCGGTTTGAGACGGTCCAGCCACCCGTGCAGCAACGGGTCTCCCTTAGCACCCATCAATGCGTCGCGCAGGAGAATGAGGTTCCGGTGCTCATTGGCAATTGCCGGCCAGGCTGTAGAGCCCGTGACCTGGTCGAGCAGCGGGCTCGAGACGACGCTGGTAACCATGCTGGCGCCGAACCGAAAGCTCGCCCCGCCCGGGGCGAAGACGGCTGGGAAGTCCGCTAGCAACGACTGGGGCTTCACGAACGACTCCGTGGCCACCATTGCTCGCGCCGCGGCGTCAAAGACCGGGGTCCCCACCAAAGCGGCGAGCGTGCACCACAGGAAAGTGGCGCCCGCCGCCAGGCGGGCTGCACGGTTCTTGGGGCTGCGCACAATCTCCGTCTCCGCAGGCTGGAGGTCGAGCGGGGCAGTCATGAGGCGCGGCCCGCCGAGGTACTCGCCCGCCATGAACGCAAAAGACGTGGTGCCGGCGGCCAATGTGGTCCACGTCTGCGCGTTGACCATGCAGTCTGGGCGTCCCTCGCGCAGCGGCAGCTCCGCACCAAAGATGGTGAATCCGTTCACGTGAGCGTACACCATCGGCTGGACCAGCATCGAGACGAAGACGAGCAAGACAGCAGCCTCGGTGGCTGCCCTAAGGTCGAGCTGAGGGAGGACCGTCTTGACCTCAACGCCTTTCGTCACGGGTTTCGGCCAGACCGTTGGGAACGGTCGGCCGATCGGGGCAGGGGCGTTGCCTCCGCGCACGACAGGCTCTTCTTCGGAGCAGCCTGGGGCGAGATCGCGCGCGCGGCGCCGCTCGGCCGCGGGAGCAGCGCCGCGCGCGCGGAGGATGGGCCCCTCTATGCTTGCCCGCAGGGACTGCGCGGCCTGGACACGCCGTTCTCCGAGGTGGCGTCCATCTCGGAGCTGCCAGGTCCTTCCGTCGCAATCGACGATCGAGGTCTCGCGCAGCCGACCGGTGACGTCGTCGGTCAGTGGTGCCAATACCACCCCCTCGCACTCGCGGTTGGCGGAGAAGCTGCGCTTGGCCTCGTCAATGCCCCCGTCTGGGAAAATCCAGTCCGCAAGAAGGACGTAAGATCTGTGAATCTTGTCTGGCATGCCCTGGTGCGGTACGGGTTGGTCCGAGCGTGCGAGCTGGTCGGCGAGGATCTGGAGAGTGGCCTCGGCCCATTCGCTCTCAGCTGGGAGCCCAAACAGCTCCTCGACCAGGCCGCGGAGCGCGGTGTGGATGGGCGAGAGGTCGGAGAGCTCCCGAGTCTCCGAGAACGCCTCGAGCGTGCCCGTCGTGCGGGGATTCACACCGAGCAGCATGACGAACTCGTTGCACGACTTGGACCAGCCGACCAGGAGCACGCACACGCTCTTGTACGGGTCGAAGGAGCTACCCTCGTCCCAGCGGCTCACGCTTTGGTACTGCCCGCGCAGTGGGATGTGAGTCGGAGCGGGTCCACCGCCACCACGCAGTAGACCTGGGGTCAGCGCACCGCACTGGAATCCCGCGGGCGTCCTGGGGTCTGGGCGACCTGCGAGGGCCGCTGGGGAAGTGCCCAATAAAGTGCGCCCGTCCCCTGGGCCGCGTCGGGTCTGATAGAGCCGCGCGTCGGCCCCCGGAGGGCGGGCGTCCGAAGCATTGTAATTGAGCGGGAGCGTGTGGCCGCTCTCGTACCACCGCTCCGCGAACCGCTCAATCGTCTCCGGGTAGCTGAGGGAAGGGTCAGCTGCGGAGTCCAATGGGCTCATCGCCGCCACCAACTGACTCATCTTTGGGAAGAGGCGCCACGTGCTCTTGGCACGGTCGCGCGCGTCCTCGCTGACAAACGTGTGCGCCGCGGGCACTGGCTGGCGGGCGGCGGGGTCGATCGGTAGCGGGGGAGTGAGGTGGCAATTGCGCAGATGGAGTCGCACGAATTTGCACGGCGGCGCATCGCCGAAAGCGGACGTGCGGGTATTGAGGTACACGCTGGCGTACCCCGCCTCGTGAAAATCGTAGACGATCGAGTCCGGCTGCTCCACCATCACCATGACCGCATTGACGCACATTGACCAAAGCACCGCCGCACAGCCCCAGAAGGCCCGTCCATCGAGGAGTTTGAATGGTAAGGAGCCATCCTGGCGCAGCTGTTGGAAGCACGGTGGGAACATGTACGCGCGCTGCCAAATGCGCAGAGGGGCGACCTCACGCACGTCCATCATGGCGTGCATACCGCCCACCTCGCAGGCTCGCTCGTCGACCGAAAGGGCGCGCCGGCCCTGAGATTCCAGTGCGGTGCGGACGGCGCCAGAAAACTCAAACCCGACGAGGTCGGTCGGGGCGAGATTGGAGGCGAGCAGGCGCAGGAGCTCGGCGAGCGTGGTGATGGGCCACTGGAAGTCGGCCATCGTCAGCGTCTCAGGCGCGCCCGCGTCGGGGCTCGCCGCCGAGGTCGCCGGGGGAAGCTTCGGGACCTTCCCCGGCCGGCGCAACGGCAGCTCCTCCGTTGACTCGGTGCTGTAGTCCTTGCACAGGTCGCGGAGGCGCTGAGGAGAGACCGCCCGTTTTGGGGGGACGTCGTACTCCTTGCACAAGTCGCGCAGACGCTGAGGAGAGGAGGCGCGCTTTGGCGAGATGGCCATCTCCTCCTCCATGCCGCCCTCCGTGCCCTCGCTGTCGTTGCCGTCTCCGTGGATCTCGTGCGCCTCGAAGGACTTGAGGGGCACGCTCGACTCGGCCCCCAAACTCGCCGGGGGGAGCGGGAGCGAGGCCTTGGCGGAAGAGAGGGGCTCGAGGTTGTACGTCGGCGGCGCCGGCGGCTCGGTCGGGACCTTGTTTGTCCCCCCCGGCAGGCAGCTCTTGGTTGGCTGCACGTCGAGGCCCGGTGGCGAGGACGGCTTGAT
>JGI24540J26637_10001119_pt1 | contig 11770 bp, 16 predicted proteins | sample NorSeaMetagenome_FD_26637 | JGI IMG/M metagenome (IMG submission 26637)
TTCTGGCAAAGTGCCTTTGGCTAAGATGAGCCAATTCATGGCTCAGTACGGATGATAGTTGCGCTTCATTTCCAGCATTTAAAAACAACCCACCATTCACACCAATAACTCCACCAGGCGCAGCAAATGCATTTAATGACTTCTCATCAATCAATATAATAGTGAAATCTCTGTCTTCAACTTGGGATGTTTCCGATAATCTGTATATCAGCAGTTCTGTGTATTCCTGTATTAAAGGATCATTAATAAGAGGTGCTTGAGCATAAACTTGCTCCACAAAACTTTGACCAATAATTTTTCTTGTTCAAGAGAAATAACACCTGAAACTCTATCACCAAGATCTGGTAAATTAAGATCTTTTCCTTGAGAGAAAAGTGCCGAGGGAGCAATCAAGGCTATGACTAAAATCGATCTAAGTATCATAGGACTATCTTAGCTTAAGCTTGTTATGCTTACACTATTGGCTAAATTCAATTAATATACAGTTTGTTTGACAACATTAAATACTAAAAGTGCTTGAAGATATAAATAATTTATTTAAAAAGATATTTTCTAACGAAGAAACGTTAGTTTTCTCTTTGCTGTTACTTTCTGCCTTTCTTGTGCTCTTTTTCTTAGGCGGAATCCTTACTCCATTTTTAATTAGTATTATTTTTGCCTACCTTCTTGTTGGTATGCAAACCAGACTTGAATCATTTGGGATCAAAAGCATCATTGCATTTTTGATTACCTATGGTTTCTTTTTATTGCTGGGAGTCGCATTAATGGTTTGGCTTGCTCCATTGGTCTACCAGCAGCTTCAATCTATAGTCTTAGAGGTTCCTAAATGGCTCAACTCTTTTTTAATATTTGCACAGGATATTCCAGCCAAATACCCTGACTTAGTATCTTCAGACCAAATTACTGTATTTTTAGAAACCCTTTCAGGTCAAATTACCACTTTATCTCAAGATTTTGTTAAGGCTGGTATTACTGGAATTCAAAGCACAGTTACGGTAGCAATAAATTTAGTTTTATTACCCATTTTAGTCTTTTTCTTTTTATTTGACAGAAAAGAGATTATTTCAGGTTTGCTGAGCATTCTTCCAGCAGAGAGGATGATGCTAAAAAACATCTGGATAGAGATGGACGGGCAGCTGAGTAATTATGCAAGAGGCAAGGCAATTGAAATTGTTATTGTGGGAAGTTTAGCAGCAATGATTTTTCTTTACTTTGGCCTAGAATATGTTGCTCTTTTATCAGTATTGGTTGGTTTTTCAGTATTAATTCCATACCTAGGAGCTTTTATAGTAACCATCCCTGTTGCAATCATAGGGCTATTACAATTTAATTTAACTTTTGATTTCTGGCTCCTGATGGGTTCGTATCTTGCGTTGCAGATACTAGATGGAAATTTATTAGTTCCGATATTGTTTTCTGACGCTGTTAAGCTTCATCCAGTAATGATTATTCTTGCTGTATTTGTCTTCGGAAGCCTATTTGGATTTTGGGGAGTATTTTTTGCCATACCAATAGCTACGCTAATTAAGGCTATATGGAATGCATGGCCTGAAAAGTTAGTTGACTAGCTAAATTACGAGGTTAGCTCTCTTACAGCCTCCAAGACTTCCTGAACATGCCCTTTAACCTTAACGCCTCTCCATTCTTTTTGAATTTTTCCAGATGAATCAACGATGAATGTGCTTCTATCAACTCCCATGTATTCTCTTCCATACATAGATTTTAATTTCATTACATCAAATGCTTTGCATACTTTTTCATCTGGGTCGGAGAGAAGCTCAAATGGGAAGCTTTGATTAGATTTAAACTTCTCATGAGATTTAATTGATTCTCTAGATACACCCAAAATCTCTGTATTCATTTTTTTAAATAGCTTGTAACTATCTCGAAATTCTTGGCCTTCTGTTGTACATCCCGGAGTACTATCTTTTGGGTAAAAATATATAACAACGTTCATTCCCTTGAAGGAAGAATTTTCAACCATTTGATCATTTGTTGCATCAGCTTTAAATGCTGGACATTTCTTACCTACTAGATTTTTAGCCATTATTTTTCTCGAAAAAAGTGTATAGTTTCATTTTTTACTGAAAATAGAAATGATGCAACCCCTCCAAGGCAGTTTTGTGGCTCTAGTGACACCTATGCGTGCCGATGGATCATTGGACTATGAATCATTAGAATCCTTGATTGACTGGCATATTCAATCAGGAACCAATGGAATTGTTGCCGTTGGAACAACGGGAGAGTCTGCAACCGTCTCTGTTATGGAGCATCTTAAAATCATTGAGCAGACTATTGAGTTTGTTGATGGAAGAATCCCTGTGATTGCTGGCACAGGAGCAAATTCTACTCAGGAAGCTTTAGAGCTAACACAAACTGCTGCATCACTAGGTGCTGACTTTGCTTTAATAGTTACCCCTTATTACAACAAACCTAATCAAGAAGGGCTTTATCAGCATTATATGAAGATTGCTGATTCTGTAGAAATACCTCAAATTTTATATAACGTCCCATCCAGGACAGCATGCGATCTTAGACCAGAGACTGTGTCTAGGCTTTCCTATCATCCTAATATAGTTGGAATTAAAGAGGCAGTAGATGATCCTGTGCGTTTGGATGAATTAATGTCTATTCGAGATAGAGTAAATGATCAAAAATATTTTGCTGTTTTATCTGGAGATGACCCAACTTTTAGTGAGTTTATGTCAACAGGTGGAGATGGCGTCATATCTGTTGCAGCAAACATTCTTCCCAGCCAAGTTGCTAAAATTTGTGGGCTTAATCTTGAGGGGCACTATGAGGATGCAAAAGAACTAAATGATATGTACAGAAATATTTTTGAACTTTTATTCATTGAGGCTAATCCAATACCGGTAAAATGGATGTTAGAACAAATGATGAAAATTAATTCCGGCATTCGTTTGCCCCTGATATCTTTAGATTCTCAGTATCATGATGCTATAAAAAATGAGATGATTAAATTAAAATTACTATGAAAAACATTCAATCCTTTTGCTCTTTATCGTTAATAATATGTTTGACTTCATGCTCATATATTTCTGGTCCAGAGGGAATGTTCCCCGAAACTAAATATAAATTTTTTGAAGAGGAGATCAATTCAGATCTAACTCTAGATGATGAGAATTTACAAATCATTACAGATGATCATTATCCTCCAATTACGGAAGGTATTGCCTCAGCTGAAGAGCAAGATATTCCTGCCCCGAGGCAAATTTTTTCTTCAGGAGAGTCTAATGAAGTGCAATTAAGAAGGTTAGGAGAATTAATGTGGGTCTACATTGAAACAATGCCTTCAACAGCCTGGCCAATTGCCAAGAATTATATTGAAGCCTCTTCCATGTCTATAGTTACTGCAAATCCAGACACCGGCATCTTTATAATTGAGCATTCTGAAAATTTAAATTTACAGCTAGTTATTGAGCATGGTATCAAGGAAGCATCAACAGAGATATTCCTTAGGTCAAATACAAACTTGGATGAAGTTAGCGAAGATTTAGACTCTACCTTTATACAAACTGAGCTTGAAAAAATTGTGCAGTATTTTGCTAGCTCAGTTTCTTCATTTGCTGGTACCTCGCTTGCAGCTCAGAATCTTAATGATAGAAAAAAAGCTAAAATTTTTAATCTCAACAATCAAACAATGATTGAGTTAGATTTAGGCTTTGATAGGGCCTGGTCAGCTGTGAGCAGGGCACTTACAGCAGGCAATATTACCTCAAATGATATAGATAGAGATAATGGAATATTCTTAGTAAGCTATTCTGCAGAATCTGAAAAGAGCAGCTGGTTTTCTTTTTTAAATTTTACAGATAATGAAAACAATGATTCTTTATTGCTTAATGAAGCAGCTGAATTTAAAATTATTCTTACAACCAAGGAAGGTAAAACAAATATTTTAGTTAAATCCCTGACTGGTGCTAATGAGGAAGCTGAGCAGCTCATCTCTAAAATTAATGAATTATTGAGTTAAAACTATGGAAAAATTATCACAAATTACCACCGGTAAAGCCAAGTCTTTATTTGCTACTTCTAATCCAGAACACCTTATTATGGAATTTAGAGATGATACTTCTGCCTTTGACGGCAAGAAAATGGAGGCATTGGATAATAAGGGGAAGGTAAATAATCAATTCAATGCATTTGTTATGGAGTTTTTAGCCTCCAAAGGCATTGAAACTCATTTTATTGAGCTTGTCTCAGGTAACGAATCGCTTGTCCGTAAGTTGGAGATGTTTCCTATAGAATGTGTTGTTAGAAATAGAGCTACAGGCTCTCTGTGCAAAAGGTTAGGTATTGAAGATGGCTTGATACTGGACCCCCCACTGTTTGAATTTTTCTTAAAAGACGATGCCTTGGGCGATCCTTTAATTAATGATCATCATATTGAGTCTTTTGGCTGGGCTTCTCAAGAGCAAGCTGATTCAATGAGGGAATTGAGCTTAAAAGCCAATAATATTCTTGTTGATTTTTTCAAAGAAGCTAATCTTATTTTGGTTGATTACAAATTAGAATTTGGAATTTTTAATGGCAAAATGTTGTTAGCAGATGAGTTTACGCCCGATGGTTGTCGCTTATGGGATAAGGATACTTTGACTAAAATGGACAAAGATAGATTTCGTCAAGATCTTGGGTAATGTCATTGAAACTTATGGGGAAGTTGCCGAAAGATTAGGAATGCAAATAAAACTTGACTAATTAACTCGGGTATTCATAATACCCATATGAATTTTACCACCAAGAGTCGCTATGCGGTCAACGCATTAGCAGATCTTGAATTTTTATCGCTTGACTCTAAACCGGTTGCTTTAAAAGATATTGCTAATAGACAAGGTATTGATCTTGCTTATTTAGAGCAATTATTCAGAAAGCTTAGAGTGGCTGGATTGGTTGAGAGCATTAGAGGTAGGAATGGTGGATATATTTTTGCCATTAAGCCAAAAAATATTTCAATTAAGGATATTATGCATGCCGTTGAAGAAAATCTAGACTCTACAAACTGTGCTGGTACGGCTACCTGCCATGCAGGCAAAAGATGTAACTCTCACCAGCTATGGGATGACTTAAACAATGTTGTGGATAGTTTTTTAAGGGATATTTCAATTGCAGAGCTCGCTGAATCACACAAGCAACCACATATTAAATTAATGGAAATACAATAATGAGCACTGACATAAACCTACCAATCTATCTCGATTATGCATCTACGACTCCAGTAGATCCTCGGGTTGCCAAAAAGATTTCCGATCATTTAACTTTAGATGGAAATTTTGGTAATCCAGCATCACGTTCGCATAAATTTGGCTGGAAGGCAGAAGAATCGGTCGAGGAGGCTAGGTCGCATGTAGCAAACTTGGTTGGTTGCGATCCTCGAGAAATTGTGTGGACATCTGGTGCCACTGAAGCAAATAATCTAGCTATTAAGGGCATTGCAAATTTCTATCAAGCAAAAGGCAAGCATATAATTACCTCTAAGATTGAACATAAAGCTGTATTGGATGCATGTAGGCAGCTTGAAAGAGAAGGCTTTGAGGTGACTTATTTAGATCCAACAGAAGGCGGCCTTATAACCACTAGTTTAATAGATAGCGTTGTAAGGGACGATACTATCCTGATTTCAATCATGCACATTAATAATGAGCTTGGTACAGTCAATAATCTTCATGAGATAGGATCTTATGCAAGAGAAAAAGGTATCTTTTTTCATGTGGATGCCGCTCAAAGTACTGGCAAAGTAGAAATAAATTTGTCTGAGCTACCTGTAGATTTAATGTCATTTTCTGCTCATAAGACATATGGCCCTAAAGGAATTGGTGCTTTGTTTGTATCTCGTAAACCGCGAGTAAGAATTGAAGCTCAAATGCATGGAGGCGGTCATGAAAGAGGCATGAGATCTGGCACCTTGCCAACGCATCAAATTGTTGGAATGGGAGAAGCTTTTAGAATTGCCAAAGAAGAAATGTTTGCTGATAAAAAGAAAATTAAAGCCCTCCATAAAAAGTTTTACGATTCTGTTTCAAAAATTGAAGAAATTTATGTCAATGGAGANATTAATAATAAAGTTAGCAATATTCTAAATATTAGTTTTGCATACGTAGAGGGAGAGTCTTTAATCATGGCACTAAAGGATATTGCTGTATCTTCAGGGTCTGCTTGTACATCTGCAAGTTTAGAACCATCATATGTATTAAGAGCACTGGGAAGGAAAGATGAACTTGCATCTAGCTCTATCAGATTTTCCTTTGGTCGNTTTACAACTGACGAAGATATTGANTACACANTGTCTTTGATTAACCACGCTGTTGAAAGGCTTAGGGAGCTATCACCNCTATGGGAAATGTATCTTGATGGTATTGATCTTGATACAGTGGATTGGCAAACGCATTAAATATTGGGAGGTATTTATGGCATATAGTAAAAAAGTAGTTGATAAGTTTGAAAATACTATTAATGAACCTGCAAAACATAATGTAGGTAGATTTAATCCAAAGGACATGGATATTGGTACCGGCATGGTTGGAGCGCCAGCATGTGGAGATGTTATGAAGTTGCAGATTAAATGTGAGCAACAGGGCAATACTCATGTTATTAAAGATGTAAAATTTAAGACATATGGTTGTGGTTCGGCTATTGCCTCATCAAGTGAGTTGGTTGAAATGCTTCTTGGTAAGACTCTTGAAGAAGCTAAAGAAATTAAAAATATCGATATTGTAGATGCTCTTGAGTTACCACCCATTAAAATTCATTGTTCAGTTTTGGCTGAAGATTCGATCAAACAAGCCATAGAGGATTACGAGCAAAAGCAGTAAACATGGAAAAGTTTTCACCAGAAGCATTGAAATTCTCTGAAAGTGCACTTAAGCACTTTACTTCGAGTATTCAAAGCCGAGGCAAGGGCTTGGGTGTGCGTATTGGCGTTAAAAAAGCTGGTTGCTCAGGCTTTGAATACTTTTTTGATTATGTTGATGATATTTTGACTGAAGGCCAAGATATCATATTTAATGAAAGTGAATGTAACATTTATGTTGACCAAGAGAGTCTTAATTACCTGAAAGGCAGCATGGTCGATTATTCCGATGAAGGTCTAAATAAGGGTATTAAGTTTCACAATCCAAATGCAAAAGCTGTGTGTGGGTGTGGCGAAAGTTTCACTATCTAACATGGCTTTTATAAAATTATTACCTCACTTTGAGCTTTGTCCTGATGGAGCTGAGTTTGAAACTAGGTCAGATGAGTCTATTTGTGAGGCTGCGCTTAGAGAAGGTATTAAGATAGAGCATGCATGTGAAATGTCATGTGCTTGCACTACCTGCCACGTAATTGTACGAGAAGGTTTTGACAGCCTTGACGAGGCTTCTGAAGTTGAGGAAGATATGCTCGATAAGGCTTGGGGATTAGAATCAAACTCACGTTTAAGCTGCCAAACTATCCCTGCAAGTGGAAAATTTACTGTTGAATTACCAAAATATACAATCAATCAAGTCTCAGAGGATCACTGATGCAGTATAAATGGTCGGATATTCTTGATATTGCAATAGATCTAAACGATGCATATCCAGAAATTGATCCCCAGTGGATAAGTTTCCCAGATTTACATAGCAAAATATGCTCACTGGAAAGTTTTGATGACAATCCATCTGCTTCTAATGAAAAAATACTTGAAGCAATTCAGATGGCATGGATGGATGAATCCGATTAACTCACCTATAATGTCGCAAAAATTAGGAGTAACCTTATGTCACTAGAAAGAACGTTATCTATTATTAAGCCAGATGCAACATCAAGAAATTTGATAGGTAAGATTATTGATCGCTTTGAAGAAAATGGATTAAAAGTTGTTGCCGGTAAATTAATTCACTTAGATCAAGTTAAAGCTGGTGGTTTTTATGCTGAGCATAAAGAAAGACCTTTCTTCCCAAACCTTGTTGAATACATGACATCTGCGCCTGTCTTTGTACAAGTATTAGAGGGAGAAAATGCAGTATTAAAAAATAGAGAGTTAATGGGTGCCACTAATCCAAGCGAAGCTGAGCCTGGAACAATTAGAGCAGATTTTGCTGAGACTATTGATGCAAACGCTGTGCATGGATCAGATTCATTAGAGAGCGCTGCAAGAGAGATTCATTATTTCTTTGAAGCTAACGAAATCTTTTAATTGAGTGCCTAAGAAAAAATTAAACCTGCTTGGATTCTCTCACGAGTCCTTGGTGGAATTTTTCGGCTCAATTAAACAACCAAAATTTAGAGCTGCCCAATTGATGAAGTGGATTCATCAACGTGGAGTGCTAAATTTTATGGAGATGACTGACTTTAGCCTTGAATTAAGAGAGCAATTAAATGAGTTAGCTATAGCGGAACCCCCTGAGGTGGAGGATTGCCTGACGTCTCCTGAAGGCACAAAGAAATACCTTATTAAATTAGACTCTGGCTCGATGATAGAGATGGTCATCATTCCTGAGAAAAAAAGATTAACTCTTTGCATTTCCTCTCAAGCAGGCTGTGCTTTGCAATGCACTTTCTGCGCTACAGGCGCACAGGGCTTCGAAAGGAACTTAACCCCCAATGAGATTATTGGCCAGCTATGGATTGCAAATTTTTATCAGCAACCTTCTCAGCAAATATCCAATGTTGTTTTTATGGGAATGGGTGAGCCTTTATTGAATGTGATTCCGGTTCTTAGCTCTATCTCAATCATGCAACATCAAAATGCTTATGGACTCTCAAAAAGACGCATTACCCTTAGCACTTCTGGCATAGTTCCTGAAATTAAAAAATTGGCATCGAGAACGGATGTTTCTTTAGCAATATCCTTGCATGCAGCTAACAATAAATTAAGAGATGAGATCGTTCCCATTAATAAAAAATATCCATTAGAGCAGCTTATTCAGTCTTGTAAAGATTATTTGATAAATCAAAGTAAACGTAAAACTATTACCATAGAGTATATTTTAATTGATGGGGTGAATGATTCTCTTGAGCATGCAAAGCAGCTTGTTGCAGTTCTGCGCGGACTTTCTTGTAAGGTTAATTTAATTCCATTTAATCCTTTTGATGGATGTAATTATTTAAGGTCGAAAGAGAAGGTTATTCAAGATTTTAAAGACCACTTGATTGGCAAAGGTTTGATTACAACTCTAAGAATTACAAGAGGAGATGCTATAGATGGAGCATGTGGCCAATTAGTTGGCAAGCTTACGAAGAGCATTAAAGCAAAAACTAGCTCTAAGAATATTAATATAGTTAACACCTCATGACTTTAAAATCTGCTCAAACTGCAAAAATTGGCAAGCAATTTAAAATTATGCGCGTGTCACTTGGGCTGTCTGAAATTCAAGTATCAGAAAAAACCTATATCAACGAAGACTACATTAAGGCAATTGAGTCTGGTGATTATTCTATTTTTCCTGCCAAGATGTTTGCTCTAAGATATTTTGAAAAATACTCAATGTTCCTCGGAATTAATCAAGAATTTTTTGATATATATGATGCTGATAATATTATTGATGAGAGTGCAAATATTAAAAAAAATTGGATTCAAGATTTCTATCCTAAAATCAAAATTGCAGCTGCTTTAGCAATGCTTTTAATCTTGTCCTTTATTTTTATTAATCAGTGGGGCCAGCCCAGCCTATCAACAGAACTAATGAATCTCCCCGGTAACAATAAAAAAGAGATTTTTGAAGTTCCATCAGAAAATGATCAAAAATTAATTGATGATGCATTAATGCTAGTTAATTCTTTTGTCATACCTCAAATTACTCAAACAGAAGAGCCTATGTTGCGTGAATTTTCAGTGTCAGAGGGAGCGATCAATAATTTATCATTACGCTTTCTTGAAGAGAGCTGGGTAGAGATTTATCAGGGAAACAATCAACTAATATACAAGCTATTCAAGACGGGTGAAAGTCTTGATATGTCAATTACTCCTCCATTTAAGATCATCGCCGGAAATGCGGTTGGAATAGTTGGACTGTATAATCAAAATGAAATCAACTTTACTCAAGCTGCCAATAAGCTTAATGTAAGTTCTATTGAGATAGACAATGAATGATTCTTGGATTGTGAGAAAGAAAACAAAACCAATTTTTGTTGGTGATGTTGGCGTTGGTGGCAATCATCCGATNTCGATTCAATCTATGACCAATACTAACACTGCAGATGTTCAGGCAACTGTTGGTCAAATAGAAGACTTACAAGCTGCCGGAGCAGATATTGTAAGGGTCTCTGTTCCTGATGAAGAGTGCGCAGCAGCCTTTAAAAAGATTAAAAAAGCTGTTTCTATTCCTCTGGTAGCTGATATCCACTTTGATTATAAAATCGCTCTTTTAGTTGCAGATAGCGCTGACTGTTTAAGAATAAATCCTGGTAATATTGGCAAAGCGGATAAGGTAAAGCAGATTATTCAGGCTGCAAAAGATAATAANGTACCTATAAGAATAGGAGTAAATGCTGGCTCATTGGAAAAAGATTTGCAAAAGAAATATGGTGAACCTAATTCTGACGCTTTGGTGGAATCTGCTCTAAGGCATGTAGAGATTCTCGATAAGCATGATTTTCAAAACTTTAAACTAAGCTTAAAAGCGTCAAATATTAAGATGACTGTTGAAAGCTATAGAAAATTTTCNAAGCTACTTGATCAGCCGCTGCACCTTGGGATTACTGAGTCTGGAAGTTATAGAGCAGGCTCTGTTAAATCATCTATTGGTCTTGGGCTACTTTTAGCTGATGGTATAGGGGATACAATTCGAATTTCTCTTGCGTCAGATCCAGTCGANGAAATAAAAATTGGATGGGACATTTTAAAAAGTTTAAATCTAAGAAGTCGTGGAATTAGAATAATTGCATGTCCTAGCTGCTCAAGACAAAATTTTAATGTCATAGAGGTTGTAAATGAATTAGAGAATAGATTTGAAGGAATTTCAGAGGATTTAGAAGTAGCAATTATTGGATGCTATGTTAATGGTCCGGGAGAATCAAANGCAGCAGATGTTGGTTTAACAGGAGGTCCGAGCAATCTATTGTATGTCGACGGNTCCCCNTTAAAAAAAGTCTCTAATGAGAAACTTGTTGATACAATAGAAGATCAGGTAAGAGAAAANCTTGANAGTAGAAAAGTAAGCAACATTATTGTTAAAGGTTAATTAGTGAAAATTCAATCATTGAGAGGTATGCCAGATTTCTTTCCCGATGATCTGAAAAAATGGCACATGCTCGAACGAATGCTTGTCCAAGCTTTTGATGCATTTAATATCCAGGAAATCCGCACCCCATTGCTAGAATCCACAGATTTATTTGATCGCTCCGTAGGCAATTCATCCGATATAGTCAATAAAGAACTTTATAGCTTCTTAGATAGAAATCNAGAAAGCNTTAGTTTGCGTCCGGAGGGCTCAGCNAGCGTTATTCGCGCAATTATTCAAAAAAAACAAGAGCATGAAAAACATAAATTATGGTATCAAGGCCCAATGTTTAGATATGAAAGACCTCAGAAAGGTCGTTTTAGGCAATTTCATCAGGCCGGTGTGGAGTATCTTGGTTNCGAGGAAGGGTTGAGTGAATATGAGATTATTTCCTTAGTCCTCAAAATAAATGAGCAACTCGGTATTACTAATTACACTCTTAAAATTAATCATTTAGGGGATGAGGAATCAAAAGAAAATTTTTGCCAAGCCTTAAAAGATTTTTTTAAACCGCATATTGCAGAGTTACATGAAAAAGATATTGCTAGACTGAATACAAATCCATTAAGAGT
>JGI24540J26637_10001121_pt1 | contig 11752 bp, 13 predicted proteins | sample NorSeaMetagenome_FD_26637 | JGI IMG/M metagenome (IMG submission 26637)
GGGGGGGGGGTTGAATGTGTGAAGGATGTTAGGAATGTCGTTAGGCGATTCTCTTATTGATGAGAAAAGAAAATGTTTCTTTTCGAACAACAACAACACCAAGATTTCTAGTTAATTTTGGTTGTCTGTTGGTTCCAACGCAGCTTGTAGCAGCAACACGACGACATTGCGTGTAACATTGATATTAGACATCAGTTGATTATCGTAAAAATACCTCCCACACGAATGGAATGTTGGAACCACCACAGAAAGATGTTCAGACAAAAAGTTCACAACAATACTGGGACGGGAAATGAGAACCAGAACAAGAATCAGACCAGACAGAGTCACGTTGGTTCCAACAAAAAGAAGAAAAAACAAAGCAATAGGTTTGGGCCTGTTATTGGGGTAACCTTTTCTTTTTCTCTCCTCATGGCGATGTGTCTGTATCTCATTTCGCAATTTCCAGTGAATAATAATCCAGTTCGATTTGTGGCCAGAACGTTTGAATCAAAAGGATCTTCCGAGTGTGCGAAGCATGCTTTCAACCGCATCCACGTGGCAATTCTTGGGCAAAACCAGGGCGCATGGCTCCTACACGAATCCGTCGAATCGGTGCTGAATCAAAAGTATCCGGCCCAGCGCCATGTTGCATGGCTCTACGATGATGGCTCAGATGATTCTGCCACTCTTCGTGCTTTCAAGGAGGTGTGTGGTGGAGACCACGAAATTGAATATTTATTGCGAAATGGGGGAGGGCGTCATGGTCTGGATACGCTTAACTTTCGAGGTGAACCCTATCATAGTGGGGATGTGCGGTGTTTATGCACTGAAGAGCGCTTGGGTCCAGGATTACCTGGGGCAAAAGACCCTCACGGACAAGTTTCTGTACTCGTTTGGTCTTCAAGAGCAAGCGGTGCATTCAGAGGATTGTAAGCTGGTGATGAACTACGGCTTGGGCTGGGCTGCGTACGTAACCCTGGACGCTCAATACGATGGCATGAACCTGGTGTCTCCCGGAGAAGAATTGGCCCTCAACCCCAACGAAGAGACCGAAGAGGATAAACCTTCCTACAAGTGGATTGAGGTAAGATTGAACGGGAAGAGAAAAAGGCTGGAAAGTTCAGCTCGTCGCTACGCTCCTCGCATACACCTCATACTCACTTAAACTAACAATCCTTCCCGCGCTCGTTTCGCTCATCGCAGACCCAGCTTAACGAAAAACTTCCCGACCCCGTCTATATCCGCAAACTGAGAGAGGCAGCGGCCGGGAATGGTCCTCTGTCAAGATGATAATAACAAAACCCTTTGATCTCCTTGCTTAACACCAAACTTCTATTTACCGAGCCCTCCGTTAAAACGATTCAAAACCCTTTTTCAAAACCTCGATTTCCTCCTTCAACCTGTCAACCTCATTTCCCAAGGCTTGTTCCCTACTAATGGCCTCCTCCCCCTCAGACTTTTTCTTCAACATACTGAGTCTCACCGCTAGAGCACCGCTGACGCTAGTCCTCCTCCTGCTGCTCCCAGTACCCGAATCCGACTGGTCTCCAGACTCCATCCCGTCAATGTCCAGCTTCGCGTCTGATTCCATAAACTTGAGTATTTCGTCAAAAGTTGGCCTCTTCTTCGGGTCCTCACTCCAGCACAGCTCTATGAGTCTTGCGACACCTTCTGGCATTTTGATTGTGCTCTGGTCCCCGCTCAAGAACTCATGCGTTGGTCTCCAGCCCTTATTCACCAAGCTGTGACTGATCCTTGCCATACTCAACGAGCGAAGTATCAATTTCTTGCCCTCCTTCTCCTTCTCCGCAATCATTATTTCGTGTAACGCTTTCGCCAGGCTAGATCTCCCCTTCAATCCAAACTCCATGACCGTCATGGCGTAGCTGAACACATCGACCGACGATTCATATTTCTCCCCCTTAAATACCTCAGGCGCGATATAGAGCGGAGTCCCTACTTGGGTCATTTGATTTTCCTCATCGAGAGCGCGGGCCTCTCCGAAATCAGCCACCTTCAACGCATAACTTTCTGTCACCAAACAATTCTCCGGCTTCAAGTCGCGGTGAACGATTCCGTTCACCTTGTTGTTCGTTCTCACGTCAAAGTATATCACGTGATGCAGATACTTCATGGCCCTGGCGGTGTCGCTGCACCATTTCAGCAGTGGGTCGTCCCACGAGAACGAGGCACCATCCTTTTGGAGCACGTCAAAAGCTGTACCCTTTTCGCAATACTCCATCACCAGCGCCATCAAGTCTTTATCCCAAACAGCTCCAACCATATTAACAACGTTGCCGTGATGCAGATCGCCGTTCAGAAGTATCTCCTCCTTGAACCTCTGCAGGTTCTCCTCGTCAATTTGCTTCAATGTTTTAACCGCAACTGCCTGCCCCCTGTATACCGCCTTGAATACCTCACCAAAACTACCCTTCCCAACCATCTCATGGCTCTCAATGTCGTTCTTGTCAATCAATAATTTTTCGAGGCCATCACCCCCCGATGTGCCGGACTTCTTCTTGTGTAACGCCCTGAAGGTTTCAATTTGATTCTCGATCATTTCCATCTCCTTCACCGAATACGCCAAGGCCAACCTCAAATCAGCCTTCAGCGAATTTATTTCCTTCTTGTCTTTACTCAGTTGCCATGTCAGCATGGCAACCACAAGCAAAACCAATGCAACGATGGGGACTACAATCGACAGTATGGTCTTCATATCCATCCCCGAATTCTCCGCGTCAGAGCCCTCGATCGTAATTATTACCTTGCTGCTATCGCTGAAACCCGATACCTCATCCGTAACCGTGAAGGAGACCTCAATTAACCTCGACAAACCTCCTATGATCGCCATAGTTGGCGCAAAAAAAAAGTCAATGTCGGTCAGGTTATACTTTGCACCATCGTCTAGCACAATTTGCGAGTTCCCCCCCGTCGTCTTGGCGATGATGTTACCGACACCCTCACCAACAGCATTGCCGTCGTTGTAGAACGATACCTCAAGAGGTCTCCCATCAGCATTTGTCACTGCGCCTTCAAGGTCCAACTCATACTCAGCGTCATCAAGAGCAGTCGCCTCGACCTTGACCTCAACATCAGCAGCAACCGGAGCATCATGTATTGCCAAAACTGTCAAATCTAGGCCCGCCCTCCTCTCCGTTTCACTAGCCATCCTTTTATCCATGAAGAAAGGGCAGTCAATAATCGATAAGGAGACGTCGACCTTCCCGTTGAAGTCAGGTGCTGGCTCAAAGAATATCTTCCTATCGTCCGAGAGAACGTTGGAAGCTCCCGTTGCGAAGCCCGACACAGCGACGGCGTCCAATGCGTACCAGTCTGCAAAGCTCGCCAGGCGAACGTGGATCTTAACCTCGCTCGACCTGTAAGAGGTCGGGCACAAAACAATATCCTCAAGGCTTGCCTGCGTCGTGGTGCTTAATTCTCCTATTCCGCCCTCTCTCTCATAGACCGTTACAAAATCCGCAGCCGGATCATCGTGGTCGAGGGTTTGTATCTTCACAATCTTCCTCGAGCTCCAGGTCTCGTAGGCCGTGAGCCTGTTGATGAATACGGGAATGTCAACCTTGATGGTTGCCGTGAAATCCAGCTCGTCTCCTGATGACTGCCACGCCCCTCCGGCGTCACCGTGTGTTGGGTATAGGTCAGGCGCACCGAGTAACGCATCAATGTCGTACCCGACAGCGTCCCACTCGCTGGAAGCGGTGGCTGAAGTGGGGTACTGGGAGAACGTAGAGGACCCGAGGTCCCTCTTTATCTCGGTTAGGCCGTCGTATTGGAAAAACTTACCCATAGACGCGGAGTGCGCGGGGAGCTCTAGGGAAACTACAGAGGACTGGGGCGAGGAGGTGGAGACAGAGACCGCAATTTCTTTCATACCCGAGTCCTCGTCAATTTCAATACTTGCCGCAGAAACCTTGGGAACGTAGGGGGGCTCCTGCATCATGACAGGTTTTGTCGCCAACTCAGAGTACAACTCCCCATCGAATAGCCTGCGTTTGAAGGGGTGAGAACAATTCCGGTGTGAATGTGAGGGGATTCGTCCAACAGGCAACGTGCCCTCAAGATATCCTCTCCTCGCTCCCTCACCTATACTGAAGCGTGCAGTTATACCCCTCGTCATACTCATTAATTCCATGCGTGCTAACAACAATAACCCTATAATAGTAGTCCACAACATCGACGAACCCCCCCCCGTTAACCCCCTCCGTGATCTCTACGACCTCAACGTCGTCGGCGTCGTTCAAAGCACCAGCGTAAAGCAGGTCCATGTCGTACCCGTAGTAGTAACCGCTCATGTCATCGCTGTCATCGTCCCCCGAATAGTACCCATCATCATCAGAGGGGAGCTGGAAGGATTGTGCGGTGGTGGAGTTGAACTGGAAGAACCTCATACCCACGCAACCCGAGTTAACTCGGAAGGAACTAACGACGTTCACGAACTCCGGATCGCTGTCTGATTGACTTGAGATTTTAATAACGTTTGATGACCCGAGGCCCACGAGCTCGCTTACGTCTGGGCTTAAGCTACCGAAGGATAGGGGGGGGGAATTAGGGAGGATGTGGAGGGTTCTTGTGGAAGTAGCGGAGGAGGATTCCGTTATTGTGTATGTGAGTTTGTGGCTGCCGATGGAGCGCGGAGGGTGAGAGCACGTTGGTTAGTAGTAGTTACAACTGTTTACGTTCCAGGCGACTCCGACGTTAACAACTGTTCTCTACGCCCTATTTTTCTCACCTTGGTACCCCAGTAACCTTTTCCGTATCCGTAAGCGTGAGTACATACGTGGACGTCTCCGGTGGCGTTGATCCCTCCGTAATAGCGATAGATCCGAAGGTTATAGAGTTGAGGGATATAGACGTGCAGGAATCGCAGGAGGATAGGATCGTAAACGTGAGGTCGCAGGTCGACGACGTCGACGGACAGACTATGGCGAGTGTTGGGGAGGTGGGTGGGGAGGATGAGGAGTAGGAGGGGGCGTGGGATACTATGTTGTCGTTACCGAAACCGAGGATTAGACCGTCAGAGGTTGTGGATGTTGAGTAACCGACGAAAGCACTAGAGGCGGAGTCGTATATCGACGGCTGCTGATGGTCTGGTCCATCCTGATCGAAGTTAAGCTCAAGCTTGAGGTTGGCGTCCTTCATGCATCCCTCCACCACGGACGTTAGCTCCGAAGCCGTTAGCGCCCTGTCGTAAACACACACGTCGTCCAGGAGACCGTTATAGTTAAGATCGCTCCTCAAATTAGTCCCCAGCCTAACGAACGCGTCCCCGGAACCCGTAACGTCCGTGGGTAAGTCCACGGTAGAAGTTCTGTTGTACCAGGAGTCTAATATGTAGGTTACCATGGAGGTTGAGGCGTCGTAGCTTACGCCTGCCTTGTGCCAGTTGGTTGATAGGGAGGAGGGGGAGGCGTCGGTGTACTGTATGGAGGGGCCAGCGAAGGTTTGACCCATTATTACGTAGTTGGGTTTTGACCACATATCAAAACTTTAGAAAGGACAGGAGGGGAGTGCGCGGGGGGGGGGAGGAGTTAGTCATGCGGGCACGCAAAGTAAGGTTTTCTATGGTCAGGCACTCGCGGTGCTTACCTTGCAAGGAGTGTGTTGTCACTCGTCTCCAAACCAAAAAGGTGGCCGTAGAAATCAACACTTCCCTTGCTCTTTTGCGTGACCGCTGACAGGGAGGAGAAGCGGAATTTTAGGGTGTAGGAGAAGGAGGAGGTTGGGCTAAGGAAAGGTGTCGTTCTTACTTCCCCTGGAGAGGAGGGAGTGGGACGAGAGGTGAAGGAGAGGGAGAGACCGGAGGGGTAGGAGGGGTAGGGGTGGAGAGAGGGAAGGAGAAGGAGGAGGAGAAGGGAGGGGAGAGAGGATGAGGGGAGGGGAACCATCAGGTTACCCAGGGCGGTTTCAGCGAGAGGGTGATTTTAGATGATTTTAGATGATTTTAGAGTGACGAAGGATATGGGAGGATGACGGGGGAGGTAAAAGAGACGGGGGGATGGCTGAGGGGAGGGATGGGTTTTGGGAGCATAGGTGGAGGGAGAAATCAAGGGGGAATATATTAATAGAGGAGGAAGTGGGAATATCGTCTTTTGTAGTAATTCTAGAATGATGTTATATTTGTTAATATTATTATTGATTGTAAATTTGAATAATATATATAGTTTTATAGGAGTTCCTATAAATAAATATCAATATAATGCTAGGAGAGGCCTTAATGCAAAGGCTATCCCAATAATTTGGATCGTGGAGGATGATATATCATTATTAGATGCAACTAGTACGTATTTAATACAACAGACTGATTATAATATATATAAATTTACATCATTTGAACCAGCATTATCTATAATCAATAATATTAATATAAAAATGTCACCACAATTAATAATTGACGAGGATGATGATAAAGATAATAGGAATACCGACAAGAATACCGACAAAAATAACGACAAAGATAAAGACAAAAATGACGACGATAGCAACAAAGAAAAAAATACACAAAATACAAACAAAGCCCCAAATAACCTACCAAATTGTATAATAAGTGACATCCAAATACCAGGTAAAATGAGCGGGTTAGATTTCCTCCGTAAAATAAGAGACCACCCGAAAGAAAAATTACGCAACACACCCGTGGTCCTGTTAACCGCACGGGGGATGACGGACGACAGGATAAAGGGCTACTCTCTAGGAGCGAACGCGTACCTCCCCAAGGTGAGGGTTAGAGAGAAGCGAAGGACGGAAGGCTGGAGTGAAGCGACAGCTAGTGCTATATTCTCTAACATCTCTTCCCCTCGCTTCGCTCGCAACCCCTTGCTCGTCGCTTCGCTCCGCTCTTTGCTTCGCTCATCGCAGCCCTTCTCCCCAGAGGAGTTAACAGCAATCCTCAACAATCTAGTGTCCCTCTCCACCAGGGCCACACCGTCCTCTACAACGCCCGATCGCGACGCTGCACCAACATCACCTCCTCCTGCAAGCTCGATACCTCCCGTGACTCTGACACCCCGTGAGGAGGAGGTCCTCAAGCTGATAAGCGGAGGGTTAACTAACAAGGAGATCTCCTCGTCCCTCTTCGTCAGCGTTAGAACGGTGGAAAGATACGCGAGCGACATGTTCAAGAAAACAGGGACTAACAGAAGGACGGAACTCGTTAGGTGGGGGATCAAATACGGGTACGTTGACATATGAGAAAGGGGGGACCCCGGGGGGGTTGGGATTAAAAAACTGCACCGCAATATTTCATAAGCAAATCTACCAGCGCTCTTTAGCGACATTTCTCCCCTTCTCCCCATCCCCCTTTTTATATGCCCCCCCCCTCTCCCCTTGTTAAAACCGTTTCATCTAAAGCCTACTCTCCCCCCTGACAACAACGTGCTGATCGTCCTCCCCCATGCCCCCCTTGCTCCTCGTCCTAACCTCTCTGAATTTCTGTGCAATATTCCCTACCCCCTTCTCAATGCGCTTCTCAATGTTGCCCTCAAGTTTCCTAACGGGGTCCTTGTCCATGACCCCGATAACCCCGGGGTCGGTCGTGGTACCCCACACGCTGAGCATGCGGGTTTTACCGGACGCCGACTCGTCCCAGCTGAATCCCCTCGCTCTGTTTGGCGACGGTCCAGTCGAGGATGCTGGAGAGTGAAGCTTGACAGTCTCCCTTTCCTCCTCGTGCATTTTCTCCGCCGTTTCAACCTCCTTGTCCTTCGGTCGGGGGGCGAGCATATAAACGCCGACGAAAACCACGATGACACCGAAGGAGAAACCGCACATTTGACCGGGTGAGAAGGAGTCGAATTCCTCAAAGTATATACCTCCGGAGAGGATGGAGAAGAAGGTCCAGAATACTTGGAGGACGGGGATGATGAAGAGGCCGTCGAACATGCTAAGCGCCGTGTTCATTCTCGTCAGCCAGAAGCTGGTGCTTGCGAGCCATGCTAACAAGACAAAATAAGTGAACCAGTTCCCCAGCTGGCTGTCCCCGTTTGCCGTAGCTCGGAGCAGGATGCTCAGGCACTTCGCCTGCACGACGCTCTGCGTCCCGATGATGGCCGAGAACGTCGCGTAAAGCAGGGGAAGGTAGAGGTTAGAGTGAGCGACCAGTCCCCCCCCCTTGATCTTCCCGTTTATGTTGTGGTAGGTCAACCTAGCACCTAGCATTAGAAATATCATGCAGATCGCGTAGGCGTTGAAGTCGGCGTCGTAGAAGGATATGAGATCGTCGGCGGTGTAGACGACGGAGGCGTGGGTGGAGAAATTTACTACTATTGCGTTGCCTAGAATTATTATGAATGTAGCGAACAGGGTGGCCTTGGTCACCTCCTGGGGACACGAACGGAGCAGGGGAAGCGAAGGACGAAGGGAGAGATGGAGGGGGAGAAAAAGAGAATGGAGGAGGGGTGGGGCGGAGCGACAGCAACAACGATATTCAAGAAGACATCATTCTGCGACAGCGGCAATCGTCCATCTTGAAAGGTTCTCCTCTTCGCTCCTCGCCCGGCTATTCAAGATAAAAGCCTTCCCCTGCGGCTCGGTTCGCCTCGCGCCCTTGCTTACCTCTCCAAGGATAACTTTTCCGAAAAATACATTGGATATGAACTGGGCGCTCCCTAGAGCAGCAAGGAGACTCTGCGCGGCGAAACCGAAGGACACAAAGTTGAGCAGACTACCTCCGACGAAGAAGAACGTCCCGACGAACCAGATCGGAGGCTTTTTGGGCTTGGCAGAGGAGGAAGAAGAGAGGGACGAGGAGGAGGATTGTGCGAGCTCCTGTTTGTTGTGGCCTAATTTCTATAGTAGCAAATTGAGAGGTGCAAGTACAGTGTTAGCAAGGTAGATCCCCCGGGGAAAGACATCACGGCAAACAGGGACCTCAGTGGCTGGATAAATTGGGATAGCTTACCAAGCTATCCACGATTGAAATCCAATTTTTGGGGGGATTAAGCCGTTATCGAAGGCACTTACCATTAAATTCGTCCCACCATTGATACAAACGGACCCACAAAGGTTAAGAACCACGCCAAGGACCCATCCCATAGCCGGATGAAATGAACAGATCTACACAGGGGCATTCTTATCCAAAAATCCCCGAATATAATGTACAAGACGTTCGCTTTGTTGCTTATTATTTTATCCACTGCCTTTCCCTTTACAATTTCCCCCCCTAGGAGTGGAAAATGCGCACCTTATTGCCTCACAAGAACACAGACAAGCCTCAGAGTTGCCAGTCGCGGTCAAGACAGATCCAAGAGGCAGGAGAGGGTCGGTCAGGTCGTCCGTTCGGAGATTGCGTCAATCATATTCAACGGCTACGAGATAAAGGTGAGTTTGAGTCGCGAAAAGTCCGAATTGGCCACAATAACCACCTTCACTCGCCCATCACCGACATCACAAGTCCTAACATTGAGCCCTACATAGAATGATTCGAACCTTCCGTTCAACCTTCGCTCCACTATCTCGGTTCTTACCGCCGATGTCTCGCCCGATTTACGCCAGGCTCGTGTATCTGTGAGCATCAGGGACTCCCCAGACGGTGAGGTTGGTAAGAGGAGGGCTTTCAGCTGGCTCGTAGACAACAACACAAGCATTAAGCACGCACTCAGCCAGAGGCTCAAGCACATGAAATCTATCCCGTCGTTGACCTTCGTACAGACGGATGTAGGGGGTGCTGTTGATGGTAAGAATTTATGAGGAGGGACAAGGACGGCTGGAGCGAAGTGACATCAAATGAAAAATACCGCATATTCGCATAAAGGTAACCCCCGACTCGTCGCTTCGCTCCTCGTCCAACCCCTTCCTACTCGTCGCTTCGCTCCTCGCTCATCGTAGTCATGAACATTATCGACAAGATTTCCATGGGAGCAAAGAGGGAAAACCTGGGCGTATACGGAGGAAACGACGACGAGCTTCCTGAGGGGTGGATACTGGACGACGAGGATGACGAGGACGACGAGGACGACGAGGACGACGAGGATGATGAGGATGACGACTTTGACTTTGATCTGGAATGAAAATAGAGGTTTCCATGTCAAGAAAAAGAATTTGAGACGACTTTAAAAAAAAAATTACAGCGTGCTTCCTCGTGAAGCAACATTGCACCCCCGCTCCCTCCCGTCATCGTTGTCCACTCGTGTCCCCCCCCACTCCTTCCCAAATTCTGTAATGGGAGGATCAAACTCAAAGACATCAAACCTCGACCCTACGAAGCTCAGTGGTGCATTTCCTGTCATAATATACGGCTGCGAGTCGACTGCTAAGCCTTTGTTTGATTGTTTGGAGAAGAAGGGAGAACGGGACGAGTCGACGGGAGGGACGGTGGGCTCTGTCGAGGAGTGTACCGACTTGATCAAGAAGTACAACGACTGCTACGAGAGTAAGATCCACAAAAAGGCCAACGCAAAGTTCAGAAGGGTTCAGGAACGTGTCCCAGGCGAGTACAGGTGGCAGGCAAAGTGATGGCCAGAATTGAGGCGGTGAATTTCTCCCAAAAGTTCCGGTCTGCTACGGAGCAGGTTGGGGATCTATCGGGACTCGTTTGCTGGGAGGATTTGCGCGGGTTGGCGTGTGAGTGCGGCGGGGATCTCTGCCACTTTCCTCCCAACACTTGTGGTTCGGACTTGAATAGGACCCTCGGCGGCACGAGGCGAGGATGCGGGTTCGGGGACCGATGCTCGAAGGTGCACTTGGAGGAGACCGAGGCGATGAGACTGATCTGCCCGTTCCTCGCTTCTACTGCACCATCTTCACCCTCAACTGCGGTTTTGTCAAGGTCGAAGAATCCTCCTTCCACGTCAGCCAAGGCTAAAAAGTGTACAGTACCCCCCCAAGTGGTCCTCGACCGTATCAAGAAATACGTCGACAAGTCACCCTATATCGAGCGCTTCCTGCAGTCTCCCTTCCTTGACGAGTGGCTTGCCGACAACGACCTCCGCCTCCTCCTCTCCAACACGAAGAATAGAGCTAAGGAAATATGCGAAGCTTTCGCGGCGGCGGACAGAGTACTGGATATTTTGGGCCAGGGCAGAGAATCTTGTAGTACGGTGTTTGATGTGTGCAGCGGGAAGGGATTCACAGGTGAGATTTGGCGAGGAGTGAACGGCAGCATTGCGGAATAATTCTCACCCGTTATCCCAACCCCTTTCGCGCTTCGCTTCGCTCATCGCAGCCGTCCTCCTATCTTTTCTCCTCCCTTCGTCCAACATCATCATGCTCGACGCGGATGGGAGTATGAGGGTCCCGCACGTAAACTCCCGCCCGAACCTGTCCTTCCACCAAGTAGACGTCTTCTCATCCGAGTGCACTCGCCTGATTGAGAGGGAGACGAGGGGGGGAAGCTGCGTACTTACAGGCGTCCACTTGTGCGGGTCGCTCTCACCTAGGCTCATCGACCTGGGGACCTCCCTGCAACGCTGCAAAGGCTTCGTCCTCTGTCCTTGCTGCCTCAAGGGGAAGCTCGGGTCAGACTGCAACGGGAAAGGGAAAGTGTTAGGAGGGCAGAGAAGTAACTACAACGTGTTGGTCGAGACGATGAGGGTTGAGGCGGCAAAGAAGGGCGGAGACGGGAGAGCAGAGGTAGAAGTGCGATTCGATTTGAACGTGATGGGCCCAAAGAACGGGTTTATAAGTGCAAAAAGAATCTGATTTGTCTCAAACAACACAGGAGTACCCGTTAACCGCAAGGTCCGCCTCATTCCCCCCCCCCTCCTCCCCTACAACTCTTGCATTGTCCCTGTCCACCTCATCGACCCTCAACTCA
>JGI24540J26637_10001122_pt1 | contig 11750 bp, 19 predicted proteins | sample NorSeaMetagenome_FD_26637 | JGI IMG/M metagenome (IMG submission 26637)
GAGGGGGGGGAGGGGGGGGGGCAAATCATAGGGGTTAGGCGAGGATCGCTCACTAATCCTGTTCTATCCTTGCATCTCCTCACCTCTTGACCTTTAGCTCGCTGTCCTTCTGCTGCTGTAGAACCTGTGTCAGCTCCTGTTGGACTGGAACGAGCGGGAAACGACGATATCTTGTTGGATTCGAACAAATAAACAACGCGAATGGTCATTATTTCTCAGAATTGCCATCCTCCGCGCCCCAACCCCGCCATTTGACTGCAAAAGTCAATGATTCTCGTCCTCAACTTTTATCTTTGTTGGTCGAATAATCAACAAACAGCATAATTACATCGCACAAGACGGTCGGTGATCGAAGCAGCGACCCCAATCACCAAAAATCTTGACATCATAGCCTCGAATAAAAACTCCCTCCGGCACTGTAAACTCACTCTGAGCGAAGCGACCGCCAATTTGTTGGTTCTGGAGCATCTTGTGGTCCTAATTGGGATGATGAATGGTCAGACTGGGCGAAATTGGGGGGATGAATCAGCTCTATTAGCTTCTCTATAAATTGCCTGAAAATCCAAATCGCAAAAAGCTTAAAAACCCTTTGGATGGAATCATTGGAAGTCCATGCTGCTATCGGCATCGCTCTTTACATGGATATTCAAATACTCGCCCAGTGGTCAGCGGTCTCGTCGACTCTGCACGGTTTATTGAGAGAGGATGAAATTTGGAAGGTAAGCAAATCCCCATTTCGGACAGTATTCTAGTCCTTGTCACTAATTCCCTCCACCTTTCTCCCAGGCTCTTTATCTCAGACGTTTCAGTCATTATCTATATTTGCCCCAGAAGCTTGGTACGGATAGAACTCGGCCCTCTAGGTCTGGTTCAAGGCTGGTGAGTCGTAAACATGAGCTAGGCCTTTGTTTAATTGCTGTGCTGGTCTTCCTCCTGACACCTCGCCTCCCCATCCACCCAGTTTTTTGTCGGTTTTTGGAAGAAATGCTACCTTAACGCTCACCTGCATCCTCATGATCTCTGGCTAACGCACTGGACAATCACCCTTCCAAGGGATCATGATGGAGTAGGGAGGGTGTGCGTGCCTGAGGCGGAAACCCACCCGTTATTGCGGCCTCCGGATGTAGACTCCCTTCCTGAACCTTCGGTGCCAAATCCCCTAGCGGTACCAAAGGCTCACCATGACCTGCAAAATCTCTGCCCCACTTGTCGCTACCATCCTTCGTACATTTACTCTCACCTGCACTTGGAGAAGACGCTTGACGATGAGCTCGCCTACTACGAGCGGTGTGGCGATAAGGAAATGTACGAGGATACTTTGTCCAATGACCCAGTCGCCCAGACTCGTCTCAAGGCGTTTTCTCACTCTTTAGGCATCGCGTCCAATTGTATGCCGGCGGGCTCTACTTTCGCTCAGACTGCGTTCCATTCACTCAACTATTCGGCGGCCAAGGCGTCAAGGTTCATGAGGATCAAGTACCAAGCAGACCTAAAGAAAAGCGGGGTAAGGATTATGTGGCGAGGAAAGGGGTTAGAGGAGTGAAGAGAGGAACGAAAGGCGACAAAGGGAGAGATATACGAAGAGATAGACGAAGAGATGGACGAAGAGATTGTATCGAAGGAATGAGACTGTTGCGCTCGGCACCGCCATAACTAACTATCCGCCCCTTCCTGCCTGCTTCTCTCAAACCCTTTTCGCAGAGACGAGTCAACACAACTCTCGGCTTCTACAACAACATGCGGAAGAAGACGAGGATCGAAGCAGAGTCTGTGATCACGTCTGCTGCGGCCTTCGACAGGAAGATCTCTACCTCGCAGTACCATTCTTCTGGCACTAACTTTCTTCAGGATCTTGTATTTGTTCTCTCGCATCCATCAGAGCAAAGAGGAAGATTTAATTACGGGGCCGACGATGGCATGAAGCTTCAAATTTACGACGAACGCTTGAGGGAGGTCCACAAAAACGACAACTACGTGAGCGTTAATTCAAGTTCGTGGGATTCAACTCCCCCTCTAGACGCAAACAAACCTGGAACGATATCAAGTTTAGGACCAAAGGCCGAATTTGGTCAGCACTCAATGCACGTGACCCGGCTCTCAAACCCGTCCCTCACGAACCCTATCGCATGGAAGATTTTCTGCTCTCGGAATGATGCCTTGACCTGCACCCCTCTGAGGGAATGCTGGCTCCCGGCCAAACAGTCCACCTTTATTTCACGGTCAGACCTCTCAGATCGCTGATGGCGTCTTGTGCGCCCATCGTCGACACTGAACGGTTGAATTCTACGAGAAACCTGTTTAAAAGCCATGAGTATAAAGAAATCTACAAGAAGGAGGGGAAACTGCCAAACGAACCCTTTGATATAAGGTATAGCATTGCTCCCATGACGCCGACTCTGCCTCCAGGTTATAATCCTAATACGACTGCCCTCGCGATCTCCGAATACCTGTGGCAGGGGGCCAAACCATGGGAAATCGAGACGATCCAACTTTCTGTTCACGTCAACCCCGTTTTGAGTCTCGAGGAAGTCAAAGACAAGGTGCGTGTTTCCAAGCGGCGAAGCGACTTGTTTGGATCTCCGAGAGTCTTCCACCCATCACAATCACCAGACTAACAACCCAAGTTCTGCATCTCGCTTCGTCTCTCTTTTTCTGGTCCTCATGCCGTATGAATTGACGCCTTCTCCCGAGACGAGGTTCAAAAGGTACCACGCTAAACCCTACATTCTAAATACTTTCGTTGCCCCGTACCTTGAGACAAGGAAAGTTGAGAATGTGTACTTCAAGGAAAATAGGAATTGGAGAGCAAAGAATGGCATGGACTCCGAGCTGAAGAGCCCGTGGCACTGCTCCGCCGAGACAACCGGGGTTACTGGGGGGGGGTGCAAATGGTTGCATACATTGCGGAAAGAAATGGGGGTTGAGACAAGAAGTCCTTGGGCGCAACTACATGCTGAAGCGCTACGAGTCTGAAGCACTCTTTTACCTGAAAAAACGGAGAGCGTGCCCATACTCAAGGCTAATCTGGACCGAGTCATCGACAGCTTGACCGAAATCCATGATAGCGCTTTGAAAAAAAAACGAAAAAATTGACTCGTCTCCCAAGAGCAAAAGAGTCCTTATGGACGAAAAGCTTTGGGTTTCGAAGGATCGGGTAGAGAGAGAATGCCAGTCCGTTGCTGTCACCACCACGGCGATCATAAAGTACCTTGCATATCTCGGCGAAGACATTTGCCAACTTGCACGTGATGAGGCAATTAACCCAGAAGAGGTAAGCTAGAACCAGGGACGAAGTGGGAGGTTGTGCGTTAAAGTTCGTTAGTTTACTTATATCTTTTTGCTTGCCTCTTTGCTTGTCTCTTCGCTTGCTTCAGGTTGCAGAATCTTGGTTCACAGTTGAGAAGAGATACCCAATTCCAGGGAAGTCAAAGCAGCCTGAAGTCGAGTCGGACGACGAAAGGATTACTTTTAGGACCGAACAAAATTCCCCGGACCCGTACGAAGACGAAGAGACCTTCTTGAGCCAATTGTTGTTCGAGAAGGAGTGCTTGGATTTCTGTGGGGACATGCCTGCCAAGACCAAGGAAGCCAAAATGATTTGCGAGAAAGTCGTCATGCTACAAAAGGAGCTCAATTGGACGGGTTTGGAAGAAATTCCAGAGAAAATCCAAGTAGAAGGAATGAGGAAGACCCTCAACTTTATAACCGGATCCGTGTCGAATCATTTTACAACGCTATTGACAATTTCTACAGTGAGATTACTGTTGACAAAGCTTGTACAGTACAGGAAGAACGCGCTGCTCGCAAGAGAAACTCTTGAGAGGATAGACGAGCTGGTACTGGTTTGCCGAAAGAGGAGCGCATTGCGCAAAAATCCTGGGCCAAGTTGAAGCTCTACTGGCAGGGAGTCCCCACGAACGTGAAGAAGAACATTGACAGCGAGGTGAGGTCGGGGGCTCAATCATAATCGCGCCCTGAATTATGAATAGTAAAGACTGACAGTCTTTGCTTGTCGCTTCTTTTCTTCGTTCTCGCTTCAGGTCCATTTTGGAAAAGGCAAAGTTGAGGTTCCTCTTGATAATGTAAAAAAGCGGCTGAAGAAGATGCCGATGAAGCCTATATACGAAAGACCGCGATGCTCTGACAATTTCAGGGATCCACTTCCGGAAGTGGTCGACACTGAATAACCTGAAGCGGCCCTTGCCTGGGCGAAGGACAAATTCTTCAACAAGAATGGATATGTTTTCTTCGATGCTAACAAGCTAGAACCTGAGCTTGTGACGTGGGAGTCCTCTATTCGGGCCTTTTTTTGGACCTTCGTCTCTCCCGAGTCCTTCAAAGGCCACGTCTTCGAGTTTGTGACGAACCCCGGAATCGTCATGGTCCATCTCCCTGTGTCTGTCGTTTTCTCATGGGATAGTTCGTGGGATAGGAGGCAGGGGATGGATATTGGTAAGAAGAAACTGGCCCATAATGGGCAACCTGACCTGTGAGAACTTATCACGCACTCGCAAAAGTTTCTGATTAAGATGCTACGCCTCCAAAAGGACTTCAAGTTCTTGGTGTCTAAAGGGGACGGGAAACCGAGCAAGGTGACTCCGTGGGTTCCTAGGGCACCTTTTGAACCTGACCCGAATGCATTTGAGGCTCTGCAGTTTCCCGAGATTATGAGATTTCAAGAATTTGTCCCTAAGGCGAAACACTGTAACGATTTCTGGTTCTTACAAGACTGTGAAGTTGATGCCCCTAATGGCGGCTTATCAGTGAGTTGCACGTGGTTAATTTTTTCATCTCCCTGAAACCTTCTGTTAGGATTGTACAAATATACTAACCTTCCCGCACCGCGAAAACAGGATTTGAGATGGCTGGAGAATGCACCCTATGATATGAAAAAATCTTACGTGGGAGGCCAGCACCCACCTCTTGGCATCGGAAAAAATAATCTCGACTCCCCTCAGGAGTTCTTCAAGCACACAAGGCGAGACAATCTCTCTATTTTCACTCTGCAGTTCACGTCGGGTATCAACTCCACCTTCAAAAACGCAATTAAGGCATTTGGTCTGCCAGGACCGGAAACGTACGGGCCTACAATGAAGAAGGAATTGGTTTCTTTGCTGAATTGGGGTGGACTTTTGATGGGAATGTTCCCTATTATCCATAGCCTCTTGATGAGGTACTCAGGTTGTCAGCATGAACTGCCTGCAGAGTACCATTACAAGCAAACTGATTACGACTTGGGGTTTCTTGACCCTACCGAGTGCGGTTGGGCGGCTCTTGCCTGGACAGTGACTTTCTTCGCTTTGGGGTCGTGGGCCCAGAAGGTTGTAACCAACGACGGCAAGGTGAATGGCTTGCCTCAGAGCAAGGCGCATAATTCACACTTGAGCTATGTCGAAATAGTTTTGGGGATGGGTTGGCGATCGTCTTCCAGGGACCACTTACTCTTTGCGAAAGAGAACACATATATGGGAATTGCCGAGGAGAATCTTCGAAGCTACCTAAGTTCTCACTCAAAACGCGGCGAAGTGATTTGTGGCGACCGTGGGGACTTCTTTGGGATCGTGAGGTTTGCTGTTTACGTTTCTGTTTTTGCCGCAAGTTTCCTCTGCGTCGGGCCAAACAGCTACACAAATTGGGCCGTCATCCTGTTGACGAGTGTCGGCCTTGGAATCGTCAGCTGCGTCGATAAATTACAGACTGGGGTCCTTCCTTTTTCGTACAGCATGTTCTGGCTCAATCATACGTCGAGCAGCACGTTTGTTGTCATGGCTATTCTTATGGGGCAAATTGTTGGCGGATCTAGGGGCAGTACTTCGTTGGTGAGTTTTTTCTCGCTCTGCTATGGTTCGGAAAGAGAATGAAAGGGACGGACCCCTCGTTCACGGGGCTTCTTTTCTATACATTCTCTGCAATCATTTCTTGTACCGCCACCAAGGTCTCAGTAGTCCATAATCTAATAATGCGAAAGCAGACCTTGACGGAATGGCGGGTGTGGTACTTGATTCTTTCGTTTTGGGTGTTCTCGTTGATCAAGCCGACATTGTACTGGAATATTTACTTTCACCCTGTGAGTTCCACTGTCAACTTTGTGAACAAAGAAGATGCCGGACACTACAGCTGGTTCGAACTATACACTGAGGTTGCATCTTGGTCAGATGGAGGATTAGGGACCAGGATAAGATGGTTGGCGTGGCGTGGAGGGGTGTGACAGGTTGGGAAAAGAAAAAATAGTTTTTGCATTCAAAACATTCCGATTATAGTCGTAAGAGCTCTTTCATTCGATCGCTGTTCGTGAATCTCCTCTGTTCTGAGGTGTACGAGCGATACTTGGTACTGAATGCCATCTCCTCGGAGAAGGAAGGAATGAGAGGTTTGAAACTTGAGGAGGAGGATGAAGTTGGGCGCCTAAACGACGACGGTATCCCTTTCGGCATGGGAGGGGTAAAAGACTCTGGCCTCCGAATCAGCACGGCCGGGTACTTGGTGGGAATCTGCCCCTTCAAGTTTTTCACGAAGTGCATTGTCTTCTTCCCTGCAATGCCATGCGAAGCGGAGGGAACCATACCCTTGTAGGGAGAGTAATAGAGTTTCCTGCTCTTGTTTATTGGCCTGCTTTTTCGTCTAGGAGATGTAGGTAGAGTTGGTATGTGACGAAACTCCTCGGCTGGAAGTGGCCTGCGATGAGCGAGGCGAATCGTGAAATGGGTTGGGATAAAGGTTGCGATTTACAGAGGTAATTACGATGAAGGTGCGTATTGTACGGAAGTACGAGTGCATTCGGTGTCAGCTCGTCGCTTCGCTCCTCGTCCAATCTCACCTGTATTGAACCCGAACTTCTGCCTTGGTCGGGTGGACGTGGGCAGCACGTGCTGAAGGTCTATCGTAGACAAAAGGCGGAGACACTGCGGCCTTCCTCTTGGCCTCGGAGCCCCTTAAGCACGGCATCTTGCTGTTGAGGGCCCGCTCCTTAAAGTTGCATCTGGGCGACAGAGTCTTAACGGGAGAGTATGTTTTAGCCATGATTGTGGCTTCTCTCTGCGGAAAAGAGGGTTGCTTGATGGGCCTATCGTCGCCCTTGTGAGGTAGTTTTTTCAGCCGATTGAGCTTCGCCTCGCGTCTCTTCTTGGCAAAGTGTGGGACAAGATCGTTGAGGGTCAACTTTGTGCTTTCGACGCTTTCGCGGACAATTTCTGGAAGGTACTTGTTAGGGTCGTAGGGTGGGCGGTTTAAAGGTGCGACTGGAGGTCTGAGAGGTTCGTTGAACTCTGAGGTGTTTGGAAGGGAGGCTTCCAGAGGGGCGACGGTGAGCGGAGGGGACTTTGGAGACGAAGCAGGCGAAAAGGGGGGTGGGGAATAGGGGGAGAGGACGGGAGAGTCTGGAAAAGAAGGGGCTGGGGTTGAGAAAGGGGTGGGAGAGGTCGGGGCAACCGGCGCATCGATTTTGAGGAGATCGTGATGATCGCCGCCAGTGTGAGCGAGAGGGGCTGATGAAGGTGCCTCTGCAATCGCAGCGCCTGTCTTGTGGACGTCATTGGAAGGGAAGGAAGCGGTCGTCGGAATAGGTGCAGGTTGAGACGTTTGGTGTCTCCGATTCTCCTGGAACTCCCGAATCAAAGTACGAATCTCGATGAGGAGAATCTGCATGGTTGCTTGACTTGCAGTCGTTGACGGGAGCTCGTTCGCGGAAGACCTAGTGAAAGACTTGTTAATCTCGTCTACCACGTCCCCTTCCTCGTAATCCATCACCTCCTCGTCGTTATCTAATGTTGGCGTAGCCGTTTTTAAGCTCGATTTCTTTGGGGACTTCAGAGCTTGACATAGCCTCGCCACCTGGTTCGTTCTCTCAGAGATGGACTCAATCATTCCTAAAGACCTCTTCAGGTCAACCTGGGAGCTCTTGATAATCTTCAATAGCTCACTTGTGGACAAAGAGGGACTACTGCTTCGAGACGAGGGAATGGGAGAAGGAAAATAATCATCATCTGGAGGATCCTGAGGCAAAACAAGGTGCGTTGATTGAAGGTGTGACAAATTATCAGAGTAAGAGCATATTTTTGGTGTGTCAGGAAGCGGAGGGAGGTTGCTGGGGAGAGGAGGTGGGGTTGGAGACTTCATCCAGAATTTTGACCAGTTGTGTTTGGAGATGATTAGGTTTTGAAGCAAGAAGACGGCAAAAATATTCACGTTGAAAAAACTGTGGTTAGTAGTGTTGAAAGGTGCGTTATTGTGGTGCACGAACGTAATAGTATCCTCAAGGTGGGTGCATTAAAACTGGCTCCCCTCTTAAAGCCTGTTCCCGTAGGTTAGCACGCTGCGGTCTTCTGCTGCGTCGAAAAAGTACAATCCTTCCTCTGCGTCCTTGTGGGGCGGGGACAGATCCGCCGTGGCATGCCCTCCTCCAATTTCCAAGTCCCCATCTGAGATTCTCCTGCGCAGGGAGACCCCCTTCGCTCTGGTGGAGAGCATGGCATTTGTCCCAGGAACGCTGGGATTACCGTACCTGTGTAATTTGAAGTATTCGTTTTTACCGTGGAAGCGGCTGACTGCAGCACGCCTGACGTCCGTCTTCTTGTTTTTTATTATCTTCAAGTCGACAGGTTCCAAGTAACCATTGCTGTCGGCGTCTAGCTGATCGAATTGCAAGTTCAGCTTATCTATAAGAGACTGGTCAACCTTTTTCATCATGATGAGAAGGAAGGCGAGATATTCTGACCTGGAAATCTTATTGGTATCCTTTGCATTGATGTGCATGAAATCGTCCAGTGCAAAATCGGTCATAAATAGCGCCTCGGACTGGCCAATCGCACGTCGCTCAAGGAAGTAGTTCACAGTCTGTCCGATGCTAGCGCTCATGAGACCCACCGAGAAGGGGAGGAAGACACAGGCCACGACCTGCGATGAGTGAGGAGCGAAGCGACGAGCAGCAAGGTTATTAGTCATTTGGATATTCGGTACGGCACTTTTGCTGTCGTTTCGCTCCAGCCGTCCTTCGCTCCTCGCCCCCCCTCACCTTTCCCCAGTCGCTTGAGGGGGAGAAGTCGCCATAGCCAACGGAAGTTGCAGTAATCATGACCCAGTAGACTGAGTCGAGACCTGACCAGTTTTCGAGGTAGCCCATGGACACTCCTCCAATGCACAGGAAGGTAATGGCAAGAAACCAAATTATGAGCAAATTGTTGAACGAGCGGTTTGCAACCTGGTGGGCATTGGTGGCGGACTATGGGCAAAGGCGAGATGCAGCGTGATGAAAAGGGGGGTCAGCATGATGTGCGATGAGCGAAGCGAATGGCAGCACGTATTCTCACCTCATCACCATTCGCAGTTGAATTATCCTGCACGATTGCTCAGGGCGAGGAGCGAAGGGACGAGTGAAAGGTTGTTAGTTATAGTGATGTGTGGTATAGTGAGGAGCGAAGTGAAGAGCTGAATGTTTCTGATAGGAATATCCTGTCATTTCGCTCCAGCCCGGGCCTCACCTTTGCAACACCAGCAATCTTGGCCTTGGCGATCTCGACCCCTTTCTTTGTGGAGATGTCAAGAAGCTCCTCGTCGTTAGGTTTGTCCTCGGATTCATCGCCTGTGTCGTCGTCGTCTGAAAGTACAGAACCGACCAAGAACTCCGACGTCTTCTTTTGGGCAAGTTCGACAGCCTGGAGCTCCCTTTGTACCACCTGCTTCAGAAGAATACTGAAACCGGAGCCGATCATCATCACGCCGCAGAGAGCATGAAAAATTGAGAATATTTTACCTGCATTAGAGGTCGGGCCCATGTCCCCATACCCTACTGTCGTAAAAGTAACAACCGCAAAGTAGATGGAATCGAGGGCAGTGAATTTTTCCTGTGAATGTGTGTGGGAGGGTACGTTAGTGAGTATTTACGTCACGTTACGGGATTTGTTGTCCCCTTCACTCAAGCCACGTTACGCTTACCTCGAGAAGGTATACAAAAACCCAGTACGTAATGGCGAGGTAGGCAGCAATTATAAGGAAGGAAATGATGATTAGCTCGCTGCTGTCCTCTACGTCTTGTACGGCCTCCTTAATTCGAGCGTTGGAATCGCGGTTTCTGCTCGACTTTCTTGATGTCTCCCGGTCTGCTGGGCTTGTCATATGCATAGCGACGGTTGGTGATTCGAACATTGAGGGGGGCTTGGTGAAGATATTTTTAGTCGGTTGCAGGTCCATTGTTGCGGTACGGATCAACATATCTTTTTCGTTCTGAAGCTTGAGGCCCAATACATCCTGGAGGGGAGTGGACGGAAGGGCAAAGCCACGAGCAAAGCGACAAACGGTGGGTAGATTGTTAGCCTAGCTTTGATTCGCCAAAATGTTGGGTTCGCCAAATGCTGTCGCATCGCGTCGCTTCACTCCAACATCAAAGTCCTCACCTCATTCATGTTGTAAATAGCATTGCCAAGGAAATCACCAACTCCATCGGAATCCATGTCGTACACGGCTAGCGTGAGGCAAGGTACGCCCAACCTCTCATACACGGGAATCTCGAAAGCTTCGTCTTCCCAGTATGGCCTGCTCGTGTTGTCCTTGACTGTTGTCCTCCCGAACTCAACCCCATTCAGATAGAGCACAACGAAAGGGTCCGAGAGTCCCATGGCATCGGAGCTTCCCAAATTATAGCAGCTGTCGACCTCTACGTGCAGAAAGTAAAGGACTTGGTCCTCCTGGTCATGAAGCACATGAGCGAGTTGCGTCGTTTTGTATCCACCTGAAGCAACCAATATCTTGTCGACGGGCTTGAACTTCCCAATGCTGAACGTGATATCGCCCGTAACCTTGACCTTGTGTCCCGTCAATGCGCGGCAAACCCTCTTGATCAAACCCATTGTACAGTTATGAGGGGAAGGATGGAAACAAACAAAAAAATTTGGTGCAATTGGATTTCGACCTTCCAATACGATTGTTCTTCGCATAGTGTCCAGTGTGTTTTGACTCCTTCTGATCTGATCGCAAACCGCCAGGTTGGTCCGGTTGTGGATTAAAAAGGACAAGGCCCCGACCAACTATCGACTCAGTGGAATACCAGCATCATGGCTCCACGTGCACTTAACCGCCTGTTGTGCGTCACATTCCTTTACCTTTTTGCTGCCTCGCTTCTTATTCCGATCTTTCCTACCTTGCTCTCTGCCAGCTTTGAGGGAGACAACATTGTTGAGGACAGTCCAGAGACAACAGAACGTTATGGGATGCTGGCGGTGATCAAATCGAGCCTAGATCTGGTGACGCTTCCTCTGATGGGAGGACTGAGTGACTACCTCGGGAGGAAGAAGGTATTATTCGGGTGTTTGATTTCGATTTTCCTCCAAATTCTCCTCATCTACCCTCCAGGTGTGGGCTTCATTGGGGTCGACAACTACTATAAGATGCTCATTGCCAGTAGATTTTTAAGCGGCGTGAGCGACGGTGTGCTGGTTATGGTGTTTGCGAGGTGAGGGAGGGGGGAGGAGTGAAGGACGGGAGGAGCACAGCAGCGGGAGAAGCGCAGCGACGAACGTATACTGCATAGCTCTATAACTAACAACCTTCTGCTCGTCACTTCGCTCATCGCAGTCTCACAGATCTTAGTGAGGGAGATTCTACCCTTCTGCCCCTATTTTATGGTAAAGTTGGCCTGGTTTTCGGGCTCTCTTTCACCCTCGGGCCCATGACAGCAGCGTTGCTCTTCTCTGCATTTGGAAATGTCTCATGTGTGCTCTATCTTGCAACGGCAGCGTCGGGATTGGCTTGCCTGCTTT
>JGI24540J26637_10001126_pt1 | contig 11736 bp, 9 predicted proteins | sample NorSeaMetagenome_FD_26637 | JGI IMG/M metagenome (IMG submission 26637)
CGGGGGCCGGCAAAAGCATCTCCAGCTAATACCAATGGTGGCAGGTCAGTTGACTCGCTAACCACCATGCAAGGACTGTTGTCGACGATGATGGGCTTACTGTAGCGCCAGCCATGCACTTGGAAATCAACCACTGCAGCACCCAAATAGGGGCTAGCTGCTTGTATCAGTTGTTGAGCAACTTGATCACGATCACTATCAAAGTNTTTAGCGCTAAAATCACCACTACCATGAATAGTCACTGCTGGAATGGCAGAAACACCCTTTTGCTGATTATCGCTAATCCATGCGATCGGACCTGTCTCAATGGCCATTGCTCCTGGGGCCGCAATGGCACTGGGCTGGTCCAAAACTGCCATGACCGCAATGCAACTCTCGTAGCTAATTCGGTTCAGACGATCACTCTTATCCTTGGGGAGTTGAATATTGCCACTGTCCAACAAGACTAAAGTCTGAGGGACTGGTGAAGTGATCACTAGTGATCGAGACTGGATACTGGTTCCATTATTTAATTGGCAAAGCCATCCATCGCNATTAACATTAAGTGACGTTACTGTAGTCCCNAGTTTGACGCTGATATCTACAGCCAAATGTTTGGCAATAGCTGTCATGGTAGGCACTCCTCGGTAACGGGCATGGCTGTTAGCTTGACCTGGAAAGCTGCTGTACCATTCTTTGGCAACTCCGGCCTCTATCCACTCCCTAACTTGCTCTACAAACTTCGGATCACGGGTAGTCATAAACTGAGCACCATGATCAAAACTGGCATTGTCTATACGTCGACCTGCTAAACGCCCCCCTAAACCGCGTCCTTTATCGACGACTAACACTTTATAGCCTGCGCGCTGAAGATGATTAGCGGCACTTAAACCAGCAAGGCCAGCTCCGATGATTAAAACGTCTGTATTGTGCGTAGGTAGAGTCATAAATAGATTCTTATGGTGAGTTTTTACGCGCCTCAGATTTACAGCGCACGGAGCAGTATTGCACTTCTTCCCAACAGCGTTGCCACTTTTTACGCCAGGTAAAAGGCCGCTCACACGCCAAGCAAATTTTAGTAGGCAAGTCAGATTTTTTACGCATGGAAGGCATCGTTGGACTTAGGCTGCAGTTAAGGCAGTACCCGCTAAAGTGATGCGATGCATCAGCCTAGCCTCACCTTGATAGTCGTTTTTTGCTTGATGCCATGTGCAGCGATTATCCCAAAACGTCACCGACCCGGGGAGCCAATTAAAGCTGCAGGTAAATTGAGGCTGGTTGACGTGAGCATAGAGCTCGTCAAGCAATACACGGCTTTCAGTAAAGTCCCAACCTTCAAATTGAATAGTGTGGCCAGGGTTTACATAGAGTACATTGCGGCCACTTTCAGGATGCTTAATCACTACAGGGTGTGTGGCATCGCCAACGCGATCCATACCACCGAGTTGCTCAGCGAGATCTGTATGCCGATACACCCCATTCTCACCATAGAGATGCTCATTCGAATGCACCGCGCGCAGATTCGCAATACGCTTTTTCATTGCTGGGGGAAGTGCGTCATAGGCGGCAGCAAGATTAGCGAATTCAGTATCTCCACCAGTCTTGGGCAGAGTGCGAGCCACTAAGATAGAACCCATAGCAGGAATCTCATCATAGGAATGGTCGGTATGCCAGCCACCCCCGATATTGGTTTGTTGAGTTTTCTCTTTGCGTACTTCGGCTATCTTAGAAAAATCGCTGGTAGCTTTGAAAAATTTATTGATAACAATACTGCCGAAACGTTCGGCAAATCTCAGATGTTCTGCGGGCGGCAATTCTTGATCTCGGAAAAATAATAAACCATGTTCAGCAAAAGCGTCTCTTAAACTAGTCAGCTCATTATCTGACAGTGTCGCTAGTTGGATGCCACTAACCAAGGCGCCACAACCGGATGAGTATGGGGTAACATTCATGGACAGATCCTTATTACATTATAAAAGTTCATTGAGCTTTTGAAGTAATATTTGATTGACTTGCTGAGGGTTCGCCTGACCCTTAGAGGCTTTCATGATCTGGCCCATAAAGCCGCCGAGTTTTTTCTTGCGCTTACTTTCATCGCTATTAATAAAGTCTTCAACCATGACTGCATTCGCGGCTAAAACATCAACTACAATTTTCTCAAGAGCACCGCTATCAGACACCTGCTTTAGTCCTTTGGACTCAATAATTTCATCGGCGGTGCCTTCACCTTGCCACATAGCTTCGAATACCTGCTTGGCCATCTTTCCAGAAATACTGTTGTCTGCAATACGTACAACCATGCCTGCGAGTTGTTTAGCGGACACTGGGCTTTCAGTGAAACTGAGACCCGCATTATTTAGGCTTCCACTAAGTTCACCCATGACCCAGTTCGCCGCCAGCTTTGGATTGTTTGAATCCTTTGCGACGGTTTCGAAGAATGCCGACATATTGGAGTCACTAGCAATAATAGCAGAGTCATAGTCCGATAGTGCGTACTGACTAACAAAGCGGTTTTGGCGAGCATCAGGTAGTTCTGGTAATGCTTGCCGGAGTTCTTCTATGGTCTCATCACTGACTAGTACCGGAAGTAGATCGGGACAGGGGAAGTAACGATAATCGTTAGCCTCTTCCTTACTACGCATTGACTTAGCCACTTTGGTGTCGCCATTGTAAAGACGTGTTTCTTGAGCCACCGTGCCNCCGTCTTCAATCAGATCTATCTGACGTTCAACTTCGCGTTCGATNGCTTCTTCCATAAATTTATACGAGTTAAGATTTTTGGTTTCTGTCCTTATACCCAAAGTAGAACTACCGGCAGGTCGGACTGAAACATTGACATCAAAACGCATGCTGCCTTGGCTCATTTCACCGTCGCAGATTTTAATTGATGTCACTATACTGTGAAGCTTTTTAGCAAAGGCGATGGCCTCCTCCGCGCTGCGCATATCTGGCTCAGACACAATTTCAATCAGCGGTGTGCCGGCACGATTAAGATCAACGCCAGACATTCCATATGGTAGATCGCCTTCGTGAGTAGATTTTCCAGCATCTTCTTCAAGATGAGCATGGTGAATACGGATAGCCTTTTCCGTGCCATCCGCCAATTGAATAGTCACACTGCCGCGGCCAACAATCGGTTTCTCCAACTGCGTTGTTTGATAGCCTTTTGGCAAGTCCGGATAGAAATAGTTTTTCCGTTCGAATACAGATTCCTGACAGATCTCTGCGTCTATGGCCAGCCCAAACATAATGGCGTAATTTACCGCCTGTTTGTTGAGCACGGGTAGGGTTCCTGGCATAGCTAAGTCGATTGCACAGGCTTGGGTNTTGGGGGTGGCACCAAAAGTAGTACTCGCCGCCGAGAAGATTTTAGTTTTGGTGGCNAGTTGAACATGAACTTCAAGTCCAATTACAGTTTCCCAGTTCATTACACAGCCTCCGGCGCTTGATGATGCCAGTCAGTGATCTGCTGGAATTGATGCGCGACATTTAGCATACGTGCTTCATCAAAGTAGTTGCCAATAATCTGCAAGCCCACCGGTTTTTCCTCAACCATACCGCAAGGTACTGACATGCCGGGCAATCCCGCTAAATTGGTCGCAATAGTGTAAATATCTTCTAAATACATCGCCACAGGGTCATCTCCCTTGGCGCCAAATTTAAATGCAGGTGATGGGCAGGTTGGGCCCATTATCAAGTCTACTGATTTAAAGGCTTCTGAAAAATCTTGCTGAATGAGTTGCCGAACCTGCTGAGCTTTNCCGTAATAAGCGTCATAGTAACCAGCAGAGAGACAATAGGTGCCAATCAAAATTCGTCGCTGGACCTCTTCGCCGAAACCTTCAGAGCGACTTCGGCAATACATATCCTGCAAATCTTTTGGATTCTCNCATCGATAGCCATATTTTACACCGTCGAAACGCGATAGGTTAGCTGACGCTTCAGCCGGTGCAATCACGTAGTAAGCAGGTACCGAGAGGTCGGAGCTGGGAAGGCTTATATCAACTAATTCTGCGCCCTGTGCCTCAAGTTCGGCCAACGCTTCTCTAACCGCCAACTCAGTACCAGGATGGAGGCCTTCTGAAAAATATTCCTTAGGAATTCCGATCTTCAGCCCCTTGACCGAATTGCCTAAGGATGCAGTGTAATCGGGTACACTTTGCTCTACTGATGTTGAATCTTTTTCGTCAAAGCTGGCCATACAGTTGAGCATTATTGCACAGTCTTCTGCGGTGCGAGCCATCGGACCTGCCTGATCTAAACTTGAGGCAAAAGCAATCATTCCCCAACGAGATACTCGCCCATAGGTTGGTTTTAGACCGCTAATTCCGCACAGTGCCGCTGGCTGACGAATAGAGCCACCGGTATCTGTAGCGGTTGCCCCAGGCGCTAATCGAGCGGCTATAGCCGCAGCAGAGCCTCCAGAAGAACCGCCAGGAACTGAATCTGTCGCCCAAGGGTTCTTTACCGGTCCATAGAAACTGGTTTCATTTGACGAACCCATGGCAAATTCGTCCATGTTGGTCTTGCCCAGCATGACGGCACCATCGCGGGCAAAGTTCTCTACTACGGTGGCGTTATAGGGTGGTACAAAGTTATCGAGCATCTTAGAGCCACAGCTAGTGCGCACCCCATCAGTACAGAAGATGTCTTTGTGCAGGATTGGCACTCCGCACATGGCAGGAGCATCGCCACTCGCAAGACGCTTGTCAGCCAGCGCCGCAGCCGTTAGAGCCTGTTCACCGGTAATGGTAATAACCGCGTTGTAATTGTCATTTAATTGACTTATTCGGTCTAGAAAGTGCTGAGTTAACTCGACACTTGAAAATTCCTTGTTTTGTAGCCCTTTAATAAGCTCAGCAATAGTGTAGTTGTGCATTGTTAATCCGGTTATTCGATCATTTTGGGAACGCTAAATAATCCATTATGGGTTTGCGGCGCTATCGCCTGAAAAGCATCGCGTTGATCTGTTTCCTTTACTTCGTCATTACGCAGCCGCTGAGAGGTGTGGAAAGGCCGAGATATTTCCTGCAATGACTCAGTGTCGGCATTCTGCAGTTGATCTACCAATGCTAAGACACTACTGAGGCGGCCAGTAACATCAGCGATGGTTTTTTCGTCAATCGCCAGACGCGATAGTGTGGCTAATTTTTTAATTTCTTCTCTTTCAATAGTCATTTTTAAACCTAGCAAATGTTGCAATTACCGCTCTTTTAGNGCGATGAGTTTTTATTGCCTTTCCANCGTCGGTAAGGTACCACAAAAGGCGCATTAGTTTAATCAGATCGTTTATTGAATCAGCTAATCTTTAAGCTTTCAGTTTTATTTGCTTTAATTGTCAATAGATGAGGGAAGTTTGTCCAGAGATCAGCTAAACTCAGCNCTNAACGCTAAAAAGTAGCAGCCTTTTGTGGCTACTCTAGCGCAATAATTCGAAAAGACCGATTTCTTCGCGGTTATTACTGCGGTGTAAATGACTTAGGAAACGCAGCAAATGCTTAAAAAAATTCGTGGCATGTTTTCCAGCGATCTATCCATCGACTTGGGCACGGCAAACACTCTCATCTATGTTCGCGACAAAGGTATCGTCCTTAATGAACCTTCTGTGGTGGCTATCCGTCATCATATGGGGCAAAAAATAGTTGATGCGGTAGGGGTTGATGCCAAACGTATGCTGGGCCGAACGCCCGGGGATATAACGGCGATTCGCCCGNTAAAAGACGGCGTAATCGCTGANTTTCAGGTGACCGAGAAGATGCTGTTGCACTTTATAAAGAAAGTGCATGATAAAAGTTTTTTCCCCCCCAGCCCCAGAGTACTCATCTGTGTGCCATGCATGGCTACTGAAGTCGAGAGACGTGCCATCAAGGAAGCCGCTTATCATGCTGGAGCTCGAGAGGTCCATCTAATTGATGAGCCTATGGCTGCGGCCATAGGCGCGGGACTGCCCGTTGAAGAGGCGGTGGGCTCAATGGTGGTTGATGTTGGTGGTGGTACTACAGAAATTGCTATTCTATCGCTAAGCGGCGTTGTTTATGCTGATTCAGTGCGTATTGGTGGAGACCGATTTGACGAGGCCATTGTTAACTTTGTACGTCGTGAATATGGCAGTGTGATTGGTGATACCACGGCTGAGCGTATAAAAATGGAAATAGGTGGTGCCTATTTAGCTGAGGAAGTGCGGGAGATTGAGGTAAGGGGGCGCAACTTGGCAGAGGGAATACCCAAGCGCTTTACCTTGAATAGCGATGAAATTCTAGGCGCACTCCAGGAGCCCTTAGTGGGTATTGTGCAAGCCGTGAAACGTGTCTTGGAACAGTCACCACCGGAACTTGCTTCAGATATTGCTGAAGCGGGGATTGTTCTAACTGGCGGTGGAGCATTACTGAAGGATCTCGACAAGTTACTTGCCCATGAAACTGGACTGCCGGTCATTGTTGCCGAAGAGCCACTGACCTGTGTTGCTCGAGGCGGCGGCGAGTTTTTAGATATTATGGATAACAGGAAGCTCAATAGATTGGCTTTTTAGGAGGATTGCTGATTTATTAGAGTTTGATTACCACTGATTCTTCGGGAGCAGAGCCATTAGCAACGCCTTTATCAAACTATCATCGATCTTCCGTCGTCTGTTGATTGTGGTAGCCATTTCATCTGGGCTGATGGCTGTGCATAGTTATACTGCCTGGTTTAACCCTATTGAAAAATTCTTTGATAATGCTCTTCTTCCAGCGCATTGGGTGGCTACCGTGCCTGCTCGCTTAAATGAGTGGGGCCAACTTATCCTCTCTGATCGTTCTGATTTAGAGGTAGAGAATACTCGACTCAAACAGGAGAGTTTGATCCACAGAGGACAGATTCAACGAATGGCAGATCTGGCTGCTGAAAATTTACGCNTGCGCCTATTACTCAATGCAACNGAACTATTAATGGATAGTGTCTTAGTGACTGAGGTGATTGGGGTTTCCCCCAGTCGTAACAGTCATACATTATTTATTAATCGAGGCGCTGATGACAATGTCTATGCCGGGCAGCCAATTCTTGATGCTGAGGGTTTGATGGGACAGGTGACTTCGGTGTTTGAGCACCACAGTGTGGCTTTATTGATTACCGATAGCACTCATGCGATTCCTGTGCAGATATTACGCAATGGTGTGCGGTCGATTGCTGAGGGTACCTCTAATTATGACCGTCTGCGATTGCGGTTTGTGTCGCCTACTGCAGATATCAGAGAGGGCGATCAACTGGTGAGTTCTGGGTTGGGCGGGCGTTTTCCTGCGGGCTATCCTGTTGGCAGTGTTCTTAATATTGAGCATAAGGCCGGTGCTAGTTTTATTGAGGTGGATGTTGCGCCAGCTGCGAAAATAGACAGAAGTAAGCATTTGTTACTTGTTTTTACATCTAAAGATGGCGGCGAAATTGGACCCTCGCAGTGAAAGAGTCTGGTGTTGGACTTGCTTTTATAATTTCTATTTTGCTGGCAGCAGTACTTCAGCTAGTGCCAGTTTCAGGCTATCTGTTACTTTTAAAACCCAATTTTTTACTGTTAATTGTTATTGGCTGGATAATTTTTAGACCTAGCCAATGGGGGATTGGATTCGCAGCTGCAACTGGGCTGTTGGCCGATTTGCTCTTTAGAGCTCCGATTGGGTTGCATGTGTTACTGTTTTCCACGGTCGGGGCTATCCCACTTTATTTAAGTGGGTGGTTAGTTTACTTCTCTCTGATACACCGATGTCTTTTTGTGTTTATTTTGATTATTTTTGCAGAGCTTATGCGGAATCTGCTGCTTTTAATGTGGGCGATTCCCGCGGATTATAACTATATACTTATAATTGCTCTGACGTCGGCGACAGTATGGCCTGCGATTGATCGATTACTGTTAAACATTAATCGAAAACGTTGATAATAATCCGTCATAGAATTAACCGATGGATTNATTAGAATAAACAAAAAGGCCAATATATGTCTTTCACCAAAATTGTGGCGAGCAGTTGTGACCTTGTGTTGGCCTCCGGATCTCCGAGGCGACATGATATTTTAGATCAAATTGGTGTTCTCCATCGCGTTGTCATTCCATATATTGATGAGTCTCAAAGGACCGCTGAATCAGCTACTAGCTATGTTAGTCGGCTAGCACTGGAAAAGGCTAGCGCCGGTTGCCTAATGCATAATTTGAATGTTCCTGTACTTGGAGCAGATACTATCCTTGTTTCTGAAGGCCAGGTGTTTGGTAAGCCAATTGACTCTTCAGATTTTAAAGCTATGTTTGCCGCCTTATCGGGTAAAACGCACAGTGTATTATCAGCAGTCGCTGTCAATAATGGGACAGAAAGTTTGGTTTTATTGTCGGAAACATTGGTCACTTTTCGGGCCATCACCGCGCGAGAGATAATGATGTACTGGGACACCGGCGAGCCCAAAGACAAGGCCGGGGGTTACGCGATACAAGGATATGGTTCAATTTTTGTTGAGCATATTGAAGGTAGTTATAGCGGTGTGGTTGGACTACCTATTGCCGAAACATGTCGTTTACTGACTGAATTTAATGTGCCTATATGGCAATCTCCCGTTGCGGAATAGAGTTTAAATGAGCAAGCATAGTCGCAGTCAAATACTTATTAATAGTCAATCAGGTGAGGTGCGCGTCGCTTTATTGGAAGATGAGGTGGTTCAAGAAATTCACATTGAGCGAACCAATGATTTGAGTATCGTCGGGAATATCTATCGAGCTGTCGTGACAAGAGTAATGCCCGGTTTACAGGCGGCATTTGTTGATTTTGGCAGTGAACGCAATGGGTTTTTACATATTGATGATGTGTTTGCCAATGCAATTGCTCAACCTAATCAACAAACGAACGCTTCAAATAACATTAAAGATATCCGTTATTTACTACGAGAGGGGCAGCAAATCAGTGTTCAAGTGCTCAAGGAGCCAGTAGCTGAAAANGGCGCTAGGTTATCAACTAAGCTTGCTCTGGCATCAACCTATGCGGTCTATAAACCCAATGGATCAGGCCATAAGATATCTCATCGTATTAACGCTAAAGATGAGAGGNCCAGACTTGAAAACGGATTGGCGGAAATTTTAGATACTAGCCCGATGAGGCAAAAGAATTNCGCTGGAAGCTATATTTTACGTTCTGCTGCAAACAATATCGATTTATCTCTATTAGCAGCGGATGTACATTTTCTACAGCGTTTGTGGTTAGGTGTGGAGGCCAAAAGAGCTATCGGTAATAGNCCTAGTTGCCTACATCAAGAGCTACCTGTCGAGCAGCGACTGATAAGGGATTTACCTGTAGGTGAGCTGACGCAAATTATTGCGGATGACAAACGTGTTTTAGACAAGTTAAAGAAATTTTGNGATGACATTAAGATTGATATTCCAAATGGTCTTAATTATTACTCCGAAAGTCAGCCACTGTTTGGGAAATATGNAATTGATCTTGAAGTCGANAAGGCGTTGCAGGGCAGGATAGAGCTCGATAATGGTGGGTATTTAATAATCGACCAAACCGAAGCCATGGCAACGGTTGATGTTAATACCGGATCGAATGTAGGTCGTCACGACCCTGAAAAAACGGTCTATCAAACTAATCTTTGCTCAGTGACTGAGATCGCTCATCAGATAAGGTTACGTAATTTATCCGGTATTATTGTTATTGATTTTATCGATATGCAAAATACACATCATCGTGAACACGTTTTGGACAGTTTAAAAAGTGCTATGAAAGGAGATAGAACAGACGTTTTTATATCTAAGTTTACTGAGTTGGGCCTTGTACAAATTAGGCGTAAGCGCACCTACCAAAGCCTACGACAACTGTTACATGCCGATTGTTCTAATTGTCATGGTTATGGGTCCGTAAAGTCGGTAGATACAGTGGTTTTTGAGATTTGGAGGGAATTGAAACGCGTTGTGGACATGTATAATTGCACTACCCTTAGTGTTCGTGCATCCTCAGAGGTTATTGAGGGCATCTTGGCTTCAAAAGACACCTTCATGAAGACATTTAATGAGATCTTCAAATGTAAAGTTGTGATCACAGATGAACCATTATTTACCCGAGAACAGTTCGATGTTATTCCAGGTTGAGATCAAAAAATGACTGCTAGATTACTGACAATCATAGCGATGACCGGCCGCATTTTTCTTGTTGGTACAGTGTCGTTAGTGATTGGAACAATTATTCTTGTTCTGATTGGCAGACAAACTGTAGCGCATGTGGATGATCTTCGTGGAAATATCGAAAATTTCTTAGTCGACAATATAGGCTTGCAGGTAGANCTAGGACAGCTAGCTGGGGAATGGCCGCGATTAGTGCCGATTATCGATGTTACGACTTTAATGCTTAAAGACGATGCGCAGCAGCCATCGATTGTATTGACTGAGGTTCGTGCTGAACTAGATTTTTTTCGAACTCTCCGCCATTTAAACATCATATGGCGCGAACTCACTATTGCTGAGCTTTCCTTAGTGTTGGTAGAGGACCGAAATGGTGTTTGGAATTTGAGAGGTTTCGAGGGGGACTCAGACACTGACTTGGAGGCACTGTTAGCGCCCTTTATCCATAGTCGATTGATTAATTTAGAGCAAATACAGATAGAACTTCAAGCTTTCTCTGGCCAGATCACGCAGTTAACAGGAGTATCTGTAAAGGTCGAAAACGACGACAGCTTCCATCGTAGTGAGATGTCTTTATTTTTTGCAAAGCAAGTTGCGCCCGTCTATTTTGTTCTCGAAGGCTATGGCAACCCGTTGGATCGAGAGTTCTTCAGCGCTCAGGCATATATAAAGGTACGAGATTTTGATATTTCCAAGTCATTAGTCGCTTTTGGGAAATCTCTTGCTCCAGAGGTTTTTAAAGATCTAAATCACTTTAGTGCAGGATTAAATAGTGAGGTATGGTTTGATATGCAGCCGGGCGGCAGTTTAGATTTTGAAGGCTCGATGTCGATGACTGAGCTACCGCTTGACTGGTTTGCCAATGCCCCACCAATCAAAGACATTAGTGCCGATATCACNGGATGGTATATGCCTGATCAAGACTGGGGTTTTCGGCTTCAAGGCCTTGATTTAGATTGGTCGGCCAGCGAGATAAGGCCTTTAGATGTTTTGTTTAGTCAACGACTACAATATCAATGGTTTGATTTTGATGTATCGATGAATCACCTTAATCTGAGTCTTCTATCCGATCTTATTGAGCAAACAAATGTCATTAATGAAGGCGTTTTAAAAACCCTAGATCAGCTGCGACCTCGGGGAGATTTAAGTGTACTGACTTTTGGCCACAATCAATCAGGCTACTTCGCATCTGCTAATTTAACGGACATTGATATAGAGCCTTTCAAAGGTATACCGGGTGTTAGGGGCGTTAATGGCTATGTTGAAATTGAAGGCAATAAGGGTCTTTTTCATATCGATGATAAAGACGGTTTCAGCCTACTCTTTCCTGCCGTATACAGAGACTACTTGCGGCTAGAGCAAGCATTGGGCACTGTTTATATCCAAGCTAACGCCAAAGAAAAAACTACTATAGTTAGAAGTTCGGTAATAGATGCGAAAACGGAAGCAGGAGCCGCCAGCTTTTTGTTTTCGGTGAAGCAAGATAATTCCGAACAGAAAAGTCGGCCCACGGTAACTCTTATAGTGGGTGCTAACAATATTGATGCTGCTTACACGGATCAATATCTTCCTTACAAACTCTCACCTCCATTACTACAGTGGCTCCAGGGAGCAAATTTAAGCGGTAACGT
>JGI24540J26637_10001128_pt1 | contig 11722 bp, 12 predicted proteins | sample NorSeaMetagenome_FD_26637 | JGI IMG/M metagenome (IMG submission 26637)
TATAGATGAAGCTGAAACAGAAGCAGAAGCCGAAACTGAAACTGAAGCACAAGCAGAAGCCGAAAATATAGATGAAGCTGAAACAGAAGCAGAAGCCGAAAATATAGATGAAGCTGAAACAGAAGCAGAAGCCGAAACTGAAACTGAAGCACAAGCAGAAGCCGAAAATATAGATGAAGCCGAAGCCGAAACTGAAACAAAAGCAGAAGCCGAAACTGAAACAAAAGCAGAAGCCGAAACTGAAGGTAAAGGTGAAGTCCAAACGGAAACCGTTGCTGAAGTTGAACCCGAAACCACAGAAGAGATAGATACAACAACCCCAATTAATGGAACATCTAATCCCAAGGGCTACAGGAAATCACTAACTGACGGGGGTAGCAAAAAAAATAAAATAAGTAAAAACGGGGGTAGAAGAAGTAAAAAGTTTAAAAATAAGTAAATTAACCTTCTATATCTAACTTTTGCAACTGCATATTAGTATATATTAAATTACCAGATGGATTATAAGATTTAATATCCTTATAATCGCTCTTCGCTTCTGGTTTAGATTTTACAGATTTGCTTTTATTCATCATTAAACTATCGAAATTATCATCCTTGGAAAAATCACTAATATATGAATCTTTATTTATTAGATTACCTATTTCATCGATTTGTTTTCCTGTCTGTTTTTTTACTTCACTTCTTACATAACTAGGAATCCAATGTTTCCAGCTTATAAATAGTAAATTAGGGTGCGTATAACGAACAACAAAACCATTAGATCTCAGTTTTTCTATAATATAAACAGTGCAATCTTTGTGGTTATATTTGGGTATTCCCAACATCATTTCGGGCATAATATACCATATACATTGGTGGTTTATCATTTGTTTCGAGGTAAATTTAATCTTATTGTGTATCCGCCCCAATATTTTATTATAATTGTTTAGAATATTTAAATCTTGTTGCTGTTTTTTAATGTACAAATCATCCATATTTATTTTTATAGAATTATTGTTGTCAGCATCATATTTATCGCTGAAATTATATAAAGAATCGTTCATAATATAATATTCAATATTATAATATTATATTCAATATAATATTATTATATTGAATATTATATTATTATATTCAATATAATATTAAAAATTTTGGGTATATATTTAATAATAATGACTATCAAACATATTGTATTATGTGGGGGCGGACCCGTTGGAATAGTTTCATATGGAGCAATTAAAGAATTAGTATCTAAAAATATAATAAGACCCGATGAAATCAAATCAATATATTCTACATCAATTGGTTGTATTGTAGGATTAATATTTTTATTAAAATTAGAATGGAATTCTATTGATGATTTTATTATTAAAAGACCATGGGGAAATCTAATGAATTTTTCTTCTATAGATTATTTTAATTTATTATTTACAAAAGGTTTGTGTGATGAAACATTTCTTATAACTTGTCTTAAACCATTATTTTTAGCTGCTGATGTGAATATTAATATTACATTGAAAGAATTTTATAATTTGACGAAGGTACATTGGCATTTGTTTACATCAAATTTAAATAAATTTACTAAAGTCGATTTAAATTATATAACTCACCCCGATTTAACGGTTATACAGGCGATTAATATGAGCATATCTATACCAGTGCTTGTTAAGCCACCATTTTATAATAATGAATACTATCTTGACGGTGGAATATTTTCAAATAACCCGATAAACGATTGCTATTTATATGAAAAATGTCGTTCAGATGAATTGATAGCTTTCATAAATGATAAAAAATATCCCATAGACAGTTCTAATATATATTTCACTAAAATACAAGACGAGTTACTAAATGAAGATATTTCTAATAATAACTTGACAAAAAATACTAATCTTTTCTCATTTTTATACTTCATCATTAAAACTGTATTCAACAAAATTATGGTTTTTGAAAACGAAAATGATAAGGTTACTTCATTGCGTGATAATAACATTGTAAATGTATGCATTAACCAGAATACACTTGATATAAATTATTGGTCTTATGTTTTTTCAAATAAGGATGAGCGCGCACGTTTAATTGAAGTCGGTAAAAGGTTGATTGATAATTATATCATTAAAATTAATGATAATGATATAGATATTTCTAATAATGATATAGATATTTCTAATAATGATATAGATATTTCTAATAATGATATAGATATTTCTAATAATGATAATATAGATATTTATAATAATATAATTGAGATTGTTTATGATTTATCGTTGAATTCGAATCATGTTAAAAATAAAAATATCTAATTAACAGAATTTAAAAATTCTACTAAATTATCCTTTGTGACTTTGGCATCAAAATCATGCACCTTCCCTTTGTAAAATAATTTTATACTGGGGTAACCCTCGACGCCGTGCTTATCGGCAATACTTTTTTTCTCATCGCAATTAATAGATGATAAAATTACCTTGTAATCATTGGTACTATTAATATTATCTACATGTTGTTCGAACTTGTCCCACTCTGGTTGCGCTTTTTTACAATATGGACACCATTCGGTGTAAAAATACATAATAGAAATATTATCTACATCTACATCTAATGAATCCTTTTTTTTGAATTCACTATTTAATTTATGTCCCGATATCAATGGTTTAATAAGATTATTAAATGAGTAATAAGAAATCACTGCAAATAATAATGTAAACAATAATCCTACCATGAGTTCGACTTTATTAGATAAAAGAACTTTTGATGTGGCTCGCGTTTGATTTAGTATATCACTTAATGTTGTCATTATATAATAATCAAATATTTATTTTTTATTATATTTACTTAATATAATGAATAAAACTTTAAAAGTAAAAAAAAAACGTAGTAAAACATTTAACAAAAACGATTATTCAAGTGGGGATGGTATGGTTACAAGCACGTGGGGGCCAGTAATGTGGCATTATCTACATACCATAAGTTTTAATTATCCCATTGTTCCCACAAAATTACAAAAAAGTAAATATAAAGAACTGCTTGTTAATTTACAATATACATTACCATGCAAATATTGTAGAATTAATTTAACGAACAATTATAAAAAACACCCCTTAAAAGACGAAGTATTTAAAAACAGAAACTCTCTATCTCGATATATTTACAACTTACACGAAGTCATCAATAAAATGTTAGGGAAGTCGTCTGGTATTACTTATTGCGAAGTACGCGAGAGATATGAGAACTTTAGATCCAGGTGCACAGTCGATAAACCAAGACTTTTCAATTTTAATAAAAAAATACAAGAATCTGGGTGCACTACTCCACTGTATGGTAATAAAGCAAAATGTGTTCTTAATTTTGTTCCTATTAATAAAAAATGTAAAACTATCAAAATTGATAAGAAATGTTTGAAAAAAAAACTATATACTGATTCATGAACAAATACCCATTTATTATAATATATTAATTATAATAAATCAATATATTATAATAAATGGTTCTGATACAGAGATTAAGAAAAAAACCTACTCACAAGAAAAGTAAAACATCTAAATATCGGAATAAATCTTCTACTAATCGCAATAAAAAATTAAAATTTTTTGGTTTATTTAAGAAAATTAAAACAAGAAAAGTAAGAAAACTAAAAGGTGGATGAGGTTCGTCCAAAGAAAGAGTTGACTCAACTCTTCAGCTTGGTGGGTGATATAATGCTTGATTATTAAGCGCTGCATTTTACAATAATACTTATATGACGGTTAAAATACAAACTTTACAACATATTTGAGCCAGAAGCAAAAGTATATAATACTAAATACTACTAAATAATATTTGGATAAATAATATTATTTAGAAATTAAATGTTCAAATGTATAACAGTTAGTTCTTACGACCCAAATGTGGAAAAATTAGCCAAAACTGGTCTTGGAACCGGGTTATTATTATTATCATTTATCTTCGGATCATATGCCGGAAAAATATTATTCCTATTATTACTATTATTACTATTATTACTATTATTACTATTATTATTACTATTATTCCTATTATTATTATTATTACTATTATTCATATTTGATTCATTTGCAGGTAAAATATTATTCGCATTATTAATATCATTTAAATCATCAGTAACTACTGGCGGAACTTCATTATTAGCGAACACAGACGACGATGTATTCGCAACCAACCCAGTTGCATCTGGTCCAAATAGGGTCTGTGCGTATTCGACCGGATTTAAGGAATTAACTGGATTTACAATGGGATTAGATGGATTATTCATAGCAGTTTCAAACATAGAAGTGTCTCCGTAAAAAGGAGACTTATTATTAGAGACGAGAGCTGGGTCCGATCCAGGTATTAAACACGAATCATTACAAGTATACTTACAATTACCCTGAACACCATTAGCGTTGTTACCATTACCAGCGTTATTTTGAACGCCGTTAGCCACAGGACCAATGGTATCTCCACAATTACCATTACCATTGTTGTATTGAACACTGTTAGCTTGAACACCATTATCCCCGGAACCATTGGTCTGATTATTGTTAACCGAAATTGGCGTTGGTGATGGCGCTACATATTTTTGTGGCTTTACTAATAACTCTCCATTTTGAATAAGCACAATATTAGATTTTTTAATTGTAATATCCAGATTTTCACGAGACGTTGTTAAAACGTTGGAGTAATCGCCTTCTTTTATGCGAAGCAAAATATTTCCCCTATGGGTCAACGCAGTAGTCATACCTTCCTTTACCTTTTTACCAAAAAAGTAGGAAAACATATTACCAAAACCCTCATCAACCGAGCTTTCCCTATACCTATACCTATCCCTTTCTCTTTCCCTATCCCCGAAATCACCAATATCTATAATGTTGATATCATTCGTGTCGTTCCCTGGCGAGTATATGTCTCGAACCGCAGTCATGAATTTTCTTTCATTTCCAAACATACGATGATTTAATTGTGATACAATAGCATTGGACTTGTTGAGAGGAACTTCTATACTGAGGTCTAATTCTACAAATTTTGTCCCAGATCTGTAAATCCTTCTGAAAGATCCATCAACATCTATCGGGTTAATTAGTGTGGTAATTGAACCAGTGGAATCAACTATAGATGCATTTTTGGCGATTAATGAGTTTAAAGAGTTTAATAAATTTTTGATCCGCTCTAGTGCCCCTGAATCTGCCTCCACATCTTCTGCTTCTAAGTTTTCCCTAAAAGTAAAATAAATTTGTCCGTAAATTACTTTTGTCTTAGCTCTTGTATTCTGCTGTGTCTGGAGCCCATGATTCTTATCTAGTATTTCCTGGGATGTTTCGTTAGTAATTGTGGATTCCTCTACCGGATTAGAGACAACTGTGTCAGTTTGTTCCGAATTAAGAAGATTAATCGTGAATGGAATCTCTATTTTATATACTTCATAACTTTCAACTGCTCCAGGCGCAGTGTCAGTTAATCTATACATATCATAGCCATTTTTGAACATGTACTTATGAATGCCTCCGTTTTTATTAACATCTTCTTTACTTACAACTCTCCCATCTAGACTGGATAATGGAGTATCAGTGCTGAAGTTTATATGGGGATCGTTCATCACAGCTGGTTCTAAAAAATAGTAGTCTATTCCATTTCTAAAATCTTTGGTGTATATTTTGAAATTTTTCTCAAAATGACTGGATATATTAGTATATCCCTCAACATCTCTCCTCATCAGTGAATAAGATAGTAGAGATGCCAAAACTAATAATACCAGTAAAATGATTTTTATATTTTTATTTTTAAAATTGAACATTATCCTATTTATATAATGTAGATAATAAAAAAATACTTTTAATATTAATAAATAATGCCCAAAAACATTTTGGAACAATCATACAATCCAGATTCCAAATTATATGAAATCGGCGTAGATGAAGTTGGACGTGGTCCCATGTTTGGGAGAGTATATACTGCCGCTGTAATTTTACCTAAAAATACTGATTTTAAATACGAATTAATGAAGGATAGTAAAAAATTTACATCAAAAAAAAAAATTAATGAAGTATCCGAATATATTAAACAACATGCTTTAGCATGGAGTGTGACATATGAAGAAGAAAATGTAATAGACAATATTAATATTAGAAATGCTACACATAGTGCTATGCATAAATCAATTCGTGAAATTATGGATAATTTCAAACAAACACATCAATATTGCAATGAATTCTATCTATTAGTTGACGGCAATGATTTTAAGCCATATACTTACTTTAATAAAAAAACTTCTCAAATTCAACAAGTCAATCACATTGCAATTGAAGGTGGGGATAATAAATATTGCTCTATTGCAGCGGCTTCAATATTGGCTAAAGTTGAAAGGGATAGATATATAACGGAATTGTGTGTATGCTATAAGAAATTGGACGAATACTACAATCTTGGCTCTAATAAGGGATATGGAACAGTAGCACATATACATGGAATCAAAAATATTGGGATTAGCCCCTGGCACCGTAAAACATATGGGTGTTGTAAATTTGCTCAAATACATAGTGCGGATTTCTTTCTCTAATCTTTCGTTTTCAGCCGTAGTCTTCTCATCCATACATTTTCGGGAGGCGCTTGTTTATCCGTCATAGATGTAGAGAGCTTCTTGTTTTTTTTTACCATAGGGTCGTTCAATGTAACGAATTCATTGTCTGTTTTCCGTTTATTTTTTTTTAAATGGCTATTATCAAACATTTCTTCTTTCTCGTAATCAGAGTTATAATCTTCAAAGATAGTTTCTGAACGCATATCATTTATATCATTATCATGACCCCAATTAGTGTTTTCAGGTGGTAAAATACAAGCGTTATTCCGTATAATGGGCAGCATTAGCGGTACCATAGTCAATTTAGTTCTTACATTATCAACTTCCATTTTCGTATCAACATTTAATTCTTCTTCTTGTGTTCGCGGTTGATAAAACTCTACGTCCCAATATTGTGGGTCATCATAAACCATCTTTGCTGTCCCCGATACAATATTGTTGTAAAAATTACGACTACCATTGTTATTATACCATTCTTTAATTTCAATCACCGCATATCCATATAGTGTCCTGTCTTCTACATAATACTCCTCTTCAGGGTGTCTGCGTATACTAACATCCGAAATATCGGCTATATTATAATATAGAAACCAATCAATAATCCGAGGAATATCAGTAGGAAGAACCGAGTCGGGGATACTTAGAACCATGTTTTTATACATCCCTTCAGTCATAATCCAATATATAATTAATGTATATAAATAATATATTTTATCAATTTTTTATTAATATAATATATTAATTACTAGTATGTTGAGATATTTTATAAGTATTTACATTTATTACATTTATTACATATAAATAAATGTCTGTTTATTATTCTCATTCTTGTATTTTTCTGTATAATATTGTTTTGTATTTATTTTTAAAACAAGGAATATAAAAAAAATCCCATTTATCTCCACAATAAATTTCATCAATTATTAAATCTTTTATTTCTGCATGTTTCGAAGATATATATATACCCAATTGTTCTCTATTTACCCCATCTTCACTTTTTAACAAAGATTTTGAGGAAAAATAATTTACACCATTATCTTTGATTTCTACCTCCTTCGTTTGTTTTATTTGTTTCCATTCGGAATCAAAATACTTGTGTTGAAATTGTAAAATATTGCAAGATATATCTGGTTTATTTTTTATAGATAACCTTAAATAATGCGACCCTTTATTGTGATCACATTCTGGAACTTTATCAATAGAACAATAAATAAACAAGTCTCCTTCATTTTTTTTTATATTGATTACCCAATTTCCATCTATTTTCTTTACAAAATTACAATTTTCCCCAAATCGTGGATTTGATCCTTCTTGGTATCTATTTTCACAAGATTCACGTAATACATTAGTAGGTTTTTCTATATAATGACACTTAAATTCATAACGTCTAAAACATTTCCACATACAACCACCAACACTAATTATAACAGCACCAATTCCTCCAAAAATTTCAAAAAATGTAATTACAGACATATATATGATACTATATATAATATCTTATTATATCAAACTCAGTTATATAACTTTCTGAAATATTATTTCTTCCATATATATATATATATATATATATATATATGTAAAAATTGTTACCAGTATTTTTTTATATAAATTTTTAATATGTTATAATATATTAAAAATTGATAAAAATGTTTGCATATTATATATATAATTAATTATATATAATATATATATAAAATATGAAGGTCTTGGTATTTGACACTGAAACTACCGGACTACCCCAAAAGAGCGATGATGGTAAAGAGCCGTCTATTTATGATTTTGATAAGTGGCCCAATATTATCCAGATCAGTTGTATTTTATATGATATGGATACCAATGAGGTAGTAATCAAAAATTACTATATTAAAATTGATAATAATGTTGTTATTTCACATGATAGTTTTGAAAAACATAATATTACTCGGGAATATTTACATATACATGGTATTGATATTATAACGGCATTAAATGAATTTAACGAGTTAGTGAATATATCCGATGTAATTGTAGGACATAATATTTCATTTGATAAGCGAATGGTCTTTGTGGAATGTTTAAAAAATAAAATTCCACAATATTTTACAACATACACCACGGAGAGCGGTGGTGCGGGAACGAGCCCGTCGAAGCGGAAGCGACCGGCGAATAATGTTCCAATTAGAAAGGCTGAATTCTGTACTATGAGAAAAACAACTAAGTTTTGTAATATTGTAAGATACACCAAAACAACAAACGAGCCATATTTTAAAAAACCATCTTTGAGTGAATTATATTTAATCCTGTTCCCTGAATCAAAACTACCAAAAGAACTACATAATTCACTGGTAGATATTCTAATTACACTGAAGTGTTATGTTAAATTTAATCATAATTTAAATGTAACAGACATGAATAGTAGCATTAAACAATTATGCATTCAATATAATTGTCTTTAGTTTTATGAAAAACATTTGTCAACATGAGCAATTATATTGTAGTTGTAATAATGGTATTCTAAAATGCCCATTAACGTATATTTATATTACCAATAATAACTACAAACTCTATTATTATCATAAGAATTGAATATGTAATATTCATTTTTACTTCTTCCCTCTCTTGCCTCGGCTAAACTTATTATTCTTCTAATTTTCATTGTAAGAAATTTTTATATTTTACACCATTTATGGCAATTTTACATATTTTTTTTAATTTTGATAAAGTTCTAATAATATGATCGAAAGTCTTTCGGAATCAAAATTATAATTTTCAGGCATACCATGTCTCTCTATATATATAGCATATTCATCCTTAAAGATCAATGTATTTAAAACACTTATGGAAGATAGTAACTCTTCAAACGAATACCAACGCTCATCGCTTGCAAAATGTTGCTCAAAATATTCCTTCATATTATTTGGCGTGCTCAATGACTGTAATGCGCTGGTTAAATGATTCCTCTGTTCTAACATTAGATTATTATTTCTAATTGATATATGCAATCCATCCAAAACACTATGGAATGTAGAACAAAATTTAAGAAATGTTTCATTACTATATTTATATCCACGCACATTTGCAAAATTTTGCTGATTACCTAATAATGTACCAAAATTTCTGTATTTATCATTCGTAAAATCTTCAGTTAACTTATTAATCCTACCATCTGCATAATCAGATAAAAACCCCCCCACCTGCACTTCCAATAGTTGATGCATTTTTTGATACTTATTTAATTCTAGTAATTTTTTTGATTTTGTTGTTTGCGTTCTAGTTTCGATATCTGATTTTTTGAAAATATTCATAGCTATTTTATAACTTTATTATTTTATACCATTATTATAATTTTAGGAATAAAAATTATTATATTTTAATAAAAATTATTATATTTTAATAAAAATTATTATATTTTAATAAAAATTATAATATTTGTTTATATTACAAAAATATGAGCACCGGAGTTAACTATCAACTGACAGGTACGCAATCCGTTCACGAATTGTTTGCTTTAAGTCAAAATACTGTTGTTCCAGAGATAGATGATGACACCCTTCATAATGTTCAGAGTGTTAATATGAAAATTCCTAAATTTTGGATAAACCATACATTTTGTGTTTTATTCAAAGATGTAACAAATGATTCGGTTGAGTCAATCTGCTCTCGTACCAATATTTTAGAGAATATTGATTGCCCCGAAAATGCAGTGCAATATCTTGACGCGAAACAGTTTCTACTCGGTAATTCGGTTGCTGCTGCATTAGGCGCAAACATCCCACTCGATACGACCACATTACCAAGATTCAGAGAGTTACTTGATATTATGACAATTGCCTCAATAACAGATAATGCGAACAGCATTGAGGAGGTAAAGAATAAGGCTATTGAGACATTCAAGCGCAAAGCTATTGGCGACGACACTCCGAGTTCCACTCAAGCAAGTACAGCAAAAGCACATCAAATTGATATTAACTCGTCGGATGTAAGAAACTGCAAATTAAATACTGGTGCTCGCGATGCTTTCAGTGATAATTTGGCCAAGCACATGGTAAAATATTTAGACCCAGAGTTTTCAACTGGAACTGAATATGAAAATGTAGCAACTGTCCCTTCGAGTGGTGCAGAAATAATTGATAGCAGTGGCGACAATGTAGATTTTATTATTGGTCAAATTATAAAACAAGCTCATAATTTAAATACAATAAATACTCTTCTTGGTGCTGTTGATAGTTCTGGTGTCCCAGTACCTGATTTAACTGACGGCTCAAAAGGCTTCCATTTTTTGAAATTTCAGTATAACGACAAGCTTACATTTAAAAATACTGTAACAATTAAAGACGCCAATAACCAGTCGACCGATCTTATTATAAATTTCAATTTAATTGTGTCAGATGAATATGAAGCCTCTAATTGGAACGAGCAGGCGGGTGCCCTCGTGTTACCGGAGTCTATGTCTGGACCGTTTACCCCATAGTATCTCATCAATTTATAAATATCCACATAGAAATAATATAATTATGAATCTTTTATTATAATTTAGATTAAAACTATAATAAAAATATTTCATAGTATTATAACAAAAACTATGGTTAATTACCAATTAACCGGCACCGAGTCTATTACATCTACATTTGCAAATTTAATTCCAATCCCCGGAAACCCTGCTATAGATACCGGAGCTAATGTTATTAATGTTGATATGAAAATAGCTAAATTTTGGATTGATCATACATTTGCCATTTTATATGAAGGTGGAACTATTGGTGAGCAAACATTGTGTAGTCGCAACAACATACTGGAGAATATTCAATTAAGCGATACACTTTATGCTAATGCGCGCGATATTCTGACTGGTAATTCGGTTGGTCATTCGTTGGGTTTAAATGTTCCTGTTAATGATCCATTAAGATTGAAAAATTTAATTGATATTATGACCCCCGACTCGATAACAACAAATGAAACATCGATTCAAGCAGTAAAGACTATTGCTATTGATACATTCAAACGTAAAGTGATTGGAGATGATGTTATTGATTCAGCCATACCTATTACTACAGGAAAAGCACATCAAATTGATATTACCATACAGGATGTAAAAGACTGCCAAATAAGTGAGTCTGCTCGCATTGCTTTCAGTGAGAAATTGGCCAAGCACATGGCAAAATATTTAGACGCCAGTTTTGCTGGGTCAGT
>JGI24540J26637_10001130_pt1 | contig 11720 bp, 17 predicted proteins | sample NorSeaMetagenome_FD_26637 | JGI IMG/M metagenome (IMG submission 26637)
CCCATACTCTTCTTCAGTCAGTCATTTACCCTTTATCACCACTATCTAACCATACAACTCTTAGCAATTCTATCAATATTTGAAAAATACACTACTAATTAAAGATATTAATCACACATATGATATGATATGATATCGTCTAAAGAGTTTTCTAAAAAATGTGATTTCATTATTTGTCCTAGGTATGTCAAAGATCATATAATTCCAAATAATACACCCAAATGTATATTTATTACGGGAGAAAATGGGATTTTTGATACCTGTATACATATTCTTAAAAATTTTAAAGATAAATATGATCTTGTATATCATTGCACAGATAGAACATTTGATCGCTTCGACTTCGAATGTATCCGTCCCTATGTAAACCATATATGGGCACAAAATTGTGAAATTACACACCCAATGATTACAAAAATACCTCTTGGGTTTTCTGATTCGTACCTTCTTACTGTTTCAAAACGAAGTAATACCAAAAAAGATATTTTGTGTTATCTTAATGTAGGGCTTCCAAATACACATGAACATAAGTTTATTAGATATCATTCACTTCGATCAGATTGTATTAATCATTTTAAATCTAAAACGTGGTGTACCATTGAAAGTAATATAGAACAAGAAGATTTTAACAATAAACTCCAAAGATCTAAATTTGTAATATGTCCTATGGGATTTGGATTGGATACACACAGGTTTTTTGAAACTGTGTGGTTAAAATGTACACCGATTGTAATTTCATCTGGACTTGACAGTCTTTACAAACAATATAATGCACTCATAGTTGATTCATGGGATGATGTCACAGAAGAATTACTTAACAATCATGAACATAAAACTGTACCAGATGAAGTGTTTAACGTTAGCTATTTTATTAAATAATATTTTCATTCTTCACCAACCCCTATGAGCTCAAACCATTCTCTCTCTGAAACATATATAGTTCCATATTTGTCCATAGGAGTTTGTGACTCTCTCTGTGCTTTAATAATGGAATGTATACCCTTCAAACATAAATAAACAAAACGAGATAAATAATAAATAGCAATACCCAAATACCAAATAGGGTAAACCAATAACATGACCTGACGGTGGCACAGCTCGGCCCGCTCGGCNATCTCCCTCNCATGCTCACCGGTGTCTTCGTCGTGTTCACCACGATGAAGNTTTTGGAGGTGATCACAAAACTGAATATAGAAGCCTTCGGGGATTGTATTCGAAGCCTCGTCCAGTTGTGTCATCATTGTACGCAATATGTCTTGATTAGTCATGTTTTCATGAACATTACAAAGAAGCTAGCCAACTTAGGTATTGTTTTTTTTATTTAGGGACAATCCACTTGCGTGTACCACGTGACCAATCAACAATCTTCTTAAGACTCCAAGTTGGATCTATGTCACTTCGTAGACGCATCTTCTTCAAACGGTATTTTGTAGTTCTTCCACGAGTCGGTGGGACTTGAATAAATCCACGCTTCATAGGCAAACGCTTACCATTCGAATCAGTTGTCTCAAGGAGGTACGGAAAGGTCTTCATAAAAAATTGCCACTGTGGTGTTTTACGACTGACCTTTGGAACATATTTATGAATAATACCCCAAATGAACTTCTTCACATATTCAAGTCGTTCACGAGGGTCTTGAGGTCCAGGTTTAACCAAACCGAGATTCGTCATCATGGCAAGGAGTGATTCCATGTAACAGAAATGATGCTGAGACATTTCGTCATATTGTGAAATTATGAAAGCCTCTTGCATATACTTCTTCGATATTCCACCTCGTCCACCCGCAAAGTTCGATCGCTTAAAATCATTGTAAGATTGAGAAACAAAACCACCAGTAGGTTGTGGGTTAAGATCCGTATTAGATGCGTTTCGTAACCGAGGAAAGCATCCATGAATTGTACCAACAGTTACCTTGTACCCCTTTCCTAAAGCAGCCTGCAGGGGTTCTTCAAAGTCAGATTCAGTATTTCTCATCGAGTCGAAAATCTTAGCCGTCTTGTTATCGTGATTTACTCGGGTCATACCATAGTGACCCGAACCATCCTCATAAGAATGCTCCATAAGAATGTAATCTGTACCTATACGCCCCTTAGTCGCAATAGTTCGCTTCTCCATAGCAGAAGTCTTACGAAATAAGAATCCAAATTTCTGTTTAGCTTCCTTTTTGATGTCCCTAGCTATCTGCTCAAATAACCCCTTTTTATGAAGGTAATATTTAGCAATTTCAGAACCATCTTCAATTGCCAAAAGATTTTTAGCCTTGCGGTTCACATTGATTCTAGATTCAATGTAATCATTTTTATCAAGCTCGTGAGTCTCCCCCTTGATTTTCAAGAGTTTGTTTCTCACTGGGACATTCTTGAGTAACTTAATCGGGACAAGTGACATCTTTATTATATCGTAAGATATTCTTTGTAACTTAGGCAATGGTTAATCTATAAATATCATTTTCTTATGATTTTTTATATTCGATGGCAACTCAAATTCTACATTAACCCGTTTATCGCACCATTCGTATATACCAATATCTTTACAAACTACTGGATTTACTAACAGTTTCCACATGGGGTACTTGGTTCGATGTGTAATAATTTTTTCCTTTGTGGGTTCGTTTATGACTATATAACGNCCCGTTTCGGAATCGGACCANGCAAGCCTTGGACTATTCACAGTCCCATCTGGATAGAATACATAACCATCATTAAATACATAATAAGGTATCTTACCCCCATAAAGTGCAGCAGAATATCCAAATGTAGAAGAAAGTCCTTCTATAGTACCTTCTGGGACATTCCTGTCACAAACCCCACCCATCGTAGTGTATATTTTAGGCATTTTAGATATCATAAACCATTCCAAAATACTATTCATCTTGGTGTCTATATCTTCTTTAGATGCATGAGCATATTCTTGACTAAATTCACATGCTGTAAAACCGATTTTTAAATCAAGTGATATGGCTTTAGGAACCTTACTTTGAAAATATTTTTTAGTTACTATCGAATCACTTATAACAAAGACGGGTTTGTCCATTTCATTTGCAACTTTTATCATCGCTTCTACCGCATTATCAGAACTAAATGGGTAATAGGCAAACTTAGAACTATCTTCACCATACATACCCCTTCTAATATGAAAACCAGCAACACAATCCCCAAGTTTTGTGTATGTAGTATCAATAAGTTTTTGCATAGTATCAGTAGGTTTGATACATTCCTGCATGACATTACTAATTTGCGGAAATCTCAAGTGTATAAAACCATTTATGAAACCCTTTTCTTCTATAACACCTTCATCTGATACATACGTAAAAACAAGACTTTTGTCACGACCGTATTTATAAACATCCGGGTGAATAGCCCCCTTACCCCCTGTCATCAACATATGTGTTGAGTACACTAACGATAAATTTCCAATCGCAGCATCAGGTCTGGGTACGTATATCATTTATTTAAAGAGTATTATACCTTTTAAGTAAATGTATATTTCATATTCATTATGGGGGAACAACGAAGTTTATACATATGGTATGATAGAAAATGTACTTATTGCCAAAGAAATGTACAGTGAATGGATCGTAAGAATTCATTATAACGATACAGTTCCAAAAAAAGTGATTGATTGGTTAACCAAACAGAGTAATGTTGAAATGGTGTGCCACGAAGGAACAGATAAACTAGCTTCTAATATGTTTTGGAGATTTTATGATTTATTCTTACCAGACACTGTAGTCATAGTTCGAGATGCAGATTCTAGAATCACACAACGAGAGGTAAAAATTGTTAATGAATGGTTGGAATCAGATAAGGATTTTCACATAGTCCGAGACGCGGATTCACACACGTGCCCAATTCTAGGTGGTGTATTTGGGTGTAAAAACAATTGTCTAGAATATATAACAGTTCCATCCGGAAGTAGAAATGTAAATAATCCACCACTTAATTTTATTCCGGGTTTGGAACTAATGGAATTATATATAAAACAAATACCCGAAGAAAGAGACGTATATAATGTAGATCAAATATTCCTATATTCATATGTATATCCATTTGTAGTTAATAAAAGTATGGTTCATTGCAGTCATAATATGTATGAACCATTTGCAAAGAAAATCGATTCAGTTGAAACAGGGTACATGGGTGAAATTATAACAGATTGTCCGAGAGCTGCTAAAATCATGGGTGACGATAACACAACATTCGAGAGGGTATCAGCTTATAATTAAGACGTTTACTTGTATCAGTCAATGGATTATGTGTATGAGGTATTATGATTTCTGTGGAGAGGTTCCATTCGATCAATAACTTAATTTGTTGCATAAATGTATGTCTCTGTGTCAGGTAAAAAGAGAATTTCTCAAAAAAATAACAGATGGCTTAGATAACCTTATGGTATTTTCTCTCAGAGCGAATGAAATAGGTACAGAACCCATTGGAGAAATAGAAGCCTTTATAAAGGAACACTTGTTAAAACAGAACGACAAAGGTGGGTTCGAATTTTCGAGAAGTAGATTTATAACGGGTCTAACAATTTTAGATTTTGACATGCTAGCCAGGATTCTCATGTACTTTGATACAGTTGATATGTCTCTGTACAAAGTATATAAGGAGTCTAAGTTTACTTCATTTAATGGTGAACCTGTTGCGTTAACGAAAGAAGAACGTAAATTAAGTAATTTGATTAACAAAGGTGACATACACACATTCAGGGATCTTATTTCTTACTAGAAGTTTTACTCTTGTAAATCTTTTCATATTCCCTCTGGCTCTTTACGAAATCATTTTTGCGTTTTTTATTTGGATCATCCCTAATCAAAATGTACGTCAGTATATCGACAATCTTAGGAGAATTACCTTTTGGTTTGGGAACCTTTTTTAATTTTTTCTTAGCGTTTTTCAGCTGCTTGGTAGTTGGCATTTATATATGTCAATATTTTCAATCGACCTCATCGATAGTTGGACCCTTCGCAGCTTCTGACTCAGTGTCGGGCTGTTGACAGGACATGTATAGTTCCGTAAGTTCCTTTTGTTTTTCCTCAATTTCGTCAACAGATGCCGAACGATTATTATCAATCCACTGGATAGTTTCATCCACTTTCAGTTTTATAATTGACTTATTTGTATCGTCAAACTTACAATCTTCACCCTCAACCATATTACGCATACTATAAGTAGAGTTTTCTAGATCATTTATAGCTTTCATCTGTTTCTCATATACCTCGTCTTCTTCCCTGTACTTTTCCGCATCTTGAACCATACGTTCAATTTCCTCCTTAGAAAGCCGCCCCTTGTCATTGGTAATCACAATCTTTTCAGATTTACCCGAAGCCTTATCCTCAGCTGTGACGTTTAGAATTCCATTTGCGTCTATATCGAAGCAAACATTAATCTGTGGAACACCTCTGGGTGCAGCTGGAATCCCCGTCAAATCGAAAGTTCCAAGTAGATGGTTATCCTTTGCACGGGAGCGTTCTCCTTCATATACTTGAATATGAACACCTGGTTGATTATCGGAATACGTTGAAAAGACTTGTTCCTTCTTAGTCGGAATAGTTGTGTTCCTATCAATAATTTTAGTCATAACACCACCCGCTGTTTCAAGACCCAGGGATACGGGTGCAACATCAAGTAGCAGAAGATCTTGGACGTTATTATTGTCAACACCTGAGAGAATAGCAGCCTGAACGGCCGCACCATAAGCAACTGCCTCATCCGGGTTGATCGTTTTGTTTAAATCTTTATTATTGAAGAAGCTAGAAAGCATCTGTTGAATCTTCGGAATACGGGTTGATCCTCCCACAAGGACAATTTCATCAACCTTAGACTTATCCATCTTTGCGTCACGAAGTACTTGTTCAACAGGTTCCATACACTTCCTAAACAAATCAGAGTTTAACTCTTCAAAACGTGCACGGGTAATAGTTGTATAGAAGTCAATTCCGTCAAACAACGAATCAATCTCAACCATTGTTTGAGCCGTAGAAGAGAGAGTTCGTTTGGCACGTTCACATGCAGTCCTAAGCCGACGAAGAGCCCTAGGATTTCCAGAAATATCTTTCTTATTCTTTCGACGGAACTCATCAGACAAATGACGGAGAAGACGTGCATCGAAATCTTCACCACCTAGATGAGTATCACCAGCAGTAGCCTTTACTTCGAATATACCACCTTCAATATTGAGAAGTGAGACATCAAACGTACCACCACCGAGATCAAAGATCAATACATTTTTATCTTCGTCCTTGTTCTTGTCCAGACCATAAGCAATTGCAGCCGCTGTTGGTTCATTGATAATTCTAAGACAGTTTAGACCCGCAATAGCAGCAGCGTCCTTTGTCGCCTGTCGTTGTGAATCACTGAAGTAAGCAGGTACAGTCACAACTGCATCTTTCACAGTTTTACCCATGAAAGATTCCGCAGTCTCCTTCATCTTAATCAACACCATAGACGAAATTTCTTCGGGAGCAAATTGTTTCTTCTCACCGTGAAATTCAACATTAATCATAGGCTTATCAGCCACACCGGGAACAACTTCATAAGACCAGTCCTTTATATCGTCTTGGACTTTCTTATCCGAAAACTTGCGACCAATAAGACGCTTCGCGTCAAAGACAGTGTTGATAGGGTTCATAGCTGTCTGATTTTTTGCGGCATCTCCAACGAGACGTTCATTATCTGTAAAGGCAACGTACGATGGAGTTGTACGGTTTCCTTGGTCATTCGGGATAATCTCTACACGATCATTTTGCCATACACCAACACATGAGTAAGTAGTTCCTAAATCGATACCAATAGCTTGAGACATTATGTACAATTCATACGAACGAAATCTTTAATCCTCTAAAAGAATTCGAGACGATCTGCTAGATTTGGAAATATAATATTCTTAAACTTGTTCTCCATATATTCGAACATGTCAAGTCTACATTGTGAATACCGAAGTCTCTCCGTAAGTGAATACTCTCGACAATCTTGGCGTACTGGTAAAGATATCCATGTATCAAAATTATCATTATACCACTTAGATTTTGAATTGTTTTCGTATTCATTGTTCATAGATTCAATCAAAGATTCCTCTATTAATTTATCTTCTTCTTGTTGAAGCATTCTTTCAATATCTTTGATAACAAGATCAAATGATTCAGTATTTTCACCATTGATATAACTACCACGTCTCATATGTTTTAATTGTGATAATCTGGAGTACATGATGTTATATATCATTATCGATGTAACTTTAAGCAAAATAAATTATAAACATATGATAGAATGTCATTGTCACTTGACGACATACCTAAAAAGGTTCAGTACATGGTAATTGATTCTAAATATATCAATGGAAGTAATAACGCATTTTCTGTTAATTTAACTCTTGAATCAAACACTCATATCGAGAACATGAACAATGTACTCGGTATAAAGATGGTAGATTTTTACGTTACACAGATCGGAAAAGCAAGTTCATCTACACAAGCCAGTAATATACCCAAATACATAGATATTACGTGTCCAGAAATTCCCAAAGTAGCACAGATGCTCGATGAACGCCATGGTAGGTTATTTGCACGTATACCACTCGAAAGACATTACGCCAGTGGATCTAACACTGTGGTAAAAGATAAAGAATGGAAAAGTTTTGAAAGACAAACAAACTATTTTAACCCCATGTCCATTAAACAATTGAACTTCAACTTATACGAGAGTCAAGAAAATGGTACATATACATTTCTAAAACCAGGTGTAAACTGGTACATGGTTCTCGAAATTACAGTCGTTCACCCAAAAGAAAAACCAAAGGACAAGAATATTCTAATACTTCAAGCTCTAGAAAAGCTAACAAATAAGATTGAAGTACTCAACATGAATGTCAAAAAATTACCCGATAAACCCCAAGAACATGAAACTAAAAAATATCCATTTGGATACCTTATCATCGCAATAATATTGGTATTGGGAAGTTTTATTTACATGGTGAATAAAAGCAGTCCTCCACAAGCGATGTAAGAAGATATCCAATACGGGGCTTGAACCCGCAACCTTCGCGTGCCTTAATAGATGTAACTCTATATGAATATACGATGTATAAGCACGACGCTCTAACCGATTGAGCTAATTGGATGTGCTACCAGAGGGTTTCGATCCCCCTACTTCGAACTTACAAGGCCCGCACTCTTCCGATTGAGTTATGGCAGCGACTGAATATTAGTATAGTCTATTCTTTAATATAATTACGCGACAGAAGACTTCTTGGTTGTAGACTTGGTAGTGGTCTTAGTAGCAGCCTTTCCGACTGGACCGGCTGGACCGGCTGGACCGGTGCGACCAGCAGGGCCTGGGGGGCCTGGGGGGCCTGGAGGTCCCTGAGATCCGGAACCACCCGCACCACCACAGTTATCAATCATCTTAAGAAGAATATTGTAAAGTCGTGTCTTATCGAGACGAAGCTTATCTATTTCCTCGGAGATTTCTTGCTTGAGAGCATCCATGTTTGTATACATAAAAGAAAGATTATCTTTATATATAATGATCTTTATAGGACCAACTTTATTGAGTGGTATTGGACAACATACAAAGAAATATATGGACCTCTTTCCAGGAAGTGAATATTTCATGTATAGCGAAGATATACCGGAATGTGATCACGCGTTTCTGTTTGCAATCCCAATTGAGAATGTTCTTAATCGAATTCCTTACATCAAGTCGAGATGTAAAAAACTCATATGTATGACCGTTTGTGAAACTGAAACTGTACATGAAGATTATGGAAAGTTGTTTGAACACTTTGATCGTATAGCTGTCCCAAGTGAATTCTGTAAAGGTGTTCTATCACGTCAATTTGCTAACAAAGAATTTTATATTATTCATGCTTATATTCCAAACATACCTTATGTATTTTATCATATAGGTAATATTCTAGACCCTAGGAAAAATTTTAGAAAGATACTAGAAGCTTTCGTTCGTCTTAATAAACCAGATACCAAATTACTCGTCAAGTCTACATGCAAAGAAGATGTTACGATCAATATGGATCGAGTTGAAGTAATCAATGGTCTTACAACAGAGGATGACATGAACGTGCTTCACAGTCGTGGACACTGTTATGTAAACTTTTCAAATTCTGAAGGTGTAGGAATGGGTGCAATCGAAGCAGCTGTAAGAGATAAACCCGTGATCGCAACAAATTATGGAGGACCAAGTGAATATCTCAAAACACCCTACATGATTGAGTGTGAACTTCAAGAGTTGGAAAATGACGACTTCCTTTTTAAAAAGGGTATGGTTTGGGGTAAACCAAAGTTCGAACAACTCTTGGAATTCATGGAAGATGCCTATTCTAAAAGACTCACTTATATGGATCATAGTCACACGAAAAATATCATGTCACGTGAAAACATCTTAAAAGAATTCGGTATCGAGGTAGTTGGCGGAAAAAACGAGAAGACCCATTAAAATTGTACCAGACATAATAGATCCACGCTGAGCTACAAGGAAAGCAACAATATCATCAATAGCTTCAATATTGGTGGGTTTAGCGTAACGAGGTATGAGAACACTGACAATGATGTATAACGACATTGCTATTATTACAGGTCTAAGTGTACCCTGATCTAACATTTATACTAACTGGGATTTTAATTTATCCGACACATTATGTTTTCTGCAGTAGCTGCCACACACCGCCTTGAACTTACACCTCGAACCAGACATAGTTAATGCCACACAGATATGGTTCTTTACTTGAACACGAGGATCATCAGGTAAAGTGGTGATAAGCTGTGTGACCCTCATATTCTTCGATCTCCGTGCCTCTTCGTATTTCCTTTTCATTTTCCAAGTAGCGTCAGCTAGTTGGTAGCATTTGTCATTTGGCTCGATGATACGATACATTTTGAGCGTATCACCGAGACATTTGTGCCAGAGTTCATCACGAATAACTTCCATTGTTTTACTTGCCACGTATCCTAAATCATGTCAACTTAGGTAACTTTTTTTCGTGTATTATACAAAGAGATGTTCTACTTGTATTTAGCAATAGTCGTCTTCTTGATGTACACAGCCATCAAAAACAGGAAGGTTGTAGCATCTTCATCACTGGAAAAACTGATCAGACAGTCAGCTCGATATGCTACTGCTGCACAACAAGATGATTCACCACTCATCGCAAATTTACACGCCAACTATGCAGCTGCTTATTTATATGCGGCCAAAGATATAGCAAATGAAACTCAAATTCATAACTCTACAGGTGTTGACGTAATTAAGTTCAAAGAACATATAGTGAATATCCAAGACATGGTTACTAAGAAGACTGTTGCAAAATGTCCAGAGTTTTCTGGTCAAGTGGACTTGTATCTCGCAACGATAGCCGGAGAAGCTTAAATAATCTCAACAGTTAATATGGTAGTTGATACTGATTTAGTTCTTGTTATGAGTACGATCGACGAAACGAAGGATCATATGTCAGAGGGAAAATATATCGAGACATGTGATGCTGTTAAACGAATATACGAAAAGTTAAAAAAACCCAGTATCCCTTTACCCACTGTGACACGTATACAAATTCCAGTTAAATGGGTTTACATTTGTTCAACCTTCCCTATAATCTGTTCATTTATAAAATCGGTGACGAAGAAATAACACCAATCCCATTACCACATCTATGATAAGTGGTATCCATGCTGAACGATTCTTATTAAAAGCTAAAATAGCAGCAACTAAATATGTTATACCATGAAGAAATCTAAAGTTACCCCACCACGCTACACCACCAGCCTCAAACGCTCTTTCTCTCGTCTTGAAAAAGTATAAATACATGAAAGTAAAAGCCTGAGTAAATAAAATGAAACTATAGTATCTCAACCATGTCAGATTAAGACGTAAAGGTAACAAAGCCAAGTATGTCCGCACTGGAATACATCCCAACAAAAAATAACGAATGCTCTCCTCTTTACTCAACATATAATTAAGTAAAGAGAAGAATTTTAAACTAACTTAGAACATATGTGTATGTAATATACATGGACAATGAAGATCTACGACACGTAATCGTTGAATCACCGGATGGATCTATGGTCGTAGGTGTAAACCCGGAAATTGAACCACCGGTTGTACAAGAAGTTGTCGTTAGAATACCAAGAAATGCTACCACTCGAATTTACGTTAAATATAACGAGATAACAACTGCTTTAATATATATACACCTATATTTCTCTATAGCAAGTGTTATATTTAGAACTTCTGTAATTGATATACTAAATACATTATTTCTGGTATGTATAATACCCATTCTACACGCATCTAGACTGGAAGGAAGACCTATAATAATCATGTATTCATTACTATGTTTTATATCTGTACCTGTATTCGTGTATTTTTATTTATGGTTATACACCGGATATTTCTTTTCACTTGGGATACATCTATTAATAACATTCTATTGGTCTAAAATATACATTCTACATTAAAATATTAACATATATCATATGAATAATCCTGTACCGGTAAAACTTCTACCGGCGGGTGCAAATCGCACCCAGCTCATGAAAGTGATTGGTGAAAAGACTCTCAAGTTCAACAGTAGCGATTACATAGAACGTACAGCGGGAAACAAGACTGGTGGAGGAGAACGAGAACGAGCCCGAACCCTTCTCGCTATTGAGAACGCTTCTGAAATTGCCAAGAAATATCTTCACGCCCCGGGTATGTTTGAGCAGATCATGA
>JGI24540J26637_10001133_pt1 | contig 11708 bp, 13 predicted proteins | sample NorSeaMetagenome_FD_26637 | JGI IMG/M metagenome (IMG submission 26637)
CCCCCCCCCCACTCACCACCCCTAGTTTCATGTTAGTGTTCTCATCATAGAATCTCTCCTCCATATCCATCGTGACACTCGCCCCAAACTCGAAACCCGCAATTTTCTGTGCCCCCTTTTGGTAAAGTCTGCATCTTCCAGGTCCCTTCATCCTCCCCACCTCATCAACACGGTAGCTCTCAACAAGGTTAGGAACATGCGTTGACAGATAATCGTAGTCCGTCAGAATTGCCCAAACGTCCCTCAGCTCCCTGTCTACGTAAATCTCACCCGATATTCTCCTGCTGTTCATGGAGGTTCGATCTATTTTAACAGCCACCAACTCGCAGGTATCACGGTCGTCTAGGGAGCGGGGGGTACCGCCGTAGAACCAGGCTTGGAGGGGGGAGGCTGAAAGGTGGGTTTTAGAAGGGTGAGGAACTTTTAGGTGTGGTGGAGGGGGGAGGTTGAAGGTGAGGGAAAGGAGGGGGAGGAGGAGGAGGAGGAGGGTGGAGTAGGTGTGGGGAGCTGATTGGGGAGCGAAGCGAGGAGAAAAGGAGTTAGGGGCAAGAGCGGAGAGAGGGCAAAGGAGAGAGGGGTAGGGGGTGTTGTTGTTCCTCAGGATAGATTTTTGGCAGCCGGCTCAGCCACAGGCGTTTAATCACTGCGCCTGTCGCCGTAGTGCAGGGCGCATATCATACAGTGGGAGCTGATAGAGTATATTTCCATCATAGGAACAAACAGCGTACACCATCGCATGTCGATCCTCGAAGCGCTTGTGTTCTCACCTGCAAAGAGCAAAGCAGATGGCGAAATGGAATTGTGAGAAAGAATTATGGCGAAATAAGGGCAATAAAAGAGATTACGAATGTCATCGTTCCTCAGGATAGAATATTGGCAGCGGTTTCAAAATCTGGCGTCTAATCATTGCGCCCAATTGCCGTGTTGAAGGGTCGCATATCATATGCAAGGGAGAATGGGGTATATTTCCATCACCGGATGACCAGCGTTTCTAATACCCCCCCTACCCCCCTTTCCTCCTCCTCACCTCTCATATCGTCTTCTCCNTCCTCTTCCACTTCGTCTATATAGTCAGTAAACAGTTGTCAAACACCACTGACTCGAGTGTCCAGTTGACGCTTTGAGACTTATTAACGTTTATTAGGTTTGTTATTATTATTTATGTTACAATACGTATATGATAAACACGTAGAACTTTACTTTAACAACGTTTAATGTAGTTATGGAAAATGGATTCTACACAAGCCCAGGCCGATGGAAAATGGACCGATTTGACAATTTTATTTCGCTAGATCTAATCCCCCAAAAATGTGTATTGCTCCTCTTCGTTATATAAAAAATATCTTCCCAAGTCAAAATTCGACAACGATGTACAAATAAGCAAGAAATTGACAGGTCATTTTGGAAGATTTTTATGCTTATCTTATATTAACATTCCTTTATAGCCGGTACTCTGAGACATATAAAGACCTCAAAACTAAAGTTAGAATCACGAATTTTTCTATTTGAGACAATATTTTGAGGTCCTCAAATCATCGCTTTCTGACTTCCCTTTCACTGTTTTCTCACTGATAACAACGCAATCCGAACTGAATCTATGATATATATATTCTTTATATAAGAGAAAGCAACGGACGGGCATTTTAAGTAGCCGAATCGCGCTTATTCAAGACTTATTTGGCAAAACTTTTCTGGCAAAACCCACCTTTCCCAGGCGAACAAATATAACCAATTATATCCTTTAAACCGCTAATTTAACACCAATCCTCCATCCCCACCCAGTTTCCTCCACATCAACCTCCTCCATGGTTCGTGTAAAGAACAGATACCTCACAGTAGTAATAATATTCCCCTCCACCCTCCTCCCATTACGTAACCAACCCCAAACAGAGGCCTCAAAGGAAGCGAACGTAAAAAGAAAACGCCATGCGATAAGATACACGAGAAAAGCTGCGTCTGAGGCTGTTAGAAACAACGATACCATATACAGTAATGTTTTGAATGACGGAGGAGAGGAGGATGGAGGAGGGGTTGATGGTGATAATGTTGGAGCCACTACAGGTTCTAAGACTATAACCCCAACACAAATCTACACATCGATAACCAAAGTCTCACTCACCCTATTCGGTTCCGTAACAACAACCGTTCTATCCCAGTCCCTTCAAGTCCGTTCTTATGACTCCTTAACTCAAACATCGGAGGTTAAAGTGGGGAGGGACATGAAGGATTTGTTGTGCGCGTGTATGGCTGGCGTTAGAGGTGTGGGGGGTAGGGAATGCACATTGGTTACTAAGGGTATTAGGGGTACGGAGGTTGTAAAGAAAAACGGGACGAAGAAGAACAAGGGGAAGAAGAGAAAAATAATATAGTTGTGTGGTTTATTCTTCATAATAGGCTCGTTGATTTTCCCCCACTACAGTTCGACCTCTTTCTGTCACTTCGTTCCAGCCCTCCTTCCCCTCCCCCACTACTTAATTCTCAACCGTGCTCATACTACTCGCTGAGCTCATGCTACTAACCGCGGAGCTAGCGCTACTAACCCTTGAACTCCCTGACGCCGCGCTACTAGCCCCGCTAGACATAACGCTGCTGCTCATCTTCTTCCTCTTCTTAATCTCAGCCTGTATCTGCTTCTTACTAACCCCGAACCTACTCCTTATAGCCTCCATACGCACGTTCTTACTCTTATCACGAGCATCGTTCGCACCCTTCACGTAGTCAACGTGGAAGTATATAATGTATACAGAAGCGAAACATATAACAAACAGGTAAATGAATCCGTACCTCACACTCCCGTACGCGTCGTACAGCAGGCCGACGATGAAAGGCCCGATCCACGAGCTGCCCTTGTCTGATATTTCGTAGATCCCGAAGAACTCCGCCGTTTGTCCGGGCGGTACTAACTCGCAGAATGTGGTACGGGAGGCAGACTCGTAGACGGCGAGGTAACCGCCGTAGAATACAACGATTAGGTAGAGCTCCTCTTTATAGACGTAACCTAGGGGAAATAAAAGGGGAAAAAGCGGGTTAAGTAACGGAGTGGGTGAAAGGCATGTTGCTCTCTTGCTGTCGCTTCGCTCCAGCCCCTTGCTGTCTCTTCGCTCCAGCCTTTCGCTCACCTATGACCTTGGTAAAACCAAGCAAACCCCAGGCGCATATGAACGTGTACATGCAAATGGAGAACAACAGGATGTCCTTTGTTTCCCATGCGTACTTCTTCTGCATCTTCTGCACGAACCACATGTTCAAAGCACCGAACAAAGGGGAGACAAAGGCGAGGAATACAAACTCCAACGTCGTCATTCCCATCTCGTTTATGGCGAATAGCACCCCGCATTGGGATATCGTTGAGATTCCGTCTGTGTAGAAGAAGAAGGCAATCATGAAGTTTCGAGTGTTTGGAATGTGCTTGGAGATGGCGATTATCGTGGATACCGACCGCTTTATGGAGAACCAGATGTACGTGATAAAGTTACTATCACCAGGTAGGGGGGGACCGGAACGTTTCCTCAACGAGATGATGGCAGGTATGGTGAAAATCATCCACCAAACCCCCATGAAGAACATCGCCCCCTTAATGCCCAGTATGATCTGGTGGAAGCCAATCACGAAGACTATGATCGTTGAGAAAACGACGTTGAGGGTTGCACCGGAGTAACCCCAAATGTGACCAGTCTCGGATATGTCGTCCTGGATTAGTCCGAACCTGGAGAGGAGCGAAGCGACGACCAGAAGGTTAGTGAGTTATATAGCACGGGCGAAGCGAGTTCAAAGGGGACCAGAGATGAGCAGTCGTCGCTTCGTTCCTCCTGCCTTCTCCTCACTTCTTGACAAGTAGCTCCGTTGCCCCCGCAGTCTTCTTCCCTCCGATCCTGACATTCCTTTTGTTGGGGTCAAAGTCTCCGGTCTTGCTCTTATATTCGCCCATCATCTTTAGGAACTGCTCGGAATTTCTCGCGAGCTCGGGGATATACGCGTTGTACATGCAGACGGAGAGACCCAAGCAAACTTGGATGATGATTAGAAGGTAGGCGCCGTAGATAAAGTCGGAGGATTCAGAGAGGAAGATGTAAGCGCAGCAACAAAGGGCTGCCACAAAGGCGCTCTGGATCATGATCATTTTCCTGTAAGGGCCGAAGTCACCGAGGGCAGAAGTGGAGAGGAAGATGACGGCCTGGAAGGCAACGGAGATAGAGACGGTGATGGTGGCAAAGGCAACGGGCTTCAATTGCATCCCCATGAGGCCAACCGTGTAAGGACAAATCTGGAACTCAAGAGCCGTGAATGTGAACCTGCGATGGGTGAAGCAAGCGAATCGCGAAAAGGGTTGGGCGAGGAGTGAAGCGACGAGCAGAAGGTGGTTAGTTATGTGAATTTGCAGTAAATTGCTTTTGCTGTTTCTTCGCTCCAGCCGTCCTTCGCTTCGCTCCTTGCTTGACCTCACCTCGTATAGGCATCACCAATTTTGAACTTAACGGTTGTCGAGCCGACGGCGAAGGGCTCTGCGACGAGCGAAGCAAGCGAATCGCGAAAAGGGTTGGGCGAAAAGTGAAGCGACGAGCAGAAGGTGGTTAATTATGCGAATTTGCAGTATGTTGCTTTTGCTGTTTCTTCGCTCCAGCCGTCCTACGCTCTTCGCTTGGCCTCACCTGGGGTAAGTGTCAGGACCCAGTGCTGAACTTTGGGGTCAGAGGTGTCCAAGGCAGACGCTGTGGTGTCAACGGCAACGCTCCAGGTGGACGATGAATTGAAAAGGTTCACGTTGGTGCTCAGCACCAGGTCAATGTCGCTGGTAACAAGGGGTGTCCCGGTTGTCGTTGTCGTGAATGCAACGTCAGCCATCGAGTACGCATTCTTGTGCTTAACGTCACTAACGCCGTCGGTGTCTACGGCTTCTTCTGTCATGCCATTTGCACTGTATATGGACATGTTGTAGATGGGGGTGACAGAGACTTCACCAGTGAAAGGCTCGCAGATGAGGTTGTTGGCGTAGTCAATGGAGGAGTAAGAGAGGTAATCATCGTCGATAAGCATCCTGCGAGCGATGAGCGAATCGCGGAAAGGGTTAGGATGAGGGCGCGAAGCGACGAGTAGAAGAGTGTTGGTTACGTGGGCGGGCATGCGGCTTCTTGTTTTTGCTGTCACTTCGCTCCAGCCGCACCTTGTCTTGGCACTGTTTTCGTCATCATCCTCAGTCCCTTCCTGCTTCCTGATGTTAGCTGGATACGTAGGCATTCCGAAGTCCGGATTCCCCCTCTCCATCCACCTACCGTACCCCGGAATCGCCGATGAGTCGAGCTTGCAGCTTGTGCAGTCAGCATAGATCGTGTGGTTGAGCCCATGCGGGGCAATCAGATCTCCGTAGGCTGCAACGTCCTCCCAGCCGTCTTGAATTTGCCAGTAGCTCCGTCCACAGACGGCCATACTGAGGGAGGGCGAGGAGCGGAGCAAAAATTGGGTTAGCCAGCTGGAGCGAAAAGACGGCATGTGGCATATTGCCTACTATCAAAAGGTGAGGCCAAGCGAAGGCAGCTCGCTGCCTAATGTTGTTCTTCATGATGATCGAAACCCTTCACTCGTCGCTTCGCTCCTCGCCTAACCCTTTTCGCGATTCGCTTCGCTCATCGCATCTGCAGCTCGTCGCTAAGCTCCTCGCCCTTCCTCACCTGGCGTTGTTGTGTCCGTCAAACGGGTCCCAATACAAGGGGTCCATCTTGTCTGGGTTCTCCGGGAGTTTCGTGTACGGGCAGGCATGGTCGCGGGCCATTACAAAGAGAAGGATTGGAACCCAGAGGACAGCAGCAGCAGAAGGGAAACCCGAGTGAGCAAAGTCGTAGAAATACCATGCTCTCAGCTCCCTTTGAGTGGCGGGTTGCTCTGAGCGAGGGGGAGAAGGAGGAGAGGTGAACAGAGTTGGAGAGTAAATTTTCAGGGCATGGGTAGTTGGATCTCAGATGCTTATGGCTTTGTGCTTTCTTGCATTAAATAAAAAAAAAGCCGCCAAGGCAGAATGCATAACGAAGGAAAAAATTAAAAACCTAAAAATAAACAATAACAGGCACCCATCCATCCCCTCATCCCAACTTACTGTCCTCTTCCCACTCCTCCCTGTACCGGAGGTCCTTGACAGCCTGTTTATTGAAGCTGAGACGTGCCGCTAGTTTCTCAGTACTTGACTTTCGACTGATGGAGGTAGGATCCTTGTCGGAGGTAGATCTTGGTTCAACCGACATGTTGAGATAGGTTGACACAGGTTGCAACAGATAAATGTGAGCAGAGGTGATCTCCAGCGGTTGAGAGAGGGGATAAGGATAAGAGGTTCAGTTAACTTTAAAACGTCGTAAAAAATAAAAATAATGCTTCACGGAGGATCTCATATATCTGATTCGAGGAGACAGAGAAAGGTTGAAGCGTACCAGCCTCCTGATTACCACTGGAGAGGCTTTGGAAGGCAGGCAAGCAAGCCAGCATGGTGAGAACTTTATGGGAGCCTGTAGGACCGTTAATGCAATGACGCGAGTGCAATGGGACGTCTAACACGAATTAAACCCCCCCCCATTCCAACGCACGTATTCAGGTACGACGGTAACAGGGACAGAAAGGATCTTATCCTCTGGGAGGGAGACGCTTGTGGAGCCCCAAGAGTTGTGCCGAAGAAACTCGGAAAGAAGCCACCTTACAACCACAGCACCGACGAGCGCATATATAGGCCAGTCGTCCCACTTTCCAACCACCAACTGACCACCTTGGTGCCTGCAAAGAAGGTGAGAGAGAGTGAGGGAGCGAGGAACGAAGGCAACGAGCGTAGCGAGCTGCCTGATGCTCCTCTATACAACCGCTAACCGCCCTATCCGTCGCTTCGCTTCTCTCCCCGCTCTTCGCTTCGTTCATCGCAGGAGGATAGGCAGCTCGTTAGCAGGGGGAGGGAGAGGATGGACATGACAGGGGCGTACGTAGAGCACGGGGTTTCGGAGAAGTACAAGCGGTACACAGAACAGAGCAGGGAGAGCAGGGTGATATTCAAGTCCAACAAGGAGAAGAACATCTACACTGACATGAAGAGCATCATTTTCGCCAAGCATGACTTGCAGGACATTCTCCCTTACTCGAGGACAAGGACGGACTTTGCGGTAGGGAGGACGAATTAGGGTTGGCAACTGGTGTGCACGTATAGGAGTGGGGGGTGAAGCGGGGAATGTTGTATTAAGGGCGTTGTAGTCGGGCGTTACAGTAAAGGACTTGTTTGTGTTTTTGTACATGAATGGTTGCGGGTGGGTTATTTTAGAGTCTCCCAATCTCGGTCATTGCCACGCTCCCCCCCTTTCCCCTCGTGGACGCGGATCCTTGTCCTGCTTCGACGTCCGCTTCGTCGACCTCAATATTGTTTTCTACAAGCGTCCCCTCAAGGAGCCTGACCCTGCACGAGGAGGGAAGCGAAGAGGGAAGCGAGGAGTGGAAGAGAAGCGAGCGTGGGGAGGGTTGTTAGTTATACTGGTGGAGTATACTGCTGTCGCTTCGCTCCTGCCCTCACCTTTCTACGAGTCTCCTGTTCTCCCTAACGACCGTCCTCCAAACCTCAGTTGAAGGGACAGCCCAAGCATCCTCGTCGTCGTCAAAGTTGGGGTCGTAACCACCGCTCTCAACGAGGTAATCGTCGTCACCCTCTTCCTCCGCCTGCCTGTGCCGAAGCTGCGATGAGAGAGAGCAAGGAGCGAAGCAAGGAGCGCGGGGAGGGTTAGTTAGTTATATGTGGATACGGACGGGGCGGCCAAGCGACTTCACCTTATCCCCGATAACGTCCATCCTCGTCCACGCATTGATACCGTAGGTACCGTAGAAAATCTCCCCAACAGCTCCAACGACTACGTCGTTGACGTTTGTAATGGTGCCCCGGATGCCTTCCTTCGCGGCTGGGTTGTTGTTCGACGTCAATGGCGACGAGTCGGTGTTGTTTTCAGCGGAGTTGCGGGAGGCCTCGGTAGCGCCATCCTCGGGTTTGTCGTAGTCCATCCCGCACCACGGTTTGCACATCTTCACCCCGTGCTTGAACAGGGGGCTGGGACGGAAAAGACCGTCGGGGAAGAGGGGGGAGGGTCCAGTTAGACCCACAAGGAAACGGAACGGAGTGATGTCAATGCAGATGTAGAAAGCGAAGCTCAAGGCGAAGCTCAGTGCGCACAAACTCGTGAACGTTATCCCCGTGTTGTAGTGTCCCCCGTACGGTATGTACCAGTACACCGCGAGTCCGTACTGTATGGTCGGGTGGATTATGTACAGGGGGAGGGTGGAGCGGGTGAAGAACTCGTAGGCCAGGGGGGAGAACTGCTCGTTAAGGAACTTACGGGAGAAGGCGTAGATAAGAAGCACGGAGGTGTAGCATCCGGCACCGTAGAGGATCCTCATGTCCTAGGGTGGGGCGAGGGCAGGGGCTAAGGGGTGAAAAAAAGCATAATATTGTGGGCCGGATTCTCAGCAACAGCAAAAACCAACAAACCGCACACCCACAAACTAACTAACCCATGAATTTCAACTTCCATTCGTCGCTCTTCGGCTCCTCGCACTCTCTCCCTCACCTGCTTCGCGTATGTCGCATAAACCCCCCCATTGACGAATTGGTAATCCTCGCTCCCCTCATAAACTGGCGCTAGCAGGGGCAGGAGAGCAACGTTGAAAAGGGAAAGGACGAGGTACCCACGGTTACGTGTGAAACAGAGGGCGATGCGGTTCTCGAGCATCGAGACGAGGAACCCCGAAAGGAACATGTTTATGTAAGAAATTATTATGAACAGCCACTTGCTGAGCGTGCTGGACTGGGTTTTGTCCTCAGCCTGCACGAAAAGGTGCGTGCTCAGCAACGCGAGCAGGAGGAGTATGTAGCTGAAGTCGGTGTTCCTAACGCGCTCGATGTAAACGGGTCCGAAGGTTACAGTAAAGTAGAGCACGCAACCTCCAAAGTTCAAGTAGCTGTATATGGGGAGTGCCAAGCCGCAGAACAGTGCCCAACCGAGGATGTAGGCGAGCCCGGTTAGCATCAGTTGGTTGTGGAGTTTCCTGGTCGTTTCGGGGACAGTGGAGAGGAAGGCGCGCTTCAGGAGGAAGATTATAGGGAGGTGGATACCTGTCATCATTGCCAGGAGCGCAAGGAACCAGAGCCACTGTTGGGAAGAGATGTATCGAACGAAGGGACTTAGAACTATGAGGGGAGCGAACGAGCCCCGCGTGTTGTGTTGTATCCTTTAGCTGTCCTTACCTTGAATCCGTGTTTATCGAAACAGTTCTCAAAGTAGTAATCAAGAAAAACGAACGGACTATCACTGATGTTCTCGTCTGAAACTCCAGTCTCGTTGCAGTCGAGGTAGTCGCGGGTTATGAAAGCGTAGGGGAGGACGGCGAGGAAGAATCCACCCACGAGGGGGATACCGATTCTTGAGAGGGGGGAGAGGGGGGGAGGAGCGAGTGGGGGGGTAGTTGAGCGAGAGGCGGTGAGGTACGACGTGAAGAATGTAATATATTTAGTACAGGGATCAGCTCAGCGAGTTCAAATGAGGTTCAAGATTTGCAGTCCGTCGCTTCGCTCCATCCTCCCTTTCCTACCTGAGCACCCTCTTCATGAAGTAAGTGTCCATCCTCGTCCTGCTGGATATGGAAAGGTTCGCAGCCGCGCCGGCGAGGAAGAAGAACAAGGGCATAACCCACATGTTACCGAATAACATTATTACATTCAGGTAGGAATTAGAACCGGCGCCTGGGGGGGGAAAGAGATGGGAGAGGTGGAAGGGGAAGAGCGAAGAGAGGAGAGAAGGTAAGGCATTCATTGCGAATGCTGTCGCTGAGATTCTAGCAACACTTCTACTCACCTGCTAGCTTGACGTCGGACTCTTTATCGTCAAGAAACCGGATGCTATGACCCACTATGAAACGTGGGGAAAAGTGATGGGGAAGTGTTAACAAGTGTTTATAATAATTCTATTTAAAATACCGTGAAACCAATCAGGAGGCCAATCAAAGGCACTGAAAGGGGAAGCTTTCGGATAGTAATGGGGGAGCTTTGAAAAATTCCCAAAGGGACTTACTTATTACGATGTACACGTCAAACATACGCAACCAGTCTATCGCGAAGACGCGGGGACGGGGGGGACGGGTTGTTGGAGTTGTAGGAGGAGCAGACATGGTGGAAATGGTTTAACTGGAAAATTGGATTGGGAGCATTCGTCCAAGAGTGCCAAGGCTTTTCTCAATATTAGATCGACGAACCTGAAGATTACGCCAACTTAGACTCAACGACGGAAACGAGGGGAAGTGGTGTAGGATAGCGGGTGAAAGCTTTGAGGAAGAAGTTTGGGTGGCCAAGGGTAGCGAGGGAGGAAGATTTGGAACTTATTTGTGGGATGAACTTCGGTTATTTGGGCATGCTACTCCTGGCAGCGGGCATATTGATGGTAAAAGGTGCTACAAAACTAAGCGATTACCAGGACGATGACATCACCAAGGAACTGAACCTTGGAGGAGAGTGGGATAATGGTGCGGGCAAGTGGATCACTACAGAGTGCGACATCGAGGGAGATTTGTCGTCACTTAAAAATATGACGCAGTTGGAGGTGCTGAACTTGAATTGGTGCGATAAGGTTACAGGAAGCCTCGAAGATCTTGAAGGTTTGGTGAACTTGAGAAGGTTGGAATTGAGTAGTGTCAAGGGGGTGGAAGGGTCGGTATCCCACCTCAAGAACATGCAATTGACGTTCCTCGTCTTGTACTCCCTGAGTAAGGCGGAAGGGTCGGTATCCCACCTCAAAAAAATGCCATTGTCGTTCTTAAGCTTGGCAGGAACGAGCGCAACAGGCACACCCTCCAAATCCCTCATTTCTCACTGCAGGAACCAACCACCCAATGCATTTTCACCCCTGCTCCAAAAATGTGCGAAGCCGGGGAGAGGATCGTAGGACTGACTTGCGAACCCTGTTTAAACTGCGGCGCAAACGGAGAGTGCCTCTACGGCATGGACGAGAGTGATTACCTCTGAGAGAGCTGCCATTCTGGAGAATTCAAGGTGAAGCAGAACGTGCAAGGAGGAAGGGAAGGCTGAAATAAAGCACCCACAAACACTGTACCAACAAACTGCCCCACACTCATTTCCCTTACTCGACGCTTCACTCACTTGCAGCTCGGGCAAGAGTGCACCGCATGCTACGCTGGAAACGCCACCATTATCGTATTCCCTGCCATAGCGATCACTTTCTTCGCAATTATTGGCACCGTGCTTTATCGCGCGTCGAAGAGCTCGCCAGCACTGGCAGAAAGACTCAAGAAGTTCGCACTGAACCTCCGCAACCAGATCCGCCTAATCAGGCATCTACCATGGTCCAAATAATGGGCGTCGTCTCTAGGACGAGCTTGCCCTTCCCTTCGTGGTTCCAACTTTCCTTCACATTGCTGATCGTCCTCGTGACCTGGCCTTTCTCTTTCCAACCTGCCTGCTTGGAGTTTGTTTACGCACCAACCAGCTTCCAAGGATTCTCCTTGTTCACGTTGACACAGGCTCTCATCTACTTTCTCGTAGGTCTTCACGGCTATAAATGGCTGAGCAATCGTCCGTCTAAAGACTTCTGTAGAAGCATGCAAATTGTAGCGGGTCTCCTATATATATGTTCTGCCCTCATCCTCCTCGCTTCGACGCTAAAAGCAGTGGAATTGAAGGACAGAAATTTTAA
>JGI24540J26637_10001137_pt1 | contig 11690 bp, 7 predicted proteins | sample NorSeaMetagenome_FD_26637 | JGI IMG/M metagenome (IMG submission 26637)
GTACTTGGACCTTCCCATACCCCCCAGAACCCTCGCGCTTATGCTGTGGCTCGTCTTCCCAACCTTGAACCCCCTCCTTTCGTCCACCTCCCTGTCTGCCTCCTCCTTCTTCTCCTCCCCCCCCTTCCCACCTCCCATCTCCTCCAGGTAAGAGTCGAACGTGAACAGCGACCTCGTGTAAGCGTCGAGGGGGGAAAGGCCGTAGAAGTCCTCGGGGTCGAACGGCACAGTGTCTCCCGCCTTGAGCTGAGGGAACTTCCAAGTCGCGTAAACCCTCCCCCACTTGTAGCTCCTTACAACCCTCTCCAGCTCCTTCCTGTCGTCTACCATGGCCTCGAGGTTCCACATAGCGTCCCTCCTCTGCTGTCCCGTCGGCGCCCTACTGACGAGATTGCACAGCTGCGTGATGGTGTCGTTAAGCCTTGCTCCCCTTCCCGTGTCAACCACTCCGTCAGCGTGGTCCACGCTCTGCCTCCCGTCGTCCGAGTCCCACTCCTCCGTGAGCCTCCTCTGCGCCTCCGCTCCGGTGTGCCGCAGGAGTTCCTTCTCGAAGCTCAGCATCTTCATGAGCCTCGCCGCAGCGACCTGAGATGAGAGAAGAGATACGATGGAGAAAGAGGTTAGGATGAGGGATGATCATTATGGCGTCGGTGAGGGAGGGGGTGCGTCTTGTATATTGAATATACGAGCGAGCACGGTCTTCGTCGCTAGATATGGCGTTGCTAGCTCGTCGCTTCGCTTGCCCTCACCTTCTCACTCCCGCAGAACACCTTGTTGCGGGCGGCGGCCACGTCTCTCACGCCGTTGGACGCCATCTTCTGCTCCATCTCGTCGGCCGCCATCATGCCCTTGGTGATGAGACCCGGGTCGACTGACTCTACGCCCCTGCGCAGCTTGCTCCTTATGTCCAACCTGGGGGCGATGTCCCTGTACACCACGTCGACCTTGGAGATGAACCTCTCGTCTATTCCTAGGTACCTTGCGTCGTCCAAGAGTTGAATTATGCTTTCGCTGTGCATGGTGTCGTCGGCGAGGAAATCCAGCAGCTTCCTGTGCACGACCCTCTTCTCCTTTATCTTCCTAACCCTCTCCTTGGCCAACCCCACGTCCTCCAAGTCCCCAAGACCCAGCATTTCTGCCCTCTCCACTAACTCTATCATCCCTGGCATGTCATCGTGGTCCAGTGCAACCCTCAGGCTGTAGAGAATCTTCCTCCTCTCCTGGATGCTCTTGAGGAGCTGCTTGGCCTCGTACACCACACGGTCGGCGAGGCTGGAAAGTCGGACCCCTGCGAAACCATTGAGGGCATGTTGTATCCCCGGCTCAGACTCCTCCGACATGGCGATCTTCAGCTGCACAATGAGCTTGAGGTCCTTGCTCCTCTTCCTAATGAAGTGACCCCTGAAGATTGTCTGCAGGAGAACCGCAGCGGCGCCGTTCTTGGTGTTCTCGGCCTTTATACGCGCCTCCCTCTGGGCCTTCTCGAACTTGTCCTTGAAGACCTCCTTCCTAACCCTGAACATCCTGAAGGCGCTCGCAATCCTGGTTGCCATGTCCTGGCACCTGTCAATCCTGAAGTCCTCCAGGCTCGTCTTGTCGCTCGCCTCCTTCAAAAACACCTTGGTCTTCCCGACCTCCCAGTTCTCCCTGACGACGTACCCGTTCTCGGTGGCGTTCTCCAGGGCCCTCTGGCAAACCTGAAGCGCAGGGAGCTTCTTGTTGTTGTAAAGGGAAAGCAGGTTGTTACCGATGATGGCAAAACGCCGAGCGAACGCATCGTGGGGGATCCTGTAACTGTACCCGGCCTTTCTGATCCTGATTGCCTCGAAGAGGCCAGCGTACTTGAGCTGGTCCAGGCAGAGCTTCCCGTCAAACTTCTGGGGCTGCTTCTCGTGGTTGCTCTTGACGCAACGGATGAAGTGGGGCATGGTAGCCCTCAGGGATACCATCAGGCTGTCGAGCTGGTTGTTGAACTGGCTGCCGATGGTCTGGATCTTCTTGTTCTTCCTGCCCCCCCCTCTGGGGGTCCCTCTAGGCCCAGAGGTTTCAGCATCAGGCCTCTTGAAGAGCGTCTGGACGAGCTTCAGGCTCGACGTCCTTGCCATCGAAAGCAGTGTGTCGGACGTGGTGTCGTTGTTCTTGTCCATGAAACCGTCAGCGTCGTACTCGACCCCACCGGCAAAGTGATTGACGGTGAAGAGAAACTCGTCCGTCCTGTTCCTGCTGTAGTAGGCGTTTGGAGTCTTGCTGTTCGGGCCGTGCTGCTGGGCCGCCTTGTTCGCAAAGCTCTTGTCGCTGCCGTTCCCTAGCTGGCACTCCTCGTCAACGAGCTTGATGAGACCCAGGGGCTTGCCCTCGATAAGGTTAAGGCACTCCCCGTTGTCCTTGAAGGATATATTTTCGTAAGGAACCCCCTCCGACTTGTACATCTTAAGCTCCTCGTTGAAGATGAAATCGTTGAAGTGGAACTGGAGCTTCTCGTTAGCGTAGTTGATGCAGAGCTGCTCAAAGCTGTTGTGCTTGAATACTTCGAAGCCAAAGATGTCGAGGACGCCAACGTGGGTCGTAGGCCCGGGCGAGGGCTGATTTAGGGTGTCGTTGACCCTGATGACGAGCCAGTCGAACATTTTCCCGTACAAGGCCTTGGAGAAGGCATCCCTCATGGCGGCGGCAGTGACAGGGTTGAGCTTCTGAGTGACGATGGACCCCCTTCCACCGACCTGAGAGGTCTTGGAGGTGAGGGAAGTCTCGATGTCCTCCTTGCGCACCCCGAGCGTGGAGGCAACCTTCTTGAGGGAGGCAGCGGAGGAGCCTGAAATCTTGCTGCTGTCGCTGTCGTCTCCCATGGCCTCAAAGGTCAAATTTCCAATGTGCAAGATAGCAGCGAGAACATGATATATGTCGGTTGTCTCCGCCGAGGTGAAGTCCAGCGTCTTGAAGGCTACGTCCATGATCTTGAACTCCTCCTCGTCATCGAGATTGGGCACCATGGTGCAGCCAGATTTGTTGAGATAGGTGTAATCGTCGTGGGAGGTGAGGTGGAGCTTGCTCCTCAAGGAGGGGTCGATTCCAGCCAGCAGCATGTAAAAGACGTGGTAGTTCCTCTCCATGGGGGTCTGCTGGACAACACGGCTCTGCGATGAGCACGAGGAACGAAGCGACGAGTGGAACGTTGTTGGTTATGTAGGAAGGCGGTGTATGCTGTCGCTTCGCTCCTGCCGCCTCACCTTCTCAAGCAAGTAATTGACGATCCTGCACCCACAAATTTTGTTGGCCTGGTTGAAGTTGACCTCCATCCACTTTCCGAAACGCGAGGAGTTGTTGTTGCGGAGGGTTTTCGCGTTACCGAAGGCTTCGAGAACGGGGTTGCTCTCCATGATCTGATCGGCAATGGTCTTCTTGCCCTTTCCTCCCGTTGCCGCGATTTCGGTGAGGTACTGAAGCACTTTCTTGGCCGTTTCGGTCTTACCCGCTCCGGACTCTCCCGAAATCAGCACGGACTGGGATCCCAGGCCGGAGAGGAGCGAGTCAAACGCCTCTGCCGCAATGGCATAGACATGGGGCTGAGGAGGATCTGTAGAGTGGACATTCATTCGGTAGTACTGAATCCTCTCCGCGCTGTAAATCGGAAGCGACTTGAAGGGATTGACGGCGACTAGGATCGAACCGACGTAGGTGTAGATCTTGTCATCCATGAACCGCTTCCGGACATGGTGAAGGATTGAGCCCTCACTGAAGGCGTCCAAATCAACGAGATTTTCCATATCCAGGTTCATAGACACACCACACTGGTCCATCTTGGCAACTTCGTCAGAAGTCATGACTATTGACCGGCCATCTGAGGGTGAAAACGAGAGGGGAACCCCGGCAGGGTGAGAAAGTTGTGGCTATCCAAAGGGCTACAGGAGATTACGTAAAAGTAGGGCGTCCCAAATGCTTTCATTACCAGCGGAAAACAATTAAAGAACCTCAAGAGTCTACCATCCCCCAGAATAAGCATTGGCAGTAGCTCAGGCGGTTACCAACCTACCTGATGTTTCCAGAGAGGCCTGGCCTCCTGGTTCTTGTTTCACGACTCTCGCCGGCCGCCAGGCATCGACATCGTCCTGAACAAAGATCCATTTTCCGCGATCAAACGCTGAATTCCGTCTGCCCATGAGAAGTTAAGGGTTTGGTCAAAGCAAAGAGAAAGTGGCCTGGAGAAAAGAGCAAAACTGATCGACTCTCAAACTCTTTCATCACTCTCTTCGGCCGATCTCTTGACCAGTGTTCTGTCCCTCAATTCGATTCAGTAACTGTACCAAGCATGCTGAGAAAAGTGTTCGCTCTTTTAGTGGCTTCCGCCAGCTTTGTACCATCGAGCTCTCACTTGATCGACGACTTCGGTGCCATCAAGGATGACAAGGCATTGGAGAGTGCTCAGGCGAACAGTTTGGCCGTGGAGAAGGCCTTTGCAGCTGCCAACAGCTCATCCGATGATAAGGTCGTTGAGATTCCAGCCGGAAGCACCTACCACGTCTTCTCCTCCTCCATCTCTGACGTCCACGATGTGACGTTCCAGATAGATGGCAACCTCTTTGTCCATGACACCCTCGAGGACTGGCCAGAGGAGAATGGCCTGTACGTCTTCATGTTCGAGGATATCACTGGTCTGACGCTGACTGGGTCCGGAACAGTCGACGGACAGGGCTACAAGTGGTGGTGGGCCACACTCCTCAACACTCGCGCCCACAACTACCGCCCCAACATGTTTGAGTTCTCCAACGTCGAGGACTGCACAATCTCCGGGTTCACCACGAAGGACTCCCCCCGCTTCAACTTTCACCTCGTGGACATGCTCAACCTCGAGGTCTTCGACCTCACCATCCTCACGGATCTCAAGAAGCAGGAGGAGATGCTCAGGGAGCACGGAAAGTGGGACCTTGGCCTCAACATCCCCATGTTCCCGTTCAACACCGACGGAATAGACCCCGCCGGTAAAAATATCTACATCCACGACGTCTACATCGAGAACTGGGACGACGCCGTTGCCGTCAAGCCTTCCAACACCAAGTACAACCGTGTCTGTACCGAGAACGTCCTAATCGAGAACGTGCAGGTCAAGTACGGCGTCGGCATGAGCATCGGAAGCGTCTCCGCAAACTCCTACCACAACTGCGTGAACAACGTCACCATCAGGAACATTGACTTTGAGGATCCCATGAAGGCAGTTTACATCAAGACGAACTCCGGAGGGGAGGAAGGTGTCGACTCAGCCATTATAAGCAACATTCACTACGAGAACCTCAACATCAAGACCCCCATCTGGTACGCCATTTACATTGGACCCCAGCAAATGAAGGAGCCCGATGGAGCGGGCAATGGCTGCATGCTCTACCCAATCGGCGGCGACGACAACTGTCCCGTCAACCCTCTCGTTCCAATCTACAACGTCACCCTCAAGGACATCACTATCACCGGCGGAGTGACCCCCCCTGTCGTCCGGTGCAACGAGACCGTGCCTTGCACTGGCTTTGAGTTTGAAAACGTCAAGTACACCAGCTGGGCAACTAGGGCCGAGGGATGGATCTGCGAGAATGCCTTCGGCAAGGAGAAGCACCTTCAGCCGAAGCACTGCCTCGAGGCTGAGTAAGTGGTCTAGGGTTAGGGGCGCTAGGGGGGATGGGAGGTTGTTGTGTGAAGTGATCTCCAGGCTATTAAAATACTCTAACGGATCAACTTAATAACAAAAACATTTTTTCATGAATCGACGGATTATTTATAAATAGGCCCAGGCCCATCAACAACATTTGTCACAAATTGACGGTCTATTTATTAATTAGGCCCCCCAGGCGCAGGTCTTCGTTTCGTACGCTTTAAAAATCTTTATAGAATATAAACCGGAATTGGTGGTCCCAATAGAGTTCGGGCTTTTCCCCTCGCCAAAGCCCTCTTTCCAACTCTCCCGCCCCATCTAGTTCTCCTCATAGATTCGCTTTTGACCACGCAATCTATCCAGCTCAGGACTCCCTCACACGCAGTGCTCGCCACAAGAGCCTTATTAATAGTTGGCAGGTTCCATCGATGCTCATCCTGAGTTTCCGCCAAGGCAACCATCAAATCTTTCAATAAATTGTCTGGCATTAATTTGGCATTGAAGGAAATCATTCGCGCGACAAGGCCACTAGGATGCCCAATTCGGTGGCAAATCTCCCTCCATCTCTGATTGCGCGGCAAAATTCTCTTGACATTCACCTTCTCCTCGGCTTGCGGGCGATGGGGATGAGTGGGCGCACTCTCGAGAATCAATATAAGATGAAATCAAGAGGCTTCGACCGCCCTCGGAGGAATTTTCATGGCGTAGATCTCCCTGATTGAGTTAAGGCGAAGGAGGTGATTAAGTTTCTCCGTCAGCTTGATGCAACTTCTTAAATCACTTCTGGCATAATTTACCCAATACTCTTCAAAAGCTTTAATCATATCATCATCCCAAAGAAAAAGCGAGGAAGCAAGAGTATTGATTTGTTTACTAACGCTAGCAATCACCAGTATGAGACTTTTGATTGGAAGGAAAGTTATCATACTGAGGATACAGGAATCAGGGAGGAGAGGCAAGGAAAGAGTATCTTGCTCCCGATGGCTGCTGCGCTCCGCACCGCTATCGAGAGAACGATAGTTTGGGGATATGTCGAGAAGCGAGAGCTCGCGTACAAGAATGTTCGTGTTCTCTGTGCTATAGACTTTCTTCCCTAGAGGGGTCTTGTTTGGTTTATTATGGATTCAAGGGAGGATTTACAACAATGAAATCGTCCTAGTCGTTCTAACAGGAAGGAAAGTAGCGATTGACCAACGATAACGCGAACAACAACTTTATAACCTCTTCCTGGGAAAGCAGATGTGTCGCCTTGTTTTCTGGGGGGGTGTTTGTCAAAAATTGGGAAAAATCTGCGAAGATGGGTCAAGAGATTTCTCAATGCGTGGAAGATATGACAGGAGTCCTTGATGTGGACATTGTGGACCAGAGCAACCGTGAAGACGGCGAAGTGGCTGCTGGCCAGCTGTGGCAAAGACCCTCACGATCGAAGCTGAACTTAAAGACCTCCAGTGGATCCAGGGCCTTGAAGGTGAGAGTTTTATCAGTGCTCTCCGCCAGTCACCGGTCGTTTTGTGGCGCACCACCCGCATTGGTATTGGAAGCCAACGTCCAAGTCCCCATAGCCTCCTCCTCTAACCCCACCCCCCTCATATATCTTACAACTTTCTTAGTGCTCCTGGTACGTGTTGAGGGGCTGGCCCGACTGTACGTTGACTGCGTTCAAGGATAGTCGTTCCGAGACTCCTATTGGGGTGATCCACCTTCTCAAGTGCGACATCAAGGCCAAGCCGCAAGAGGACGAAAAATTTCACTTCCAGGTCCACCACAGTTCCCACGGTAGCAAGCACCTCTTCGCTGAGAGCTCTCACACAATGCATCGTTGGATCCAGGAGATCCAGAATGTGATCGAGGAGGCCACGAGCATGGGTGGTATGGAGGGATACCTGAAGAAGAGGGGTGGAGTCAGGTGAGGCAGGAGGCGAGGAGCGCAGGGAGCGCAAGAGAGATTGAGCTAGAGATAGAGAGAGAGAGAGAGAGAGGGATAGAGAGAGAGAGAGTGTGTGTGTGTGTGTGTGTGTGTGAGAGAGAGAGAGAGAAGCGATGAGCACAGAGCGACCAGCAGCTATATTTGGGCACGCAGTGTTGACCGAGATCATTACTAATCTAATCTCCCTACCTTTTGCCCCTGACCGTGACCGCCATAGGCTCCACACTTGGCAAGAGCGTTGGTTCACGCTCATGGGCTCGGAGTTGTGCTGGTTCGAGAAGGCTTCGGAATCGTTCCCAAGGGGCGCAATTGCCCTTAACAACCACGTGAGGGCCCAGGATGGCAAGAATCCGATCGGCGGAGAGAAGTACGTTTTTGAGATCATAGACGAGAGCCGTCATGATAGCAAGAAAAAAAGGGAATTTGCTTGCGAAACTATGCTCGATCGCCAAAAGTGGGTTGATGCTATTCAAACATCGATCCAGAGCAACAGGACAAGAAGCATAAGCAGATCTAAGACTTTCGGCAGCGTGAGTGATAGCAACGGAGTTGAGGGGGAGGACGAGGACGATTCCGGACGGGCGGACAGCCCATCGGGCAGTGGATTAATTGACGCAGGAACCCGTTTCATTAAATCCTTCAACAGAACAGAGTCATTGGACGACGGGATGCACTTCCCTGACTCCAAGGCAGGATACATGGAAAAGCACAACAGCTATCTGATATGGAACAAGAGGTTCTTTGAATGCGCAAACGGAGAACTCCGGTATTGGAAGTCCGAGGAGGCCATGAAGGCGGGGAAGCCAGAGAACTCCAAAATATACCTAGGAGACATCCTCAAGGGAAGCCCGACAGTAAATCCTGGCGACCAGGCCGGTATACTCCTGGCAACCGACACTCGAATCTACAGCTTCAGGTGCGCGTCAAAGGACGAGTGCAACGAATGGATATATAACATTCACGAATGGCAGCACTTCCTGGAACTTAAATAAAAATGTTTACTTGGGAGATTAATATACAAACATTGCAGCTATTCTACTCATCGGCTGCCATAGTGATCTTCCTCCTAGCAGAAGCTCCTTTTCGGCTCCCTGGTCTAACCCTGTCTGCCTCTTCGAGCTGTCTCACCCTCTCCTCCTCCTTCTCGACGTCAACGTCCACGTAGGCCTTCGCGACCGTTGCAGCTTCCGTGGCAGCAACCGCCCCCATTAACATTGTAATGCTCGCAGTCGCCACGGACCCGACCGACTCGTCGTCATCGAAATAAAGAATTCCTCCTGTCGCCACTGGCAGTGTACCGCCCCCATGAACAGAAACCAACTTTTGAATGAGCTGCCCCTCTCGCTTCGCCCTCTTCTTCCTAGATGTAGCCGACGCAAAATAAACCCTCGCCCAGCACTGCAGGGTAAGGAGAGCCCTGTGGAACTCTGCCGCAGGCTCCCTCTTTGTTGGGAGGATGGTGTTTCGGAGGTTCTGCCTATGCATCTTTTTCCTCTCGTTTATTAGCTTCCTTGCCAATCTCATCCTTACGCCGCCCTGCATGATTGATGCCGCGTGGTGCTTCACGCCGTAATCATACTCCCACTCGCGCTTGGCCGACAAGTACCTTCTGTACACCCTCTGAATCTGGAAGGCCGCAGCGTCTAGCATGGCCTTTCGCATCCAGAGTCTCTCTTGCACCCTGCGCCTTTCTCTGTTCACGGCCTCCTCCTTCTCCATGGACGAGGCCCTGATATTGTCGAAGAAGCGCTGTAGGACTGCCGCAGCCTTTTGGATCTCTCTAGCCTCGATTCTGGCACGAATATCTCCAGCCTTCTTGGTCCGGAGTTTCTTAAAAAAGTCACTGCGACCCTTCTTGCCCCTCCAAGCGCGTTGAATCAGTGAAGCGGACATGCTCGTCTGCCTGAAATTCTTGAGTTCACGAATTCGATTCTTGACAAGGATGAACCGGCCGAACCCTTGAACTATCACTGTTGCCTGCGTTGTGTTGTACTTGCGGAAAAGTAGGCCAGTCACCGAAACCTCGCTGTTAACTAGCATATTTCCAGCAAGAGGCGTAGGGAAGGGAGATTGAGAGAACCTCGCAGGGTTCGACACAAAGACAGTGTTGAGCTTCGAGGCCGGTGACGCCCCCCTCATAGCAAGGGAATGCTGCAGGGCTCTCTGTTGACGTGCAGGGGATAAGATTCGGCTGTGTGGGGGTTCGTTGACTTGACTCGCTTGAGTCATAAAGAAGGTGGACTTGAAATCTTCCGTGCTATCATCGTGTTCGAAGCCGTAAGCAAAATCTGCAGTTGCGGGCCTAGCGTAGGTCGAGCGGTTCATAAGCACCGTCTTATCAACACCACCTCTACTCTTGAGCACCCTGATGCTGTCGACCGATACAGTATTGGGTCTATAGGAGTTGAAGTTTGTGTTTCTGAAGTCCTCAAGCTCTTGCCTTTTCTGTGTCCGCATGTAATCGCTTCTACGTTCTTCAGCGATTGTATCGAGGGCGTTCCTGCACCTCTCTAAAAGAGCTCCGGGAAGCGGATTTATTATCTGGGCCGTTGGGATAACGTCGGGGAAGCTGACTTCGGCTTCCTCTCCAGACGAGATCCTGTCGGAGTCGGAATCGGAACCAGAGTCAGAATCATTCCCCTTAGGAGGCGACTTCGTCGACTGCGGAGATGAGTCCCCCCCAACGTTCAATTGCGCGAAAACCGTGTCCCTGATAAAAGTCAAGTCTTGGGAAGACCTCAAGGGACTTTCCGTGGGAGAAATAGGTTTCCTTGGCGAGTTCGTAAAAGCTGCCGTGGGTCCAGCCGTATCTTTAGCAGTTGAGAAACCGACAGACGTTGACGCCCTTTCTTTCCTTACCGCGTCATCGTCATTGACAGCGTTCTGAACCGCCTTTGCAATTCCCTTAGGGGTGAGTGACTTCCTCATTGTCCTATCGTTGATCCCTCTGCCGCCTCTTTTGGGGCTTTTGGGCGTCTTGATCTTGAACCCCTTCGAACCGGCCGCAGCAAAGGCATTGATAACGTTGACCTTCTTTCTTATCACCCCGACTGCGATGAGCGCGAGGAGCGAAGCGACGAGTAGAAGATTGTTAGTTATATAAGAAGGTAGTATATATATTGTATATTTCCTTTGCTGTCGCTTCGCTCCTCGTCCAACCTCACCTGTCATCCTCTGGCGCAGAATTGTTGCCCTCGCCTTGGAGGCAGTTTCACGACGCTTTCTGAGATCGTGCGTCAGCCTTGCCTTGCGCTGTTTGATCTTATAGTCGACATCAAGGTCGTCAGTGGGCACGAAGAAGGCGTTAGAGGTGGGATCGAAGCCGAGCCACTGCTTCAAGATATCCTTGTCGGAGAAGAAGGAGAAGTCGTCAAGGATCTTGAGAAGGTAATTCTGTTTCTCCCATATAAAGGGGGGCGGGAGAATGGACGACTCGAGAGGCGCATCGTTGGAAATATTTCCAGTGACGTCAAACTTCTTCTGATGGAGGACCAGTTTCGACTGCCAAGCAGCAACAGCCTCGACAACCTCTATAGAAATAGCTCGAAGATGGGCCATGATGACGGCGAGATGGCCGTGGGTCTGTTTCAAAATATTGCGAAGGGCCTTCATGCGCTTCTCAGTTTGCAGCATCACACCGTTAATGTGTCCAATCTCAACGTTCGTTACCCCAGCAGCAGCCTTGATCTTCTTCTGTTTCTTGGAGAGGATACGGAGTGTGCGCTTACTCGAGACGAACGATTTGTACTCAGTATCGATGTAGTTCACCAAGTCAGACAGGTTGACGAGGTAATGTTCCCGAACCATGATGAGCTTGACGACGTCAATCTCGGCGATTGTGTTTTCAGTAGTTGGGGTACCTATCGGTTTCTTGACTTCCTGTGTAAGGGCAAACTTGCGGAGAGTTCTGTGAAAGTCCTTTTTTTTTACCATCTCAAGCTGCGACTCTCGCATCTTTTCTACGGTGCTAAACTTTGATCTAAGAAAGCTCCCCTGCTTTGAAACTGAGGAAGGAGGCGCAAATAGATCTGCGAGGCTCTGACTGTTAGAGAGAGGGCGGGAGGATAGGGTAGCAGTGTGGTAGGAGGGTATTTCTATTGTTGGGGTGGGAGGTATGGGAGGGGAAGG
>JGI24540J26637_10001142_pt1 | contig 11678 bp, 12 predicted proteins | sample NorSeaMetagenome_FD_26637 | JGI IMG/M metagenome (IMG submission 26637)
CCCCTTCGTGTCCTTCTCCCCCTCCCTCCCCTCTTTCCCGTGCAAACCATCCCCTCCCTCCTCAACATCCTCCTCATCCCCCCACACTGTCCTCTCCCAGTTATCGTTCCCTGGGTCAAGGTTGACCCTAACTACTGTTCTACCCAACAGAGACATGTACTGGTATAAGGCGGATGTTAAGGTGGTTTTACCGCACCCTGGTGGACCTACTAACATTACACCGTAGGAGGAAGACATTTATAGAAGGGGTTCGAGGGAGGGGATAAGGGGGGTGGGAATTATTATTTGTATTTGGATTATATTTACAGTTTTTGTGATACTATAGGATAGAAGAGATATATCTTATCGTAAATATTTAATAAGAAAATGAGTAAATTGGTTATTATTAAAAATAGAATTTTGTCCATCCAGTGATTACAAAGGAAAAGGTTACATAATTCATCAGTACGTTCAGCTATAAGATTATATAAGCATATAATGTCATTATATCATTATAAATCATATAAAAACTTGATTATAATATCTTTCAATCACTACTAACAAACCCTTCCCCCCCTCCCATTCCTCGCCCATTCCTTCTATACCGCCAGTCACCCCCTAAAATCTCTTACCATCCTCTAAAAATGGGTAAACCAAAGAAAACAACAACTCTCTTCCCCAAATCCTCCTCTCGTACCTTCTCCCTTGTTCATGCGTCCCAGCGTTCGATCGCCCAAACCAGGGACATTGACGAGGATGGCAACCAAGCCCTCAAAGCCGGCATGGTGCTCGTGGAGAACAGAGGTAAAAGGGGTAGGAACGTTAAACTCGGTGGGGATATCGATAGGGTTATACACGACAGGGTTATGGAGGGTTTTGAGGAGGACGACAAGGTGAGAGAATGGACAAGGAGAGAAACGACAACCAAAGGCTGAAGAGAGAAGCGACACCAAAACCATTACATCGCCTTCTTACGTCGCCTTCTTTCATAACGAACGACCTTCCCACTCATCGCTTCTCTCCTCTCCTCTCTTCTCTCATTGCAGCCCAAGGTTTCCAAAACCGGTGCTAAATCGTACGTCAACGAACTCGGCATCGTCGACGATGGTTATGATTACACCCAGCATTTGCGGCACACCGATTCCAACCGCATATACTCCCGTTCCGGTGGTTTTCTGAAGAAGGAGGATGACTTATTCGGTAAATTAACCAGGCAGGCTGACGAGGGGATGGAGGAGGTCGACAGGCAGCTCGAGGCCATCACGCTAACGAACGAGGGCATGGATGGAGATATCAGGCACCAGTTATTCGACGATGATGTGGAGTTCGGGGAGGGTGATGAGCTACTTGATGATTTCTGCGAGGTTGCAGACATGCAGGTACTGGAGATGGACGAGCTCAAAGAGAGGGGGTACATCGTAGAGGGCGACAGAGGGCAGGACAATATCAAGTACAAGGTGGAGGATGTTGTTGAGTTCGATTACGAAGCACATATAAGGGCATTGATTGAAAAATCAGAGTTGGCTAGGGGGAACGGAAAGGTGGATATAAAGGAGGGGGGGGATTTCTTCGCCGGTTTCAAGCCCAGGGGTATGGAGGACGACGACGACGAAAGCGGAGAGTTCGCGGATGATGACAGTGGTGTGTTCGAGGATGACACTGATGCCTTTGGTCCCCCCCCAGGTGTGGGCATAACCTCTCCCCCCCCTCCATCTGGTACCGTTGGTACGGAGGAGGACGGGGATATAGCCGCTGTTACAGAGGCGTATTTACTCGCTTTGGGGGAGTACGACGATGAGGAGATTGGAGCGCTGGAGTATAACGCGGGAGGGGGGGGTGGGGAGTGGATTGAAGAGGGAGGCATCAGCAGCGAGGATGAGGTGGGGGAGGATGAGGACGATGGGGCGCCCCGGGGTGAATTCGATAATGTTCTCCCCACCGCCCCTGTGCCTGTTGTTGAGGACGGTGTGGCGTTGCTAAGGGACGTTGAGAATGACACTTACGTCACCAGCCTACTCGATGAGTATATTCAGGATAAGAAGGACGAGCTTTTCATGGTCGGGACGGGGATGAGGAGGGGGGGAGGGAGCGGGTTCACGGCGCTGGTTGACGGAAAGTTGAGGCTTGCTGAGGAACTTGACGACGCTATTGAGGGGGCTGCGGTTGACTGCGCGAAGATCGATATTAATGAGGAGCTGCAGGAGGCGGACGATATACTTAGGAGACCGAAGGAGAGGCCACCGGAGGAGGATGTTAGGATTGATGGGATGAGCTACTTTGACGAGAAGGTTCGGAACCCTTGGGATGTGGAGAGCGTTCTGAGCACGTACAGCAACCTCGATAACAGGCCTAAGGAGATCGGGAGCGGGAGGAGAAGGAAGAAGGGGAAGGAGCTGGTCAGGCAGGGCCTTGAGGGTGTCGTGGAGGAGGGGGGGGAAGAGTACCAGAAAATTGAGCTCAGCGCCAAAACAGGACTCCCCGTTAACATGAGTCCGTACCCCAACGCACACGAGGAGGAGGATGAGGAGGAGGAGGAGTTCGAGCGCGGCGTTAACAAGGGTGAGGGTAGGAAGAAGGGGGAAAGCAAGGAGGAGAAGAGGACGAGGAAACAGAGGGTCAAGGAGGAGAGGGAGGAGAGGAGGAGGGAAAAACAGGAGAACAAGGGAAGGTACGGGGACGAGATTGCGAAGAGGAGCAAGGGGAAGGATCAGGTTCTGGGGGGGAGAGCGGTGTTCAAATACTCATAATAGGGTTTTGGAGCAAAAAATATAATCTATGTTCTATGTTTACACAAAGCTCGCGATCTTGACAATCCTCCTCGGAGACCCTCGTCCTTCATAGGCCAAAGTCAAAGGCCCCAAATTGCAAAGTCAGAGGCCAAATTGAAATATTGTTCACGCATTCTTCAGTTAGTAATTTTGACCTCCGCGCGTTCTTCTACCCCGAGCATCAACACCTGTGTCTGTATTTCTCTAATTAACCCTAACCCACTTACTTTAACATCTGTCGTGCGATCATGCTGCCTACCCTAGCCCTGGTCAACCTGGCCCTCGCCTCAACTACCGAGTTCGCCTACAAATCTGCCGCCGGTGCATACGCCTCCGTTGACCCTGAGAGCGGCTGGCGCACTCTCTCCGTAACAACTTCAGACTCCAAAGGGTCATCCCCCCGCGAGGCTGCTTTCGATGCCGGCTTCGTCGAAGGGCAACTGACCTGCGCTGAGATCACTCAGTTCTTCGACAACTTCTACGTGTCATCTTTCAGGGAGGACTCACCCAACGATGATATTGTCGATTACGTCAATGAGGACGATGCTTTCGTAGAGAGTATGTTTGACACGGTCGCACGTAGGAGACATATAGCTTCAATTAACGACTACTACACTGTCGACGGCGCGTCTTCGCTTACCGTCGTCGAGACCAGCAACAACGTTTACGACGACTTGGCGTACAACGCTTTGACGCCCAAGTCCGTGTTCTGCTGGGTGAGGATCATGGTGGCGAACCAAATGAGCGTCGACGGCGAGTCTTGGAGTAAGGCTTTCTCGGCATTTCATTCCGGCACCTACAATAACCAGTGGTTGATCGTTGACAGGGAGCGGTTTGAGTCGGACGAGGGTTTGCTGTGGGTTGTTGAGGAGGCCCCGGGATTGATGCACCCGGAGGATATGACGGAGAAGCTCCGATCAGACGGATATTGGGGAAGCTATAATGTTGCTTGGGCCGTCATGGGGGAGACCGAAACCTGCTATGAGGCACCGAGAGCCAACCTCTTCGCGGAGATGCAATTTTCGGTGAAGGATATGGATAGCATGACGTACGTCATGGGGTGGAATGAATACTTGAACGACCCTAACAGTGAGGGGAAGGCGTCGAACGTCATCATGGCGAGGGATGATCTTCTGAACACGCCTCGCGCTGGGGGTGGGATCGACTCCAAAGACAGTACTATCAACACGCTGAAGACCGTTGGTACTTTGGCGAGGGTAGGGCCGACGTACGGGGGCGAGGGGGTTGATGCATTCTGCTGGAGTGGAGTGCCGACGCTAGAGGAGACAACGGTTCTGAGGGTCACCCTGACTACTTCGATTTTGTTTACGCGCCTGCCGGAGCTAAAATGTAACGCGTTGAGGTTATGCTATGCAATTGAAACTTTCGTTTTCGTCATTTAAGCCGGGGGAGATTTCGAAGAGCGTTGCGGTCCTTGTCTTTCACGAAGGCCAACACTAATAATAACAAACATGCAGTCGCGTTTGAGCAAACGACTTCCACGTTCACACACCGCTTGCGATCTCGACAATCCTCCCCTCGATCATCTCCTCTTCGTGCGGTCCTTTTAAACACTTGGGTGCCTTCGCAAGTTTGAGGAACTTTCCTATCGTCGCGGCCTTGTTTCTGTTGTACCATGGGCTCTGTGATGAGCGAAGCGACGAGCAGAAGCTTGTTAGTTATGTGGGCAGTAGGTGGCATGTTGCTTTTGCTGTCGCTTCGCTCCAGCCACCCTTACCTCGGTCCAAATGACGTCCACCTTCTTTCCTCTTATCCACCCCCGCCCTTCCCCCTTTACCTCCTCTGTGCCTTCCCTGTAACTTGGGTTATGAACTACCAAACCCTTAATGCGCTCGGGGTACTTCTGCGCAAATGATTTCCCAACCCCTCCTCCGCAATCGAATCCAAAGAGAACGACACGGTTTGTCACGCCAAAATGATCGAACACGTGTGAGACCGTCTCTACCGAACCCCCTTCACCAACGAACGATGAATACTCAGGCTTAGAAGATTGGGCGCAACCCCTTGTCCGTCCGTGCCCAGGAAAATCCGGAATTATGATCCTCGCGTTGATACCACGTCCAATCAACTCGCGTTGAATCCCCGCAATTTCCTCGTCCGTCCAAACGGCTTCACTTCCAAAACGCCTGCATCTTCCGCTGTAGTAATGCAACATGACAACGTCAGTTATTTCATCGTCAGGTCGTGGGGCGTCGATTCCCCTGCACGAAATTCCACCCTCTGTCACGTTCCTCCCCGTGTCTCTGTCAAACCTAGCCTCCCTGACCCTTGCCCTTGCCTTCAACGCATCAAGTCTCTTGGCTTCCATCGATACCGACTTCCTCGCCTTACGTTTCTTCTTGTCCACGTACGTTCCGCTGCAAGCAAAGCGAATAGATGCTGTAGTCTCTTCGCTGTCCACGCCGTCAGGAGAAACGGTTACGTAAAGGGAGACACGACTGTGGTGAGAGAAGCGATGGGTAGGAGGGGTTAGTTTTATCGTATATAATGCTTTTCTTTTGCTGTCGCTTCGCTCCAGCCTTTCTCTCACCAGTCTTCGGCGAAAATGCTATGGAGGCAGCGAGTCAGAAGACTGTCCTTCATGGGGATGTGCTTGCTCGAGGTTATCGCAGAGTTTATGACTCTTATCAAGGAGAACAGTGACGTGTTTATCGACGTGGCCTCCTTAAATCCTTCTCTCTTGACATTGCTCCTCTTTACCCTTTCGCTCCCCGCCAAATCAACCAAGCACAGTGCTTTCTTGTCGAATCTTACAAATAGTAGCGAGTGTGATCTCGACGACGCTTCGTTCATCAGTGTTTCCTTCTCGTGCCTGAACCTTCCCGCGCTTTCAACCAACTCCCTCAATCCGTTATTGGCGCAATCTACCTCAACCACAGTGCCACCTTCAGTGCCTTCGATCTTCAATTTACGGTTAAGGAGGTCGAAGCACGAGCCTTTGTATATCTGTATGAACTTGACCCTGGCTGTCCCTTCAAAAAGGTCCAGCACTTCGTTAATGGTGTAGCTTTTTCCGCTTCCTGTTTGCCCGTATGCGAATATGACGCCATTGCTTTTCCCCTCTTTCACTGCATTGATGACGCATTAATGACTACGTCGGTTGATGAAGCGAGCGCGGGAAGACCCGCGCCGGGAGGGAACACTTTGGCGAACTTGTACGCAGAAGATTGAACGGTTACGGTTGAATCGGTGAACATCAACGTACTCTTGTCACCCGTGCGGGGTGGACGGGTCCTAATGAACACGCTGAATCGACCGGGTGTATAATTCGGATCCTCGAGCGCAGTTTTGCGACTGCAATCCACGAGGATGGGCTTGGGCTTCGGAAAGATTGAATTCATGAACCTCAAAATTCTTTCCTTGGCCGCGCTGCTGGGGTCTTTAAGTGAGATAGAGTCGGACCTCGGGTTCAGATGTTGTAAATGTTCAAGCAGCTCGATTGAACTAGTCTCGAGTATCTTGTCCTCCCTTCCTTCAGCGCGGTATGTATCATTGTCGATAAATGTCACGTAGGGGCTTTCTTCCACGAGGTTTGCCAGGTATTTATAAGCCAACGCTTCCCTCATATGATCTCAATCAACCTGGTGCCATGGGAGAATCTTGCATTTCCCTTCTTCTACAAGGGTCGTCATCTCCTCCACCCAGCCCCCAATGGTGGCGTTGTGGAACACAAAGTGGCCGCTGAACGGTGAATCCTTCCCCTTGCCCTTCCCCGCAAAACCCACAGCCCTCATGGTCATGGCAGCTCCCATGCATTGCCCAAAGACAGCGCAGCTTCCAGGCAGCATTGAAGGGAGACGAAATTAAACTCATGAGGGTATGGTATGCGACTCCAAGGAGCGTGAGGTCATCGTCGGTAACCTTAACATGTGAGTGGGTTGACATCGCGTGTTGGACTTAACAGCATCGAAACCATCTTCAAGATTTGGCCCCCAAGAATCAGAAAGTTTGATGCTATATGTATAGATATAATGGTTGTGGTGGCGTAATATATTATTAATCGTTTCGCCCTGCATATAAAAATACTTTCGATTCCATGCATAAAGTGTTGTCCATCCGTTACATCTGCTACTCCCTAAACAACGTAATTCAGTGCAACATCCTTACCGTGTCCCCTGCTGAATATTAGCTGGTGGTCGCCATGGTAAAGAGTCTTTTCCCCATCTTCGTTGACGAGCTTGAATACATCCTTGCTTAGCTTGAACGAGATATTGACGCTCTTGCCCGCCTCCACGGTAACTCGTTCGAAATCGACCAAGGCTTTGATTGGAACGGGGTGGTGATCCAGAGCGGCTTTTCTCGTGTCGTTTCCGGCGGCGTGGTATACGAACACGACCTCGTCTCCGTCGACGTCGCCGAGGTTCGAGACACTGCAGGTGACCGTGCTCTTGTCTTCCTCCTTGTCGCACTCGAGATCGAAATCCGTGTAGCTGAGTCCATGGCCGAAGGAGTAAAGGGGCTCGTTATCATAATACCTGTAAGTACGCCCAGGGCTCAAACTCATATCGTAATTGATCAAACTTTGTTCGTTGATGTAGCTGTGGGGGTACATGGTGACGGGAAGTTTGCCCCACTTGTTGTGGAGGCCAAAGAGGGACTGTGCCAAAGCCTTGGGTCCTTCAACGGCTGGGTTGAAAGTTTCGACAATGGCACCTGGTCCTTCCATTAGGTTGTCGATGGCGAGAGTTCCTCCGTTTGCCAGGACCACAACGACCTTCTTTCCAAGGGCAAGGATCTCCAGCGCCAACTTCTCTTGAACTCCTGGAAGAGCGGTATCAGTGCGATCCTGCGTTTCGCGTTCAATACTCTTGTCGATACCCAAGGCCAGAACGACTACATCGGCTTCCTTGGCGGCCTTCATCGCCTCGTTGAAGCCGGCGGTGGAGTTGCCAGAGATGTCGCATCCTTCAGCAACCGTCGTTTTACCACTGTTCTCCTTTTCGATAGCCTCGTAGATGCTCGTCATGCAGGAGTAATCTCCAGTACTAGCAGAACCGTAGCAAATATCGTCGGAGGCGTAACTAGAGAGATAAAGGGAGGGGTCGCTGCTCATGGGACCAATTACTGCAACGTCAACACCGTTCTCAAGAGGAAGGGTCCCGTCGTTCTTGAGTAAGATCTGGCCCTGCAGCGCAGCCTCGAAAGCTATCTTCTTGTGAGCGTCGGAGTTGATGTCCTCCTTTCCGAATTTGCTCCATTCGACAGACTCGGGCGGATCGAATCTTCCAGCACGGAAAAGGAGAGTGAAGGCGCGAGTCCAGGCGGCATCGACTAAGTCCTCAGTCACCAAGCCCATCTCGACGGCGCTCTCCAAGGCCTCCGTCATCACCAAATCTCCCATGTCAAGGTCGGCTCCCCCGTTCATGGCCATGGCGGCAGCTTCTTCGTCGCTTCCAGCGTTGACGGGGTCGCCTTTGAGGTTACCAACGGCTCCACAGTCGGTCGTGATATGGGCGGAAGGGGCCCATCCACGCACAATCTGATTGTTGAGGTAATCGTTGGCGCAAGACGGGGCACCGTTGATGGCGTTATAGGAGCACATCGCGCCAGCCGCCTTCCCCTCGACAAATGCTTTCTCGTAAGCAGGAAGGTAAGACTCGAAGAGGTCGTGCTTGGAGATGTTGTAGTTGTCATGGCCACGGTTGGTCTCAGTGGAGTAGGCGGTGAGGTGTTTGACGTAAGCAATCATCTTGGGGTGACCATTGCTGCGATGAGCAAAGCGAATCGCCAAAAGGGTTAGGATGAGGGAGGAGCGCGAGCGAAGCGAGCGCAGGAAGGGTTGTTAGTTATATGGATAGGCAATAAGTTGCTTTTGCTGTTGCTGTTGCTTTTGCTGTCGCTTCGCTGAAGCCGTCCTTCGCTCCTCGCTCCGCTTCACCTGTCCTCCTCTTGCATTCCGAAGAGCAAGTGCTTAGCGTACTCCCCGTTGAGGAGGGGATCCTCCCCTGGAAGCTCGCTGTTGCGTCCGAAACGAGGGTCGCGGGAGAGGTTAATATTGGGGCCGTATCCAGTGAGTCCAATTTTATCATTCCCGTCGTTGGTGGTACGGTGCCAGCCAAGGTTGTTGAAGGCCCTCATCTCGTTCCCGAAGACCTCGCCCTTCATCCTCCAGCTCGTCCTGTTGAAGGAGCTTCCCATTCCCATGGGTCCGATGAAGCAGGTGGCGCACGTATCCTCGTCCAAACACGCTGAGGCAATGTTTGTGTTGGTCTGCGAGGAGCGAAGCGACGAGCAAGGAGGGTTGCGAGAGAAGCGAGCGAGAGAGATGTTAGAGATAGGCGAGGATCGAAGCGACGAGCTGAATGTTTCTATGTTGGGATCGTTCCAGCCTCACCTCGATTAGCCAAGTGTACTCGGAGAGTCCGACACGATCAATCCCAGAGGTCGTTGTCCCGCAGGTGTTTCCATTGTCATAAGGTTGGGCACTCTTGATCTTCTCCGCGAGGGTAAGGGAGGAGCGGAGGGATGCAACGCGCTGATCGACGGACAATGTGGTGTCGCAGTACTGGGAGGGGGGAGGGGGGGAGGAGTTAGAGTTACAGTTGCTGCACAGGAATGTCCAGGGTTGTGGGTTTCTTACTTCTTCGCCCTGAGCGGCCTCGTTATCGCACCCTCTAAAGTTAGGGGTGGATGAGGCAGAAGAAAGGGCGAGAATAAGAGGGACAAGATAGAACTTCATGATAAAATATCTGCCACCAAAATGACTTCTTCCCCTCATTTCGATCAAGTCACTTCACAGACCCCTGAATAACAAAAAGATATACGTTCCATTATAACAAATACACATTAGTCGCCTTTAGAATCTTGCATCTTCTCCTCGTCGAGTATCGCCTTTCCGAAGAAAATCGCGCTTCCTAAGTAGAACGTGACGACGGCCCATTCCAGGATTCCCCCAAGTTCAAGTCCCAATCCCTTCATGCCCAGCACACCTCCGAGTACTGCCGGAGCGAGGTTCGCAACGGCCCCGGTGAGCGTGAATAGGCCCTGTGCGGTTCCACCCCTCTCAGCTGGGACGGACGATTGGAGGACGCTGATGGTAGGTCCAAACCAGCACTCTGCCCCAAGGTAGCTAGCGGCGAGCCAAGCCATTGCGGCGTTGAACGTAGCCGCGTGCATGACCCCAGCAAATGTGATCGCTCCGAGCACGCTCCCCGCCACCGGTACAAGAAGCCTGCTGTACCCCTTCTTGTTAATCTCATCGGCAAGAACCCCACCTCCGATCCCTGACACTCCACCGCATACGGATACGACGAGCGCGTTCAGAACGGCGTATAAGGAGGAAGAGGTTGGGAAGGACTCTTTGAAGTAGGTTGCGCCCCAGACTCCTATCGTCAGGCCGGCGCAGAATCGGAGGAAGGAGGCAAGGAAGATAGTGGAGGGGAGGGGAGAAGAGAGAAGCTGCATGATGGCAGAGGAAGGTGGGGAGGAAGAAGATTGGGAGGTGGTTGAGGAGGAGGAGGGAGGGTCATCAGGTGCATTCCCCCGATCAGGATCGTCAGCTTCGACAGCAATCCACGTTCCCGCAGCAGCTGTAATGAGCAAGATGAGGAGCGAAGCGACGAGTGGAAGGCTGTTAGTTATGTGGGAAGACGGAGTAATGCTTTTGCTGTCGCTTCGCTCCAGCCGTCGCTCCCCCTCACCTAGCAACCCAAACGCTCCCACGGCAAGGTACGAATACCTCCATCCGAGAGAAGAATTAAGGAGGAGGGAAAGTGAGGCTAGGCCACCACCCAAATATACGGCCGAGGAGTAAAGGGAGTTTGCGAGGGACTGACGGGAGGGGGAGAAATTCGAGGATATCCAGGTGTACGCAGATGGGGTCGTGAAGGCGCAGGCTAAACCTGAGGTCGATGAGCGACGAGCAAAGCGAGCGCAAAGAAGGGTTGTTAGTCATAGCACTGCAGTATGCTGCTGTCACTTCACTTCAGCCTTCCTTCCCCTCACCTGTGATTACCCTTGCGGCCAGCACTTGTCCATACCCCGTTGCCAAACCCGTTGCTACCGTCGCTATGCTCCAGACCGCGCATGTGACTACGCTAATTGTGCGCCTGTCGTTCCTGTCGACGAAACCTCCGGCGAATAGGGACGCCGTCGCGAAAAGGAGAGTGAAACCTACAGAGGCCAGAACGCCGTATTGACCTTGGGTGAAGGAAAGATCGACGTTCATCGCGGTAAGGGGGACGGCGGAGGGAGTGAAATCGACCATGTAGTAGACCAGTGAGCGAGACCACTGGTGGTGAGGAGCGAGCGGCGGTGAGGAGCGAAGCGACGAGTGGAGAGTTGTTAGTTATGCGAGTAGGCGATATGTGCGAGGAGCAAAGCGACGAGCTGAATGTTTCTGATAGGCAGTATGCTGTTATATGTTGCTTTTGATGTCGCTTCGCTCCAGCCTTCACTCGGTGTCCAGCCCTCACCTGATTGGAAACGTAGACGGAAAGAAGGGCAGCTAGGGGGAGGTAGGGTTGAGGAGTTGGTGGAGGTGGGGTNGGGGAGGAGGGGACGGGAGGGGGCGAAGAGGAATAAAGACAGGTTTGAGTGTGTGGAAAACGAGTTGGAAAGCGCGAGAAACGATTTGCAGCATGGGTCGATTTGCTGAGGTGTCGGGATGGTTGAGGGAGGAGAGAAAATGTGAATGTGTGTGGTAATACGAGGCATAAGAGAAGGATCAACGTTTGGATGTATGAAATTTTGATAATTGTAGCCATTGCAGACAAGTATCGTGGTTGAGGACGATGGTAATTGGAGGGGGGAAGTTTGGGCGCCGAAAAGCAAGGTGTGGGGATGACTAACCCTAGTGTTAATGGGATGAGGGGGGTTAAGCGGGGAGAAGGGGAAGGAAGAATAGGAGGGAGGGTGAAGGTTTTAGGTCGTCGCAAAGAGGTGGAGGATGGGGGGATTATGAGGATGAGG
>JGI24540J26637_10001149_pt1 | contig 11623 bp, 13 predicted proteins | sample NorSeaMetagenome_FD_26637 | JGI IMG/M metagenome (IMG submission 26637)
CCCCCCCCTGCCTTGGTTCACACAGCCACTAAAACGAGATGGATAGTACATTCACAGAGGCTGTTGATGAGCTCACAACAAATGTTGTCCAGAAGGTTGATGGAATTTTGACGGTAAGTATCTTTTGCCATCGAGACACAGAGACGTGTTCCCTCTTTGTTGTTCCCTCAGTCCTCCTGACCCTTATTTCCTCCCCTTTCTCCCTTCATCCCCTCAGTCGACCTCTCCCCTGTCTTCTCTCAAGGTGCTCGTTTCCGATTTGGTCGAATACTGTGCTAACAATGCTCATCGAGTTGCATTACAGTCTGCCGAAGGTATATTTGAGGAAGACAAGAGCTCCCCTTTGCTTGAGGTGAAGTACAATGAGGTGAAGATTGTGTTTGAGGAGGTTGTTCGAAAGATTGCGATCGACCAAATGTTGAAGATGGCTCAGAGCGACCCCAACTTCCAGAAACGCATGGCTGCCTTGTACTTTTTCACTGAATTTTTCAAGGCCGTGCACAATTTCAATTCGTTCGTGCCTCCGACTGAGACGAGGGACCCTTTCGTTTCTTCCTCTGTGGTTCCCTTGGCTGACTATGAGCAGGAAAAGAGGGAAAGGACCATCAAGGTAAGGCGGAGGGAAGAGGAAGGTGGAAGGGGGTGCCAGGTGTTCCTGGCACCATTCGGTGACTCACTTTGCTCCTCAAGCCGCTCCTCATACCCGCTCCGCAAATCTCTAACCCTAACCCTACTCCCCACTTGCAGATTCTCACAGGTTGGATAACTTCTGTCAATTCCTGCGTGGCCTCCAACCTCTCCGACACGAGCTCCAACTCTGCCCTTGCGACGAACGCCATTATTTCGGCCAACTCTCTATTCAAGCTCGCAATGCGTTGCGTTGGCGATTGCATTATGGCCTCAGAGGATCAAAGTGCTACCTACCTCTTCAATCCTCTCCTCAACCTTACCGTCACTATCCTTTCCCTTCTCTTGAACATTTCGAACCACGAGACCAACGACAATCTTCGTTCTGCCGCGGTCAAGTTCACCGAGACTGTGATTCTTAGGTTCTCCAAGAAGGATCAGTCGGGACGAAAGACGGGGAATGCCAACGATGAAGATTTCAACCTTGAGGATGTTCCCGACGGTCACCCGACCATCACGAGGTCCTCCCTTGAGAACATCGGAACCTGGTGCTTCAACTGCTTGAGGGGCTGGTGCAGAACTGGGGGCCAGGTGAGAAACCGATTGCCTGATGTAGCCCCATCCCCGTCCCCCCCCCCTATATTTCGAAATGTGTCTGACCCTCCTTCCCCTTGCCGCACGTCTTTCTTTCCAGATGGTGATTATTAACGAAGACAACATTGTAGCTGATCTTTACGAGTTCACCTTTGTCAAGCAGGCCGACCTCACCTTCAGGCTGGCAGAGCAGGAGGACCCTACTTTTTCCACCGCAAGCTTTATGTGGAGGCTTAGGGTCAAGTCCTACTCCCTCGCCATGAATGCCCTCGCCATTGTCGGGGCCACACGAACTGCCTTCTTCAAGCCCGCGGCTGAGACTATTGTCGCCCTCATCAACTCCCCGCCGGAACAATCTGATACCGGATTGAACTCCAAGGCTGCGACTAATCAAATTTTCTCGGCCATCAAGGCTACTGGTTTGAAAATGCTCCGCAATCACCTCTCCGTAGTCTCCAAGACTGCTGAGGCCCTGAAGAATGCCCTCTCGGATGATTCCATAGGCATGGCCGCACAGGCGTCGAAGGCCAAGGGTGTCGCAGAGAGCACGATAAAGCTGCTGAAGGGAGGAAGGAGGGCGCGTCAGCTTGCCAACCTTGCCTACGCGTGGGAGGCCGATGACTCGGGTGCCAAAAGGAAGGCCGACGACGATCTGGCCAATATGAGGGCTTCCAAGATAGCTAGGGGACTGGGGAACGGGATCCAGCTTCCAGCCTCGATGTCAGATTGCGTCGACCTCATCCTGCTCAACCTAGAGAACTCTCTGCCTGCCCAGCCCGACACCTCAGACAAAAATAAGGACTCACCGCGCAACTTGCAATTCCTCGTTGACGCCATCCAATCCGGCGGCAAATCGTTGGAGAAGGACAAATCTAGGTGGTACGCGAATGCTGGTGGAATTGCGTGGGACCTTATCATCGGGGAAGACGGGGAAATTTCCATGGATATTATCGAGGACGTTCCGACGTCCTCGAAGCAACTTTTCGACGAGCAGTGTGAGATGGCGGCTGCCGATGCGTTCGGGAGAATCGTTGCTTCTGGGAGGGCGAGGAACTTGAAGGGGAATTTGACTAATTTCGACTTCACCGATGCTGGGAAGAACAACCTCAAGAGGCATGCTCCTACCGCCGCCAACTCGGCGCCGGTAGGGAGTTTGGGGGGTAGTGTGGGAGGGGTGTGGAGCGAGGAGCTTGTTGGATTGAGGGATACAATCGCCAGTCGACTTGCGTGGACGTTACAGTGCAAGCCGCGAGGGGAGCTAGCGATGGGGTCCATACTAGTAGACAAGACCATCGAGATGCTGGAGGGCAAGGGACCGGAGGGAATGTCGAGGGCTGAAGGAATGAAGGACGTGAAGGAGAAGTTCCCCCTCGTCCCAGCGTGCCTCACAAAGGACTTCCTTGACCCTCCTCCAGTGGGAAGGGGGGGCAAGAGCGTCGCCGTTGGAGGAGCCGCCCCAAACCTTGCCTCTAGGACGCTCTTCGAGGGCTATGTTCAGGAAGACGAGGACTCCCAAATGTACGATGAGGCTGTGGACATGATCTCTAACGCTGCGGCTCATATTTGTGGCACTGTTGCCATGAAGCAGGCTAAGGATGACCGCTCGTTGCACTTGCCCATGGAGCACGAACGGAGAAGGTCGGCAAAGGAGGCCGTGAGCAACATGACGAAGACTGTCGCCGTGCTTCCGCAGTTGACTGAGGGGTGCGTGAAGAGCTTGTCTGAGATCAGCGACATCAGGGAGGCGGTGAACTTCGGTATTGCCGTCAGCCTCAAGGAGAGGTCTGCCAACAACGCTGCGGCATCGGCGGCCGGAAAGAGGGCGAGACTGGCTCTGATCGCCCTTCGAGATACTTTATTGCACCGGACGAACGACGAGACTGCGAGGTTGTGCGTTGAAACTGCTGTCGGTGTTGCGTCTGGTAGAGTTCCTTCCGTGGACAGAGTGGCTGACGATGCGCTTCGGTTGGTTGTGAACAAGAACTTCAAACTCTTCCCCAAGAATCAGATTCTAATGAAGCAGGCCCTAGAGTCAGCAGAGAAGGAACTGAAGTTGACCGTCATTTACGTAAAGGAGAACGCTGACGCGGTCGCGAAGGGCAACCAGGAGAAGCTTAAGAGCATGGAGCAGGATGACATCAATAGCTTGAACCCGTTTGCCCCTCTTTGCGACCTTGAGAAGGAGGTCTTTGTGAGGTGCAAGAGGACAGTGAATCTCTTTTTGGCCCTGTGCAAGGAGAACACATTGGAGTTCTTCAACGTCTTGATGACGGGTTGCTCTGGGGAAGGGACCGGCGTCCTTGCCAAGGCTTTCAAGGCCCAGCTACCAGTATTTGTAACGGGGGCAGCAAAAAAGTATGGCGAAGCAGTGATCGCGGAGACTATCGCCGACAAATGTGGGGAGGAAGAGACGCCCTTGCTACTGGCACTGCTGGACAACCTGGCTCCCAGCAATATCAATCAGCTGGCGCCGGAGTCGTTCGTTGAGGCTTGCCTGAAGATCCAGGAGAAGAGGAGCGAAGGGAAGAAGGGCCTCGATCCTCGCTACGCCATCCCCATCTTGAGCTCTTTGGAGAGGGAGAAATTGATCACCCTCCTTCCGATGCTTATCAAGGAGGGTAACGAAACTTTACAGGTTGCGCTGGTGAGGATGAGGGAGAGGCTGGCGAGGAGCTACAACTCGTTCAGGGAGGGCGAGGGCCTCAAGGGNTTGACTTCGTGCGAGCAGCTCGTTTGTATGCACGATTTGGACAAGGAGACGCTGAAGAAAGACTACGATATCAAGCAGACCACATGGCTCGGAAGTATCGACGCGATGCTACAGGACAAGGAGAACTTTACCGATAGGGTTGCCATGGTTAGCTTGGATTACATGGTCATGAGGGCCATGGGGAGGGATAGCGTGGAGAAGAAGTTGCCGCTAACCTTTATGAGGACAGCGATATACTGCGTCAACAATCACCTGAGCCTCCGCGCTTACCTTTGCAACACCTTGCTGAAAAAACTTATCCAGTACGGCATTTGGGAGTGCGGTAAATCTTTGTACGAGGGTTTCAAGCTTCTGTCGATCATGCTGGCCACAGAGGAGTCGCCAAATTCCGTGATCTCGCTCACGCAACTACCCACGGACAGGTTCAAAGAGGTTCTTAAGCACAAGAAGGCAGGAATTGACAAGAAGGTGAACATCAAGAATGTGTTGGTGCGCAGCGCTGTTTACGACGACATTGCCGACGAAATCAAGGCAGAACTCGGTTGATGTGATGTAATACTAGCTATCTTTAACGAGGAAAGCACGACCTTTTTTATCACATCAAAAAATGGAACACAAGGAAAAGTTGGCCAAAAGTAAACTAAGTTATTCACTCATTATCCGACCTAAACTTGTCACCTCAACGTGGATTCTCGTTTGTGTTTGTTTTGTCTCATCTTAGGTATTCAACGGACCAAAAAACGGCCTCTAACCCTTAGGTTTTCTACATCTTGCGACGACGTCGGGCGTCGCTGTTGTGGAAGTACCATCATCTAGAACTCCCCCCACTCCATCTAGTTAATTCCTGCCACAAGAAAATACTATGGTGCTCGTATTCCTCTATGTCACGATAACGGTGTGCACATGCTGGGCCTCTACCTTCTTCCCCATCCCAGTCTTCATCATTGCTCTTACTTCACCACCTTGTCTATGGTTGTATCTCTACATCTTTAGCAAATATCCCCCCCCTTCTAACATTCCGGATGTTATCTCGTCGTCGGAAGAAAAGGATTTCGCCGGCAAGGATTTTTCTTCACTTTTCTCTTCCTCCAAGAAAAGGAAAATGGGGTTTACCCTCGTTGGACCCCCCTCTCCCACTGACTCCAGTGTAGACGATGGTGGTGATACTGTCGCGCCTGATGTGACAATTATCAGGTGTGTTCTGGTGCAGGCAATGGGATTTTCAGGCTCCGTCCTGAACCTCTTCTGGAACAAGGAGAAGGTGAGATCGGACGAGGAGCGAAGGACGGCTGGAGTGAAGGACGGCTGGAAAGAAGCGACAGTAAATGCAACAAGAAGGCAAAGTTGAAGCGACGACAAGAACAATGTACCGCCTCTCTTCAAGAGAAGAACCTTCTGCTCGTCGCTTCGCTCCTCGCACATACCACCTATCCATATAACTAACAACTCTTCCTTCGCTCGTGGCAGTGGCTTGCGGCTGTCCCTTACCTACAACCCTTTAGCAAGAACCCGCTCTCCTCCCCTTCATCTACCTGCCTGTCGGAGTCCTCCAATTACCATCCACCCTCCATGGTGTATCTGTTTTGCGGGGCGTTCTTCTCTTTCAGCCTAATATTTCACCTCTCGCGATACATCTTCACGTCCGAGGACAGAAAGGGGAGAACAGGAACGAAGAGCATTGCTGGTTTTTTTGGTCGGGTCAAAGGGCAAACTGGGGCCTTCCACATGACGTGCGTGCACATCCACTTTTGCGCTGCGACTCAGTACTTTCTCTATTATCTCTCGGAAACGGGCCATACTGATGTCCTTGGTTTCCCTTCACCATGGCATCCAGCCTCAAAGATCGTCCCATTGATTCGCTATCTGACCTGGAACAGCACCCTTCCGATGATGGCCCAAGTACCTCTCTGCTTCGCCCAATGCTCTGCATGTGAAGTCGTTGCCATCAGTGCCTCCGGTACTGGTGTCATAATCACTGGTTGGTTGTCCTGTGGTGGGTGGATCCCTTTCCCTTCAATCAAGTGGGCATGGGTCTCATTCTGGTTTCTTGCATCCGAGGTGAAATTGGGCGAGGAGTGAAGGCGGCGAGCTGTCTGATGCTGTCCTATACAATACACTAACTCCCCCCCCACAGATATTCCTCATCAAGTGTTGCTACGACTTGCACAATTTAATGATGCGCACCACGAACATATTGGACTCAAAGTCGCAAGCGCTTGACGTCTCCTACAAGGCCCTTCCCCAAACGAGCTCCCTCACAACCTTCAGCACCGGGATCGCCGTTATATGGCACGCGTTCCCGGTTATTCTTTTCCTTGCGGAGTATGGACAAGAGCTCTTCCCGTCTCACCAGCCAGACCTAGTCGAGGCTATGAGCTACGGGTGCATTGACATCATGGCCAAGGCCTTCTGCACATACGCTATCATGATGTCTTCCTTTATCGTTGAGGAATACATGGGGAATCTTTTGGAGATCGAAAAGCAGGTGGTAATGGAGATGAAGCTGAAGATGGAGGAAGCCTTCGTGTCTTTTGTCTTCCACGAGATGCGAAACCCCTTTAACGGGATGGCCGGACACATTGAGTGCGCAAAATCTAGCTTCGAGGAACTTGGTAGGGCAATTAAAGGAAAAAAGGGCGAAAGGGTACCGAAGATCATAAACGAGATTGGTTCCGACCTGGAGTCGCTCATTACTTGCAAGAACCACATGTCAGCAATTCTCAATCGCGCCTTGGACCTCGTTCGTGATTTCCAAGACGCTGAGAAAATAGTCTTTAACCTCAACAAGCTGTTGTCCGACGTTCAAGGTCTCGTGGCCGACCGGCGTATGACACATTCGTTTGTCGATAAGCGGACGGCGAAGCAGATAGAGACGTTACCGTTGTCCCGTGTTGTAGGAGGTGTGATTGGACGAGGAGCGAAGCAACGAGCGAAGGCAGAGAGCGAAGAGACGAACGAAGGCAGGGAGCGTAGCGAGTTGCCTAATATTCCTCTATACGATAAGCTAACACCCCACTACTCGTCGCTTCGCTCCTCGCCCCCTCTCGCAGACTCGCTGCGTCTGCGACAAGTGCTCCTCAACCTTTGCACCAATGCGCTCAATAACACAAATGCATCCGAGACTGATTTTGTCAAGCTTGGTATTGTCGCAGAAGCTAGCGAGTTACAAGGGGGTGTCCTCCTAGAGTTCTCTGTCTGGGACTCCGGGTCTGGTATGACTGCGGCCATGATAGACAAGGTGAAAAGCAGCACCAAGTTCAGCACGAGGGTGAAGACGGGTGGTGTCGGACTTGGTTTGGTAATCAGTCAAAAGTTGATCAACGCCATGAGCGAGGGCAAGTCGTCCATCGACGTGGTGAGCCCGTGGCCTCCATCGGGGGGGAAGGGTAGTCGATTCAGCTTTACGCTTGAGTTGAAGGTCGCTGAAGAACCACCGCTGGTGACGAAGATGGATGGCATCATTCCATACCCCTCCTCCTCTGCGCTCACTACCACCCTCCCGAAGAACATCCGTCTCCTGGTAGTTGACGATATGGTTATGAACAGGAAGATCGTCACTCGTAAGCTGAGTGTTCTTCCGCCGTTCAAGGACCTCAACTGGGTCTTCACTACGGCCGTCAACGGGGAGGAGGCGCTAGAGCTCTTGAAGACGGAGGAATTTGATGCAATATGGACAGACGAGATCCTTGACACAACGGGAGGGTTGTTGTTAGGGTCCGATGTCGTGAGGACTATCAGGCGAGAGGAGGCCGGGCGGAGAGACCCGAAGGGCAAGGTAATTGTAATTAGCAGCGGAAACTCCATGGACAAGGATCACAAAAAGTACCTAGGAGTTGGGGCCGACTTTGTTGCTGGGAAGCCGACGCCTTCGGCAGACGAATTGGCAGAACTCTTTTTGGGTGCATTTAGAAAGCGCGGTTACATAGATAAGTGAAGGGTGGGGTATATATATTAGAATTTGTACAACAAGCTTATCTTTCCTTTGTAATGGTGTTGCTATTTTTTAGAGAGATATGAGAACGCGGTTCTTCTCGTCTGATGAAAGGGCGTAGACCTTGATCCCCTTTCGCTGCTGCGATGACATGAGGTTCTTGACGAGCCCACCAAACATGTTCCCGCCAGCCCCCTCGTTCTTTGAAGCATCAGCGACTGCCTCGCCGGTACGGAGGTTGTAAGTAGATCCACAGAAATCGCAGCTCAGGCGGGGAACCTCAACGAGACCGTCATTTGTTGGACCCAAGATCTTAGCCTTGTTCATGGGAACTTTGCAACAATCGCAATTCACAGCAAACGCGTAAAGCTTGGAATCGAAGGTTCCACAGCATATCGCCCCTGTAGGGTTCACGGTGCCGTCCTTAATGGAGTCAAGGTTCGTATCGATCAGCTTGATTTCGCCGTCCTCGCTAGGCAGATCGGCTGTCTTGATGTTAGGGATCAACTTCCAGTTAGAGGAGATGGTAGAGGAAGATCCAGAAGCAGGGGAGGATGACACGGGATTCAACGTACGTAAAGCTTTCTTAGGGTTGGGACGACCTGAAGAAGAGAGGGAGTTAGAGGGTTGTTTGGAGCGTTGAGTCGGGTCCTTCGGGGTGCTGGCGATGGAGAACTCACCCTTCCTCATTGATAAACCATTCAAATTATAAGATATGGATGAAAAAATGAATGAGAGGGCTAAAAGGAGAGTAATTGTATTAAATGAACGCATTTTGCAATAGCTAAAAGGGATTCTTTTGAGCAAATTATTAGGATGCTGATTTTTGCCCTTTTCGTTTTATCAATCTTTTATTCGACTTCAGCATGGAGTGTAGGAGGTACTGTCTTCGGTACTCGAACATTACTTATAAGACGGGGAGGAGATGGAAGTACAAATACACCGGCGGCGTCGGTGTTGCCATCGAAAGTTGCACCTATACAAGCTCATATTGAAGCTTCGCGTGACGTTGGTGGTATGAAATCCCATGGAGAATCAACTGGCCCTGTGCTTATGGGAGGGGTAAATGGTGTGATGAAGTCAAGAGTGATATTTGTCCTTGGAGGTGAGGTCGAGGGGGATTGGGGGATTGGGGGCGCCAGCGAAGCGAGCGTGGGAAGGATGTTTGTGAGTCATGTAGGCGACGACAATATGTTGCTGTCGCTTCGCTCCGGCCCTAACTAAGCAACGTACCATTTCCCCTCTCTTCGATCCTTGCTTTCTTTCGTTGGCGCAGGACCTGGCGCTGGGAAGGGAACTCAGTGCAAGAAGATGGTGGAACATTACGACTTTGTTCACCTTTCTGTGGGAGACTTACTGCGGGCTGAGCGGGCGAAGTCGCCCCCGTCGGAGAATGCCGAGCTCATTGAGACGTTCCTCAAAGAGGGGAAGCTGGTTCCTGTCTCCATTTCACTTGCGCTTGTGAAGGAGGCGATGGAGAGGGAAGAGGAGGGGAGCGTGTTCCTGATCGATGGCTTTCCCAGGAACTCGGAGAATCTGGAGGGGTGGGAGGAGATCATGAGAGGTTTGGTTGACGTATCGTGCGTGCTTGTTTACGACTGCCCTATCGCTGAACTCCAAAGGAGGATCCTGGAGAGGGGGGAGACGTCAGGGAGGAGCGACGACAACTTGGAGAGTGCAAAGAAGAGGTTCAACACGTTTGAGTTGGAGACAATGCCGACGGTGAGGAAGATGGAGAAGGGGGGGGTTAGGAGCATTCATGTTAGGGGTGAAAAGAGCTTGGAGGAAGTATGGGGAGACACAAAGGAGGCGGTCGACAAGGTCATGTCTGAGGAGGTGCTAATGTGCAACGAGGGGCTCGACAAGTGTATCGAGGGGGGGCAGGGGCTTGAGAAGTTTGTTGATGAGGGAGTGGTGGAAGGTAAGGCTAGGGAGAGAAGGGAGAGAAGCAACGGCAACATAACACTTACGCGATTTGCTCGTCGCAGACTTCAGGCAACACTTGAGGATCTACCAAGCGGGCAACGGAGGGGGGTCTCTCCAGAACATGGAGCTCAGGAACATAGGAATTGAAGGAAGGGTAGCAACGACCGAAATGAGGGGACAGGGGAAGGAGGAAATTGTCAGGGTGTGGGAGAGGAGGGCGGGAGTCAAGGGGGGGTGGATGATGATCCACTACAGCTTGAGAAAAAGTAGCGTGTAATGGGAGCTTTTGTGTTTAACAAAACAAACCACTTTAAACGGTCACCGCCATGCCGTCCACCAACCTCCTGTACACAACGTCATACTCGCCATAGCTACCAGGCAAATCATAAACGTCCCCATTGTCTTCCATCTCCAAATTCCAATAAACTCTCAAGATCTCCTCCGTCACCAGTCCCCTCCTTACTGCTTCCCTAATCCCCCCTTCGATCATCTCCCCCTCCTCGTCCACGATCAAACCCCAATGATCCATGTTGCCGTACCAGTGGCTATCCATCCTGAACACCTTCATCTCCAACCCCACCTCCAACAACTGCGCCTTACTCGCCTCTCTCAAGTCACCCTTCCCAACCTTCACCCCAAGCTTGAAAGATAGAGCGACCTTCGCAAGGTCCCGTCCCGGTCCCGCTAGAAAGGCCCATTCTGGATTGTCTGTCGTTGTTCCTCCATCTTTACTATTCAAGAGAATGTTAGCCAACTCAAGCATTACCATCGCGCTCTTGTAGTACTCCTTATTGTTGTTCATTTGGTTGTGCCACTTCTTAAACCTTGTGATTCCGATAGTAGGGTTGATCCAAGTACCATAGGCCTTATATCTCCAGAGTCAAGTTCAAAGCCTACAGAAATCGCAAGGACTTCGAGAGAGAGAGAGACCAAAGGTTCGCTCCCGGCTTAAATACTGCGTCGGGGCTGAAGGTAACGAGGCGGAGGTTGCACGCCGCCTCAAAAGTACCCTCTCCCACTTCTTCAACAAAGGGTGCAGTGACCTTGACTAAATTCATGCTCCCAATAAACGCATACCTCCCAATCTCCCTAACCGATCGGTCGCTCACCACAAGATGCACCGTTGCCATCGCCATCTCCAGATCGTCGTCCGCCGTCCAGTTGATCCCCCCAACCTCCTCCTCCTTCACCCTCCTCCAATCCTCCCCATAATCTCCCTTAAAATCCGTCATCTCGACAACCACCTCCTGCAGTTGCGGTACAATTTGCACAGTAGATCCCGCTCGTAGAAGGCGTCGTGCTAGTCAATCCACTCATAATGTTCACACCCACCGAGNGTCAATTGCGAAAGCTAATAACTTTTTACCTAAAGTCGATACGCCCCAATAAATTGCTAGAAACGGCAGGAACTGAGTCTAAAATAACGAGAGGGAGGAGAAGAGTAACATTCGATACGAGTTGAAGGAGATACAGGAGATCGATTTTTTATTTAAAAATCGATTTGAAGGCTTTACCAAATTAAAAATTACTGTTTACATCTATATTTGACTATATGTATCACATTTAACAATTTATAGATACTCAAAAGTACATCAATAAATTTATTAAAAACGTCTAATTTGACCACTCAAGAATACCTACAAACGACAATATAATAATATATAATACTACAATTTCTATACATATATATATATATAGATTAATAGAGTAAAAATATTATTATTATAAATTTATTATACTCAAAAATATCAATGATAATATTTAACATATACAATGTTCCAAATAAGACATATTCATACATTAATACAATATAAAATATATCAAATAAAACAAAA
>JGI24540J26637_10001150_pt1 | contig 11622 bp, 10 predicted proteins | sample NorSeaMetagenome_FD_26637 | JGI IMG/M metagenome (IMG submission 26637)
CGCACGTNCCCACAATTCTATCATGATTTAATAACCATGCGGGGGGCTATGCCGACACACCTGGGAGCGAACCCACGCAATCACGTTAATCACGACTCCTGTTCCTCCCTGGAGAATTTTTATTATTACCTTATTACTTATTACCTTCATTCGTTCGAAGGTACTTGCGTAATTGTATGTAATTGTAAGAGTATATGTAATAATTGTAAGAGTTTCGAAAACTTATTATAATATTATGGGCGCTGCTGATGATCACATGATGATGATAATAATATAAAAAGTATATAGTGGTCGAAATATATATCAGACCGTCAGAAGAATCACCTTCATTCTGGATTTGTCACCCATCTTCTTCATGATAGGTTTCACTAAGTTTCATAACCGAGCTGCCCTCCTTGCGTTACCCCAGCACCGTGCATTCTAGATGAGTTTGAGGCTCAGAGATGTCGTAAGCGTGAGTTGTAAGTAAAATGAACTGCCGAGATGCGACATTTTCGTGCATGTCGAGCAAATGCATTCTTCATATGGTTTGCGGTATCGACTATAGGTGACTTGGTACTCTGTGCCACAACATCCGTCATAGACACGTCAGGAACAAGTTCGAGCGCGACGTTTGATTTCCGTGCTCTAAACTCGAGCAGGGCATTCTTGCTTCCGACCAGAACCGAGAGGAGAATTGGAAAGGAACATGAAAACAGGGCATTGGGCTCGCTTAACCTACATACAAACTCGGTTCACGATATCAATACATTACCCCTTGGTTCTTCACCTGGCCACGGGGCGACCACACCCTACAACGGAGAATATGTTCTACTTAAGAGCCGAAAACCAATAGTTTTCAGGCTCTTTCCGAAGTCTGGACCAAGATTAGGGCGCACCAGAATAACTATCTTTGGAGCTAATTTCAACCCAACAGGACGAGAAGTCTGTCGGTTTGGCAGTGAGCGTGATGGAGCCGAAGTTGATTTGGTCCGAGCCACTATTCTCAAAAATTCAAAAATGGTTTGTTTCACTCCCTTGCGAAGTGGAGCAGGCAGAGTCGTGGTGTCAGTGTCGTCGGATGGATACACATTCAGCGGGGCAACCCTGACGACCGCGCAAGGTTCAGGAACTTTTGTTTTCTTCAATTTCACAGACCATGTACCATCTGGACACTTTACTATTGACAACATAACGGGGCCTTTTGCCGGCGGAACTCTCATCACTGTAACTTTGAACACCAACGCGGCCAAATGCGACGAAAGAACGACTTATCAAGCAACCTTTAACTTTACCAAACGAGTTCACTTGAGTGACAAGGACATCGCATTTGTTGACAACAGTCTCTACAACGTGATGGAGCAGCAGAATGCTTCTCACGTGAGCAGCATGAGCGCAGCTTATTTTCGAGTTAGTTACAAGGGTTTGATGTATGATGTAGTCACTCCGTCTTCATCTGCATCGACCCAACTAGACGATCAATGTTGGAACTACTATGACGGTATTTCCTCTCTAACATCGAACATCACGTTTGAAGAGGTGGATGATTTTGCTGTAGCTGCCCAGAATGCATCACACAATGCCGATGGGTGCCTAGGTCCCACACACAATGCCACCGTCGAATGTCTGAAGTCGCTTGAACCTTACATTCTTGTCGTTGAGGCGCGCATACTTGAATACACCATTACAAGACGAACTTGTCTAAGTCATACATCTCTTGGTAGATTTGAGCCATCGAACCATGCAAAGTGCATGTTTAGCTTTTATGGAAGCTTTCTGCCTGTTGAAACTTCTGATCACAGCATCATGGTGTCTGAGGTTATCACAGTTCCAGCAAAATGGGATGGTTACAATAGACTGAAATGCATTTCGCCTCGACGACACCATAAAGCAACGTTTACGGGCCCTTCACACGGAGGTGTTCCTCTGATCGAACAGCCTGCTTTAACGACGGAAGCGGCGACTCTCCGTGTCAGCAATGACGGGATTCACTTTAGCCAACCGGCAGCAACGTTTACATTCAACAGTAGTGTCCCAGATGTATTCAATGTATACACCCTGCAGGAATCTGGAAGATACAAAGCGAGGGGGCCTTGGACGGGCAACACCGAAGTCTATATAAATGGCACAAACTTTTTACCTGCAGAGAATCTGAAAGCACGATTCATCATTTACAATGAAACTGATCATCTTTCAGGTGTTATAGCTGCTGATTCCAAGTCGATACTTGAGCAACGACAAGGGGGCTGCGTTTATGACACTCCCGAGCAAATCAGGTGCATATCACCCAAGTGGTATCCAAGCGAGCACCTTTTGAGTCGAATCGGCAGTTTGAATCCATGTTTTCTTGTCGATATTGAAGTCTCGAATGACGGTGGTATGCAGTGGTCCATGAGTGCGGGCGACAAGTTTCTATACTGTCCTGTCTATGTGAGCACATACGGTAGTAATAGTTGGGGAGAAGGTACACCTCGATTACCTTTTCGGGACATCTCTCGTGCAATCCAGGCCTCCTTGTCTGAACCACGCTCGTATTTTCTGTATAAAGGAGTTCGCCCAAGCGGTAAGTCTTTAGCTGGAAGGCAACAGAGAGGTACTGAGCGGAGGTCTGGGGGGCTGGCGCGGTATGTCAATCTCGACCAAATTCTTCTCATGGACGGGATATACCAAGATCGTTTCGGAATTTTTGGCCCGGAACGTAACTTGAATCTAATAGCGCATGGCCGGGTTATCGAGGTGAGCTATTCAAACTTCCACTTCGTGTTTGACAACTTTGAGATGACAAAACATTTTCATATTTCAGATAATCGCTCAAAATCCCGGGCGAGTATTCATCGATTGTGATGGCAAGGATGTCGATGCCCTTCACCCGTTTGGTTCTGATGATCATCATGGCCTTGACATTGAACAGCATGGCTCAATTTCTTTTAGGGATGTAGGGGTTGTCCGATGTTCGGGTCTTATACGATGGACTTCTTATGAAAGTCATAATAATCGATCCTCCATTGCTTCAATGGCTCGACGCTCACATACATTTGTGATAACATCCACATGCAAATTCGTGTCTCGTCAATTCAGTCCTAATGATGCATTCATATTATTCAGTGCAGGTTTTGACTTACATTATGAGGATTCGGATGTGTCAAGATTCATTTTTTGCCTTCAGTCAGCGAGTTGGGTCAAATATACTTCTAGGAATCAATTGACACCTGGGGACTTTAACCCTGAGATTTTAAGAGATGCTGCACTGTCACGCGCATTTGAAGGTATTCACTGGAGATCTGGAAACAATGTTGCCTCTGGTATGACAGGCAGGCGCCTCCTCCATACGAAATTCAGCAAAGATCAAACTCGGCGAAGCTCTGAAACAAAAGTGAAAAGACGTGTTTTATCCCATGATTTAAATATGGAAGTGCCGAAGACAGCTCAAGAGGACAGCGCCAGAGGTGACCATACTTCACTAGGAGGAAACCTCGCGCATGAAATCTTCTCTGCCCACTACTCCAATCATGAAGAGCTTCCAGATACAGAAGAAAAAGGCTGCGTACAACTTTTCTTACGCCCTGCTGAGAATAAGCCCGGGCGGCGCTTTCAAGGGTCTAGAGACTGAAATCCGCGAAGATGTTGATGTTGGGGTGTTTGGTGGTAATATATGTTGTTTCTAGAAGCGAAGCTGGTTGTTTGGAACCTTTCAGGTGGCGCAGATAATTCTGCATGCCGATCATGTTCTCTTGTCTTCGCCGAGCGGGACCTATAATTATATGTGTAGTTTACATTGATAATCAGTAAACGGCGATATCACTTGGTATACACAGTGTCAACATCGTCAAGCTCAAGAAGCATCTCCACCAAATCACTGTATGCGTAGCTGGCGTCCTCATCAACTTCAGCCAGGGGCACCATCTTGAGAGCGCTGTCATTTGCATCGATGGTGAATCCATCCTCAGCAAGCTGCCGGCGACATGTGCTGTAAGTCGACACCTCTGTCACTGTGACAAAACCTTCGTGGCCATTTTAGCGTGCTTTATGAGTTCTATAGATAAACAGCTCAAACAAGCGACAAAAACGCTCCCTCTTCCACCTCAAGACTGATCGGTGTTCGAACGTTTAATTCCCCATCGATTCCCACCAAATCAAGTTCGTCTCTCGCTTGCAGCACCGCCCTTCTCGCTTGCACGTAACACACGGAAGGATCTTCGACATGCCCACCACCAGCCTTCACTGCATCGAAAAGCGCAATAGTTTGAAAAATGCCGCACTTTTTAACCGCTATTAGATCAAACTTGCCATCATCGAGCTTTGCAAGAGGGGTAAAGGCAAAACCTCGACCGCTACAGCGTGTATTTTGCGCAAACATCATCATATAGTCTTCATGCTCGCACTGAACGCCCATTGGTGTTTCACTGTCAATGGATGCTGCAAGCTTTGCAAAGTTGAGCTTGTTCTTGATTATGTGATAAAAACCTGCGATATCATAGCGAAAGGGACCAAGCCAACGCAGCCCATCAGCAGTATCAGCCGCGTCCCTAGCCATGCCCCATGTAACGCAGTTGATAGAATACGTGGTTCCATCTGGATGGTCAACGCGAATGACATCCATTGGATGCACACAACCTCGATCAATTGTGGCAAAAACGTCCGCTAACTTGAATTGATGCGTGTCGCGCATGAAGTTATTCCCCGTGCCACAGGGAAACGCAAATATTGGGATCTTTCTCGCTTGTGATGGCCGTGTAATCATACCACAGACTCCCTCCCTAAGCGTCCCGTCTCCGCCGACGACACCAACTGCATCAACGCCATCTAAAGATGCATTGCAAACAAGTTCCTCGCAATGACCTGGTCGCTGCGTGACGACTTCAAGAAGCTCAATGCCGCGATTCGCAGCGAGCCGGCGAATTTCGCGAAGCTCGCGCTCTCCCTTCATCTTTTTGCACTTCACCCCGTGAACAATCAAGAGTATTGTCTGCAGATAGGTAAAAAGAGGAGATAACTTGGCAACCATTCAATATTTTTCCGAGGGTGTTATCTTAGCGCGAGAAGGCGGCGCTTAATTTTTTTCTCGCATACCTTTATTAAGCGAGGTTCCCTACTCATCAATGGCTTGATGAGAGTTTCCGCCCCGGCTTTCTTGCGCGCATCGAAGCTCGGCCTGAGTGCAGGGAGCCCGGTTATCGTATTGAAACTCGTGGACTTCATTTCTCTTTTCTCCGACTTCTCAGGAGCCTCTGTTCCTAAGAGTTACACATCTGTCCGCGCGTGGGGAAGCTATTTCATAATCTACCTTCGTATCTTATTTCGTTCGAAGGATAAAAAATCACTAATAATAAGAGATAGATCTAATAGAATACATATATATATATATATGATATGATATCTTATTACAGTAACGTTGCGTATTCTATGCGAAGGTATTCTATGATTAATATAAAATATTATTACACCTTTATTTGTTCGTTGCGTGCGTGGTTGAAATCCAGAATACGTAAGCTTCGACCGTACAATTAATTAAGGTCCAATTAATGAATAACGGGTCCAATTAATGAATAAAACACCATCACAATACCTTTAGTATATTGATTAGTTTGTGAATATCTGAGCCGGGAGCTGGAGCCGGGATCAAAAGTCTTGATTGCGTAAACGCCCTTGGCAAAATCCGGTCCACCAGTCCTTGCAACTTCTTTCCACTGAAAAGCCGCGAAATAACGTGAGTTCTGCCAGAAGTTACCTGCTTTTCCGGTGTGGGCACGTACCGGCAATTTCCGTAATCTATCAGCCAGCTGTTATCGCATACAGTAATCTGCAACATCCATGTCTGCCGTCGCCTCACCGTCCGCGACAACGAAGCTTAGCTCAAAGGTTTCTCTGAGAAATTCCCGGACTCGCCTACGCCGGACGCCATGCCAAAGCCGCGCTGCCCGCCGTAATGTCGCAGTGAACGCTGAAGTGACCAATGGCAACGGTGCGTGACGCGCTCTTCATCTCCACTTTTTACTTTACGCAAACACATCCTTCTGTCGAACGCTTTTCCGGGTTTTCCTTTTCTGTCCACGTAAGCATTTTTGTGGCGTCGGCGCTGAACCGTCATTCGGCCGCTGTATCTCTTCCGAACTTTTTCGTATAGGTTCCGCAACGGTGGTGACTGACGCAACCTTCGAAGCTGAGGTATTGAAGAGCGACATTCCTGTTCTTGTGGACTTCTGGGCACCCTGGTGTGGTCCTTGCCGCATGATCGCCCCCCTTATCGACCAGCTCGCAGAGGAATACTCGGGCAAACTCAAGGCGGTGAGTCATTTGCTTATCCTTTCCAGTATCAGGAAAGGCTTGATCCAAAGGACAAGCTATCGTTTTCCTTGTGCGCCAGCTTCAAATGCACGTCTTCTCGCTAAAATTCATGTCTACTCGGATTGTCTCCAGACTATTCGATGGACATAGCCCCAGTTTCTAGCTTACAATATGATTCCATATTGTCCACAAAATTGCACACTTACTGACACGTCGCACTCGGTCTTGATATCTTGTATCCTACTTAGGTCAAGCTAAACACGGACGAGAGCCCCAGCGTCGCAACTGAGTATGGCATACGCTCCATACCAACAGTCATGATCTTCAAGGGTGGTCAGAAGCTTGACACTGTCATCGGTGCTGTGCCAAAGTCAACTCTGACTGGCACCATTGAGAAGTATCTGTAGGCCAGTGGTTGTATACCTGAGGAACTTGCACTGACATAGGATGTCTGCACGTCGCACTCTGATCCGATGGAGGGGTTTGGTTTTGTGACTACAGTTCGTGTTGAATTTACCCACATGTGATATACGACAGAGATAAGGCTGAGAAAAGTGGCTTTTGGTGTAATAATCAAATGTTATGCGTCCGACAGTGGTGTCACACGATCAGTGCGATGCTTACTGTCTTCCTTTTGTATAAATACACGAAATCTCATAGTGAGAATGCATCAGAGAATAGCTTAAGAGTACTGCTAGAGGTGTGCCTTGTGTTCCAGGAAGGTTTTGCCTCTCAATGTAGAAGCTGTTATCCCTACGGACTCACGTTAAGTATGTGTATCATGCTTTTGCTATAAATATTGTTTATCAGTGAAGCGCCCGCGAGACAAAAGGAACATCTGCCCGGTCGCCGCGGTCCTTTTTTGTTTCAGCACTGTCATAAGGGGCATATTTGAAAGGGTCCCTGAAGGAACCACCAAGAAAGTCCCAGAAAACAAAATATTGTCCGTAGTTGAAATTGAAACCTGTGTGGTGGATCGTGTGGTGCGCGGCGCCGTTGACAAAAGGCAATTTAAAGGTGGTCCGATCATGTATATTGATCGTCCATAATCCAACGATAGCAAGGGCACAGAAGTAGCTCACATGGTGCATCGGGAACAGAAACACAAAGATGTGGTAGGGGCAGCCTTGAAGCCAGCCGTCTAAGGGATGAAAAGCATAGGACGAGAAAGGCGTCGTTTCTTTGTATTTGTGATGTAATTTGTGGATAGGTGCGTAAAGTAGCCGATGATGCAAGGCTCGATGAATCCAGTAAACGCAGGTATCAGAAAACAGTAAAAACATCATTGGGGCCATCACCGTCAGATAGCACCAACCGAAGAACGTCGAGGGAAGATCCTGGGTTGACAACAGAATGATGGATGAAGTTAAATTACTTTTGTCATTTAGTTGCCAGGAAAGGAAAGAAGTGGAGAGGAAGCCAAAAATATCAAGATGCCCGGACTTTTTAGGCACCTAGTCTTACCCAGTATATCTTAGTATAGCCTGCCTCTACGAGTAGTTCGAAAGGGGCCGTCATAGCTGCCATGATGACGATAGAAAATGCACTAAGTTTGATCTCATTCGCAACCTGGTCGCGCCCTTCCCTCCGGTCCCAAGCGGCAACGTTTTTGCCATTTACGTTGCGTTTCAGGTAGTACACGTAGTACAGAAAGGGGCAGAGCGTGAAATACAGCAAGAAAGTGAAAACTGTCAAAAATATCCAAAGAACTGTGAATTTACGGATAAGAGTATACTCTTCCGGTTCGAACTGCTCTATGCCGAAAAAGTATGGGTCCACAACGTGCTTGTTTATCCAATTCGATGTCCCGTCAAAACCAAGTCCAAGACCGACAATTGTTGGGATTTCCATCACACAATAATTGCTGAACAACTGCTCCTTCAATAAGTGCGAACCGTCAATATGATTGATTCGCCCAATGCAGACTGTAAGCCTCACTAAAAGTTCCACACGAAACCAAGCTGCTTGCCAGACGATTGTTCGGATACCTCCAAAATGATCTTCCAAATATACCAAATACAAATATATCCATCGCAGCATGCTTGTCAAACGATGATGGTTATTAATTAATAACGTAAGATTTTAAAATTATTACGTATGTAATTAAATGAGGGTATTAGGGTATTAAATGGACCCTTAAATGAGGGTAAGTATGATAATCATCACAAATAAAGTACTTTTGGGAGTTCAGTTCCTAAACACGACCTGAATTCACCATCCGCTCCTGAGAGAAGGTACATCACATCACATATATGACATATTTTCTGTCTTCCACACTTGCATCGTGGTCGGGCGTCCATCATGCGCAAACCATGTTGACAACCTATTCTGCGCATCGCGGGGTGCAGCTCGTCGCATTTGCTCGGCGGCGCGAGAAAACCTCTAAACGCAATACCACGAGTAGAGGACCCAACGGGCGCCAACAAAAGCAGGGAAGTTTTGAAGGCAGCAGGGATGTGGCGCCGGAGGCGAAGGTACGTTGGTCGTGTTGATGTCATCTTGATTTGCCACAACTTTTAATCTACTATAGGTGCGTGATTTTGGCGTGAAGAGTTCTGATTCGCAGTTGAACGGCATCGTCCTCGACAGTAAAAACCGTCATCTGTATTTCGACGAGGCCACCATCACTGTCTACGCTGGGCAGGGCGGTGATGGCGAAGCTTGGGATTCCGCGAAGCCCAAGGTAGTGAAGAACTTTAAATATCGCTGGGGGCGAAATATAAAAAAGTACGTCGAGCTGCCTGCAGCAGAGCCTGCAGATGGAGGCCGAGGAGGCAGTGTCTACATTCGTGTCAATAGAACTTGTGACTCACTATTATGCTTTCATGAGCAAAACGTATGGCGGGCCAAAAAAGGATACCATGGTTCCGCTTCCCCCAATGCTGCTCCTGGTCGGGAGCGTCGCCGCGTGGCACCCGAGCAACATGATTTATTCATCGACGTGCCGCCTGGAACAGTCGTGCGTCGCAAACGAAATGGAGAGCTCCTTGGTGACTTGACACAGCATGGGATGTCAGTGCTGATCGCCGAAGGTGGCGCCGGGGGGCTTGCTGCTCGTCGATGTAATCGATCACAGATACATAGCCATAAAGTGAGAAAGACAGATGTTGGGCTGGAAGTTAGTGACATTGACCTTCAAGAAGCTACAACGACATCTTCAACTGGAGATCAAGGCGAGGCAGTGACAGTTGAACTTTTGATGCGTGTTGTTGCCGATATTGGGATCGTCGGGCTCCCAAACGCTGGCAAGTCATCTATACTGAAAGCACTTACGCGTGCTTCTCCGACCATTGCGAATTATCCATTCACGACGCTGATGCCTAACCTTGGTGTCATCAAGCCGCAAACCGCAAACCATTATTGTCGGAAAGCTGACTTGACTATTAACGGTGAAGATGAATGCAGACCGGTCCTCGCTGATCTTCCAGGACTCATCGAGGGCGCACACAAGGGCAGAGGTCTGGGTCGCGCTTTTCTCCGACACTTACGACGTACACGCGCTTTACTCGTGGTCATTGATGGGTCGGGAAAAGATCCAGTAGGCGATTATACAATCATACGTGAGGAGTTGAGACTTTACAATCCAGAATACATCAGGCGGCCACACATTCTAGCACTGAATAAGATGGATACTGAATGGGCCGCCGTTCGATTGAAGGACATGATCGCTGACATCAAAGCACTGGACGCGAACGTAGTAGGATGCAAACCTGTTGCGTTTGTTCCAGTGAGCGCCGCAACTGGATCGGGTATTGATGTGTTGATGAAAGCAGCGAACAACCTTATGCAACAGCGAATGCACGAATAGTAATTCTCTTGATGTCGACAATTTTTCTGATGAACGACAAGGGATCAAATATGGATTCGATGACTTGTTCGGCTGCAAAGGACCGTGTAACAGACTCATAAAGTGGTGGACCTAAGAAATATATGTCAACTATTTTCTCGTTCTTTTTTCGTTCTCGCATAACTATAAAGACGCCCGTCCTGTGCACAACCCGACGCTAACTCGAATCAAACTTTTGTGATCTCCTTTTCTTTTTGGGTCACCAGTTCATCAACTTGTTTCACGAAATTTGAGGTTATTTTATCGATGCACTCCTCTAGCGACCTCAATTCATCTTCTGGAATCCCATTGAGCTTCCCGACAGACTTCAGCGCGTCTCGTCGGACGTTACGCAACGCAACTTTGCCTTCCTCACCAAGTTTTGAGACCAACTTGACAAGTTCTTTTCTGCGTTCCGCAGTCAACGGAGGAATGCTCAAACGAATGCAATTTCCATCGTTACTTGGCGTGAGGCCGAGGTCGCTGTTCATGATTGCTTTCTCAATTTCAGCCACCATACTCGAGTCAAAAGGTTTTATGACGACAGTCTGGGAGTCAGGTGTACTTGCGTTTGCGATCGTGTTCAGCGGCGCCACCGAGCCATAATATGCAACTTCGATACGCTCGAGAATCGCGGGGTTGGCTCGCCCCGTGCGCACGGTGTTCATGTTACCGCGAATCGAAGTAATGGTTTTCTCCATACGCTCAGTTGTGTCCAACTCGATAAGTTCAGGGTCGTTATCGTTGGCATTTGAGCCACAGATCAGTGCATGCCTTTGAGGTCAACGAACAATATAGATAATGAAAGCCCGAACCAGAAATCGTAACAACTATTTTGAAGGAATATGCAAATACACACCGTCGTGGTTGTCGAGTGCAGTACCTCAAACGGTTCAGAAGGCTGTTCTTTGCGGAACTCTGCGAAACGTTCGATAAGAACTCTGTTCTTGCGTTGAAAGGGTGCTCTGTGAAGAAAATAGTAGCGTACCTTCAATTGTCTCGGCAGATCACGAAGAAAATCGTTGCATGCGCTTGGTCCAGACGCAAAGCTCATCATATGCGACTCACCTTCTAGCTAAGCTTCTAGCTAAGCTAGCGACAGTGCTGACGGATGACGGGTGAGTCTGCAGATAGACACTACTTTGTTTTTTATCACGTCCGAAATAAAGGTTACTCAACACGACGACGACGAAGATATTGTACGAACGAAGGCAAACCTTATTATTATATACGAAGGTATTCGAATCCTAAACCCTAAACCTAAACCTGATGTATACGATTGTATACGTATTATATAATATGTATTTTATTTATTCAATATATATATTTATTACATGGGATGTAGTTTCGTCTAACTAGATCACGCAGCAAATATCGAACTTTCGTACCTGAAACCTGCAAGCCATTGTGGTGGTGCTGATAAGAGAGGCGTGGACGAGGGCGATGCTGTGGAGGTACGCCTTGTTCCGGAATTCGAGGGGTGGAGGCTCCTCGGTGTGTACGCCCTGTGTGTGTGCGTTGACAGCTCCGGA
>JGI24540J26637_10001152_pt1 | contig 11611 bp, 13 predicted proteins | sample NorSeaMetagenome_FD_26637 | JGI IMG/M metagenome (IMG submission 26637)
CTCCCTATCTTCACCTCCTCCCCCCCCCCAGGGCATAGACGATGAGGATGCTTCCTCCGACGAAGACGACGTGTTCGATCCGTCCGACCTCCGTCACAACCGTTCCCTGAATGAGATATCCTTCTGGGACCACCTCAAGGAGACCATCAACAGGAATGTTAAGAGCGAGAAGGACAACGGGGATAAAATGCAGAAAATGATGAAGGTGAGAGGCGGGACGATCCGAGAGAGACGACCGAGGCAACAGCGATACGCAAGCAGCGATTGGCTAACTACGCTTTTTTACCCGTTCTCCTCGTCATAGAATACGTTCATTGCTAAAATGCTTGCGAGAAGAAAGACTGCTGCGGCTGCAAAGGCAGGAGAGGTGAGGAACATGAGAGGAGCGGAAGCTGGAGCGAAGGCTGGAGAGAAGCGACAGAAAAGTATTATACCGCCTTCCTTCCTATGTAACTAACTTATACTTGTCGCTTCGCTCCTCGCCGCTCCTCGCAGTCTCCCACCAACGTAGGTTCATCCAACAGCGCCCCGCAACCAACAACAACTCCGTCCCCCTCCTCCGCCACCGCAATGTACCCCTACGCTGCCCCAACCACCCCACCACGAACGTCTCTCCTCGCCAAGTTAAAAGCCGCGGGAACCCTGACCCCAAAAGGCGCCAAGGTATACCACGCCGGACCCTCAACAACCGACGACGAGTACGCCGCCGCCGAGAAGCAGAACGCGAACAACGAGACTAACTACTATGCCGCCGCCCGCGACACTAACGTCGCGAACCCGTTCCTTGAGAAGGTTCGTAAAAAGGCGGAAATGGCGAAAAAGAGACAAAAGGAGAAACACAGGAAGGTCATCAACCCGTACGCGAGGTGGAAACTTTGCTGGGATTTCGGGGTCGGGGCTCTCATTGCGTACTCAGTTATAGTTATACCTTGGAGGATTAGCTTCCAGCAAGACACCACACCCTCTACGTTCCCTTACTACTTTGAGGTGAGCAGCTGGAGCGAAGCGACAGCAGGAGCATCAAAACCAAACTGCGTAAACTGTGTGCTCCTTCCTTGTACTGCATAGCGCGATTAACTAAAACCCTTGTGCTCGTCGCTTCGTTCGATCCTCGCAGATATCCCTCGACGTTATTTTCGGTCTGGATATGTTTTTCACCTGCATTACGGGCATTTACATGCCGAACGGTCGGTTCGTAGCCGACAGGAAGGTCCTCGCGAATCGGTACTTGCAGTCCTGGTTCTTCGTTGACCTCGTATCAACCTTTCCATTCGACCGTCTCCTACCCCTGATATCAGACACAGCTCAGAACAACAACAACCTAGCCGTACGCGCGCTAAAGTTGCTAAGGTCGACAAGGCTCGTGCGTCTCTTGAGGGTGGCGAAAATACTGAGGCTGGACGAGAAATTCGAAAGGATATCAGGTAAGGGCAGGAGGAACGAAGAAGAGACGACTGCTTATCTTGGTCTTCCATAGGAATCGCTTCGTTCGTCCTATAACTAACTTACTTACACTCGTCGCTTCGCTCCTCGCCCTCCTGCTACTCCCCAGACCTCAACGAAATGGTAAGTCCGGCCCTTGTCAGGCTAATCAAGCTGCTGTACAAGATCCTGTTCGTGGCCCACCTCCTCGCGTGCTTCTGGTTCTTCACGAACTCTTGCGTTCCCGTCGGTTCCTCTTCCATACCGCTGGACGCAGACGACGTTTGGACCATCTGTGGGTCTAATAGTTTAGTTAGCCAGTACATCGCAAGCTTCTACTGGACGATTGCGACGATGATGGCGGTCGGTTACGGAGACATATACGCGGTCACGAACGAAGAGAGGTGCGTAAGCTGGGGCGAAGCGACAGCAAAAGAGCTATACCCCCTTCTCACATAGCTAACAACCTTCCACTCGTCGCTCCGCTCCTCGCGCTCGCTCATCGCAGATTTTACGCCATAACAACCCAAGTGGTCGGCGCCGTTGCTTTCGGTTTCATCATTGCTACGGTAACCATAATAATAGAGACTTTAGATCCCGGGGCGTCGGCGAAACGTCGCCGTAAGGACGAGCTCGTGGACTACCTCAACGAGAGGGGTTACTCAAGGGACCTCCAGAAGAGGGCAAGGAAGCACTTTGCGTACTTCCAAAATAAGACTAGCGCGTTTGCGGAGATGCACATAGTTGGCGAACTCAGTCATACACTTAGAGAGGTGCTGCTTTTCGAGAGCAGGAACTACACTATACCCAATATCAAACTCTTTAGGTTTGAGGTCTCAGACCAGTTCATAACAGAGGTAAGGCCGGAGCGAAGCGACAGCAAAAGCGTTATCCCATCTTCTTAAATGACTAACAACCTTTCCACGCTCGCTTCGCTCGCGCCCTTTCACTCCTCGCGCTCATCGCAGTGCGTGCTTCGGCTCAAGCCCATGATAATGGCGTACCACCAGTCGTTTGGTAACAAGGGTGACATATCCGAGGAAGTGTACTTTGTTACGAAGGGCAGGATCGAGGGTCTGAACATGGTTCCCTTGGACAAGGATGAATACAAAACCCCCACCAACAAGTCGGACAAAGAAAATAGTGTGAGCGAGGCCGAGGAGGACACTCCATCCCATAAAGTCGTCATTGCGCTGATCATTTCCGACGGGTACGAGCTGGAGCTCTCCAACTGCCTGAATGAGAAACCAATGGACTTGAGGTACAGGGCGGCATCGGTCACCGATGTGCTTTGGCTAGACCACGGGAGCCTCATGTACCTGAAGTCGTGCTTCTTCAGAAGCATTATTGCGCTGCATTCCAGGGCCAATAGGTACGACAAGCTGATCAAAATAGTTTTCAACACACCGGTTAAGGAATATGGAGAAGGATTATTCATGCATAATAAGATCATCAAAAATTCAACGTTGGTTAAATCGGCAGACGTAAAGGAAACCGTCATGATGTCGATCCGAACACCCATGTCCCCAGCTCAAACGCAACAGAAACTTTCAAAGAGGGACGGAGGCTCCAACATCAAACACGAATTCTCCAAAGTCAAAAAGGTATCCTCCAAGAATAATGTCAACGAAAAAGATGATCTCAAAAAGCGAAGACTCAGCATCGCTATAGGGCGATCACCCTCTGGGCTGCTGAGGGGGAGTAGCTCCACAAACATTATAGATGAAGAAGAATCCACCGAGGTGTTCCTGAGAACTTGGGTCTTTGATCCGATTAAAAATAGACTCCTTGAGAAGGAAGAAACGGAGGAGGATCTCAGAAAGCGGTACCTTCTTAACCCGAACTCTCCAGCCAAACTTAAGTGGGACCTCTTCATCGGTCTCCTCATCATTTGCTCGGTGATTATAGTTCCCCTTCGACTTGGGTTTGACATAGATTTGACCACGGAGTGGATGGGCTTCGACTGGTCTACTGACTTCTTCTTCGCCCTCGACATATTCATAAACTTCCGAACCGGCTACATGGACGAGCAGCAGATCCTGCATACGTCCCCTAACATTGTTGCCAAGCACTACGCCCGAGGCTGGTTCTTTATTGATCTCGTGTCAACCATACCATTCGACAAGATCGTTTCCCTCTTCCTCGACGCGTCGGACTCAGACCAGCTTCGCTCGCTTCGCCTCATCCGTATCGTTCGTCTTGTGAGACTGGCCAAGCTCATCAAACTACTCAAGCAGCAGTCTAACAACGACGCCTCCTCCGACATTTTCAACATGAGCCCTATATTCGTCAAGATTGGGAAGCTTCTCGCGACCCTCTTCTTCATCGGGCACATTTTCGGGTGCTTCTTTTCCTACATTACCCTTGATGCTGTCCACGTTTACGGCTCGGACCTCAATGTAACGAACATTGAAAATTTCGCCGGTGGCTACTACCCCCACGAGATCCCCTTCAACAGCGAAATCCCGTGGAACGGAGTTTCAGCCTGGTGGGTGAAGCTAGGCCATCCGGAAGAGGACGTTTGGTCAAGGTGAGTTTGGACGAGCAACGAAGGACGAGAAGGCTCAAGCGTAGCGACAGCTAGTGCTATAGTGATATATTCTGATATCTTTCTCCCTCCCTCGCTTCGCTCCTCGCAGGTACTTGGCCTCCCTTTACTGGGCTTTTACGACCATGACAACGGTTGGTTACGGTGATATCCTTCCCACGACTGATGTGGAACGCATCTACGCATCTTTCATCATGATTCTTGGTGCCACAGTCTTTGGTTACATTGTAGGATCCGTATCAGGCCTCGCCTCCAACCCTCACGGTGCTTTGGCTAGGGCAAACGAGAGGAAACTCCTCATCCAGAACTATCTGGAGGAGCAGAACATAAAGCCTGCGCTCAGAAGGATGGCGAAGGAGCAGTGTGACTTCAACAAAAACTTTATCTCGGTATTTGACGAGGCCAGGATCTTGAGTAACTTCCCCATCAATATTCGGAGGGAGGTGAGGGGTGGCGAGGAGCGAAGCGACAGCATAAACAACATACCGCATACGTGTGTAACTAACCACCTTCTGCTTGTCGCTTCGCTCATCGCAGATGATTGTTGAAACCCACGCGGAAACAATCGCCAAGATTTCCATATTTAGCGACGATATTTCCCTGATTACCAATGTAATGCACTACCTAAAGCCGGCGTTCTTTGCTGCCGGCCAGTACATCTACAGGACGGCTGACGAGGGAGTCAAAGCAATCATGTTCCTCTTGGATGGAATTGCAGAGGAGGTTCCTGATAAGGACTGGAAGACGCTCCAGAAGCAAAATTCTGCCCCTAACGCAACGATCATGAAGTTGTACTCAACGAACCATTTGAGCGCGGGCTCCGGTGCCAAGGAGGGGGAGGAGGGCAAGGGACTTCACCGGAAAATCATCGAAGCGGGCAAGTGCTTCGGCTACCAGTGCTTTGTTGCCGAGTCCGAGAATTCTGGGAAGAAGCCCCCCCCCACCGCATACAGGGCATTCACCGCGTGTAGCATAATGCTTCTCACAGAGTACGCCATGAAGAGCATCATCGAGAGGCATCCTGTACTTCGGGAGAAGCTCAGGGAAGGTAATATTGGATGAGGAGCGAAGGCAGCGAGCGTAGAGAGCTGCCTGATGCTGATATATACAATACGCTAACACCCTTTACTCATCGTTTTGCTCATCGCAGCTTTGAAGGAGGCGATCATTCGCCAAACGGCCTCCGATGAGGTCCTCAACAATCAGGTCAAGGCATTTAAGAAGAAGAACAGCATGTTTTCTGCGTTGCAGGGTGCCATGACAGGTGGAAAGAACGTTGACCTCTTGAGGAGAGCTATAGACTCCGGCGGCACTGTCCAGGACGTGAAAGACAGCGACAAGAAGGAGACTCTTGCCGCGAAGATCAAAAGAGAGAAGGAGAATGCGGCAGTTCAACGAAAGAAATCGAAGGAGAAACCTAAGGCCCAGGAGACAGTGGAGCATGCAGTTGAAGGAGACGACGACCTTGAAGTCGAGCACGCGTAAGCAAGCGTGAACTCTGTTGTGTAATTAATTGCCTCTTGTATCTTTTCATAGTAACTTTTCATCTTTTGGTGGACGCAAACTCTTTCCGTCCAGTCCAACCAACAAACTTAAAACCCCTCCCAACAAATATAATCTCTCCAGTCTATTTCCTAGCTACTCGCCCCTGTATGAAACCCCTCTACTGGGAGGAAGCAGCCTCTTTCTTCTTTGCGACGTGTTCGTGAATCTTCATCTCCATTTCGTTCCTCACGGCAAACTTGTCCTTCTCAGGCGCAGGAGCCTCTACGTTGATTGGTCCAGCAGAAATTCTGTTGGACACACTCGCCCTTCTCTTCCCTGTGCTGGCGGTGCTGTCGCCGCTTGGGGCTCTGCTGCGCTCAGAAGTGGATTTGTCACCTCCACTACCTTGTTTCATAATCTTCACGAACTCCTCAAAATAAATCTTTCCCTCGTGCTTGTAGTCAACCTCGCCGAACATGGCGGTGACCTCCTCATCAGAGTTGTCGGCGCCAACAATCTCCTTAAGGTCCTCCTCGGTGAGGTATCCGTGGTGCTCCCAGTCGAGGCGGTCAAAGGCGAGCTTAAGGTTTCTCTCGTCATACTCGCATTTGGAAAGGGTAGCGGCAATAAACTCGTGCCAGTGGATCTTTCCGTCGTGCTCCAAGTCCATGTCGTTAAAGATTTCGTCCGCTTCGTCCTCGGACAGGTGGGCCGAGCTCCCTAGTGCCTCCCTGAACTGCTCAATGGTGAACTCCCCAGTATTGTCCTTGTCTATCTTGGAAAATTCCTCCCTAAGGTCGTGAATTTGTTCGGGGATGAGGGTGTAAGCGAGAACCTCGCACACGAGCTTCTTCATCGCTCCGTAGTTGTGGAATTCTTTGAGACTCTGGGCAATGTCCAAGCTGAGGGGTTTTTTCTCGTCCTCCCAGTCGTGCATCCATTCGTGTGCCTGGGCCTCAGAGGCGCTCATTCTCTTCTTTGGGTCCATGACGAGGAGCTTTCTAATGAAGTCCTTGGCATGGTCGGAGACGCCCTCAAACCTGTTGATATCCAGGCTGAACTGGCCCTTCTTAACACGCTGGAGGATCTCTCCCTCGCCACCTCCGGGGAAGGGGGGGGTTCCGGAGAGCAGCATGTAGGTGATGACCCCAAGGCTCCACATGTCACATTTCTCGTCGTAGACTCCACGGAGGACCTCGGGGGCAACATAGTACGGGGTTCCGACGGGCACTGTCATCTTCTCAGCCTTCTTAAAGTGACGGGAGAGGCCAAAGTCGATGAGTTTAAGTTCGGCCTCGTCGGTGCGGTCCTGCAGGAGAAAGTTCTCGAGCTTCAGGTCGCGGTGGGTAATATTGTGTTCATGGATGTAACGAACAGCATTCACCATGATCTTGACATAATCACACGCAATGCGCTCCGTGTAGTGGTAGCCCTTCTGGCTGTTGAGCCTATCAAGCATCTCTCCGCCGGTGCAGAGCTCCAGGATGAGGTACATATGGTCGGTGGTCTCGTAAACCTCCTCGAGGCGGGTAATATTGGGATGGTCTAGGGCCTTGAGGATATCGATTTCGTCCTTCAGCTGCTTCATGGCATCCTCGTCGTTGCGGATCTGGTGGAGCTGGAGAGTTTTTAGGGCGTACTGTATCTTGGTCTCCTTGTGGGTACAGATCCTCACGGTCCCCGAAATGCCAGTCCCCAATTCAGAGCCTGTTACGTCGTAAACGTCGGTAACCTTCCTCTTCACCTCCTCGTGAACGATATTTTGGTTAAGGTGCTGCTTCTTGTGCTGCGGAAGGTGGGAGGAAGGGGGGTAAAGGGGGATTAAGGAGTTAGCCGCCATTGTGCCACGTGCTGTTGGAGAGAATCTTGGGAGAACGGGGGGTCCCTCCCAAGAACAAAGAAATGCTCCTAAACATTTAAGGTTACAACAATCTCTAAGGACGGCACACCAGACACGCTAAAATTCCCCCAGAGGGTGGAATAATGGACTCAACCATGACGCTGTTGCGCCTCTGACCACTTACCGATTCATGAATCTCTGACATGCGCACGTTCGCTTTGCTTGTCGGGAGGGCCTTCTCCTTATGGATAGGGTTGCCCTCTGCATCTACCTTCGTCCCGCAGTTACCCATGGCAAAATATTGGGGCTGAAACTTTGGGGGATGGTTCAGGTGAGAGGGGGAGTTTCTCCCTAAAACAGGTTTTCCAGTTAACAGGTTTTAATATTTGACCGTTTAAACTGACTAGGGTTACCCTCTACGCTCTGATTGAAAAGAATATATGGCTGATTTGGGCGGAGCTCCAGCAGCCCAGGCATCCGCTGAGGTTGACGCCCCTTCCATCTCTGATCCTCCCCCCTCAAACAAACAACCTCCCATGAACCCCGAGCTTACTGTTGATACAACACAGTCCACGTCGGATGATCCTGTGGGTCCCGACGAGCCTGAGCTAACCGCTACGACAGCATTTGAGCAGATTGCCGACGAGAAGGGGTCGGCGGCTTTACAAGAGCTCAAGGATGAGGTTGCAACCTTACAGTCGATAAACAAGGACCTGAATGCATCAAATTCTGAGCTCCTAAAGACTCAAAATATCCTTCAATCTCAGAAAGAGGAGGAGTTACGTCGGTCTATGGCGCTCCTGACGGAGCAGATGGCTTCGAAGGACTTGCAGAACTCAAATCTGCTCAAGGAGGTGGTGAGGAGGAATGAGGCTATCAGGTCTTGTGGGGAGGAGATTGTGAAGCTCAGGAAGGAATCGTCGAACCTCGCGTTGCAGAACAAACGGCTCTCGGGGGAGCTCGCAGGGATAAGGGCTAACGAGGAGAGAGAAATGGAGAGGTGAGGGCAAAGACTGGAGCGAAGGCTGGAGCGAAGCGACAGCAAAAGCATTACACCGCCTTCCCACATAACTAACAGCCCTTCCCACGCTAATTTGCAGAATTACCTCGCTTTTGAGGGATGAGGTCGCCACCCCGTCCTCCATCCCTGAGCCAATCATGCAACAAATGAGGATCCTAGCCCAGAACTTTGGGAAGCAGACGGATCAACTGAACAGGACGACAGAGGAGCTTGAAAAAGCCAACGAGACGTTGGTTAAATACAGGGAAAAGGTGAGGGCGGCGAGAGGGGGGAGGTTGTTCCGGTGAAGAAGTACGTCCCGTTATTGCACATTGCGTACGATTTGCTGCGCAAGAATTAAGGTTTGATATGGGATGATATCGACATGAATTGGCTGGAGCTGACGCCCAGCGCCTTGTGATGCCGACGAACCGAAATAATTGGCATCCCAATAAAAAATAAGGGCAAGATATGATCATCCCAAAAGTTGATGGGAAAGAACGACCGAGGACTGGCATAAACGAAATGGAGGCTCAATAATTGGGTTCAAGTTGTTGTTGCCTTACTACTGCCTAATCACAAGAAAAATATATCGTCCACTTAAGGAGAAACCCTCAGAGTGGTCATCCTAGAATAGGATGGTGCGGGATCAACGAATGACAATGCCTTGGTATTTGTGAGAGACAGGCAAAGCTCCCCGCAACGACTCGTCAAGTCGTCTATAGTGTGCTAGAATAACGGGGCCCCAAACTTCTGAGGAACAACCAACCAAACCTGAGTTTTCGTCGTTCCATGTGTTTGTTTTTGTCCCGTTTACAGTCTCGCGCACTCGCTAACCCTCACTCTCTCTCGTCTTAGGATGAGGCTTACCAGGACGGTCAGAAGGTTCTTGCGAAGCAGGCGAAGCAGCTGGGAAAGATGGAGAAGATGGAGGTCAAGCTCGGCGCTTACAAGTCCACGGTCGCGATGCAGGAGAAGGTAATCGGGAAGTTGGAGGGGGTTATCGAGAACAAGATAAGGGAGGAGGCTAGGAGGGGACCCGCGGCTTGGGCAAAGGCGGAGATAGAGGACAAGAAGAGAAGGGAGGAATTGGAGGGAGAGATGGAGACGATGGCGGCTGTCGTTGAAGATCTAAAGTCTGGGAAGGAGGCGGCGGAGTCAGGCAATGCAGAGCTTTCCAGGGATCTAGATCTAGGTAAGGCGGGGGGATGGGGTGGCTGGATTCTCAGCTCCAGCAAAAGCATTACACCACCATATCCACCCCAATTAACCGTATTAACATCCACCCGTCGCTTTCGGTTCCTCTCCTCCCTCTTTTCCCTTCTCTTTCAGCCCAGCAGACGCTCTTAACTGTCGAGCGCGCTCACTCTGAGCTCTTGTCACAGCCGCGAGGACCCGACCCGGAGCTGACTGAGAAACTACAGATAAGCGAACTTAAATTACAGGCGGTTATGGAAACCATGGACACGAACACTAAGAATGCACAGAGGGAAATTAGCGAACTTAAGGTTCAACTATTTGAGTATGAAATGGGGGACGCCGGGAGTTTGGGGGACGAACTTTCCAGCGTACTAGGGGGAATGTCAAGGAACACGAGCCTTGGGAGTTTGCCGAGTTTGGCGGCGCGATGATTTAGTCCGAAGATTGTGAGTTAATATAAAATAACAATGTCAAATCAAAGGCAGGGCTGGATCCTTTCGTTTGTGAATGAAACCTGTTTTCCGCGTATTCGTTTTTCGGACAAGTAGCAGTGTTGTTGCTGAGATGTTGTGGCGCCTCTCTTTATTCCTCCGTTGATGTACTTCATCATAAGGATTCCTTTTTAAGAGATAAATGTATAGTAGCGACAACGCCAACGTTCTCTTTTCCCCCATGTGGCAGGCAAGCTGGTGGATTCTTCATCCTGACCAGTCCTATCGTAGGGTGCATGAATATAGTAGCCTAAAAGTGTCGCCCCTGTCCCTTCCCTCCCCCTCTCTCCAAATTCTCCCCTCCACCCCCCTTCCCTCTCCTCATAATACAGTACCCCTAACTTCCTCACCCTCCACTAAATAACAAACCTCCAAACCCTCCCTCGTCATGCTCCCCGTCGCCCCCCGGTGTGGTGTGTAACTTAAAACAGCGCCTCCCCGTTGGTTTCAAACAGTCCAGTGATGCCCTCCCCGTCCCCCATAAGGTCCAGCTGCATCCCAGGGGTAAGCTTGACCATCTTGCTCGGGCTCAGACAAACCATTGACGGCGTGCTCGGGGGGCTATGGATTGAGTTGAGGTGGTGGTGTGAGTACTTATCCCCCTTCCCCTTAAGGTAGCTACTCGCCACAGGGGACGGCTGGAGGGAGTGGGAACCCTGACGCCCGGAGCTCCCAAGGCGGCTTATGCTGTGGGATAAGCCGGGAGACTGCATGATCCCACCCGGGGCGTGGGTTACGCGGGGGCTGGGGGAGAAGGACTGGGAGGAGCCGATGGAGAGCATCTTGTGCTGGGCGGGTGTCAAGGGGACTCCGTGGCGGGNTGGGGGCTAAGATGAGGCGGGGCGATGGGCGGAGAAGGATAAATGTTAGCTTTCTGCGTAGTGCTCGCGTTCGTTCTTATGCATGACGGTTGTCTCACCTTTTTCGAGAACCTCCCATCACCGTTTCTTCCCCCTCCCCTCCCCCCCTCGCTCTGCTGGTCCCCCCTGTCGTCCCACCCGCATTCGGGTGTTCTAAGCCCTGGGGGGTTACCGTACATTCCGAATTCCCCCTCGTGTCCCATCTTCGCCTTCTTCATAGGGCTAGAGAACGCCTGTAAACTCATGGCGTCCTCAACAAGCTGACTAGGGCTGCTGGGTAAACTGGTCATGGACGGTGTGAACCCCTCCTGCAGCGTGCTCTCCGGTAGCTTCCTGAGTATGTCCGGTGTGGACGGTACAGAGCCAACATGTTGAAATGCCTTCCTGTCGATGCTCCCAGCCCTTTCTCTTCCACCAGTGCCACCTCCCATAAGCACCTGCGCTACAGCCTGCCTCGCAGCTGCCTCAGTCTCGTACCCCTTCCCACTAACCCCCCCGTACCCAGCATCAGTCCCGTGTTCGATGCTGCTGTCCCCCACGCAGCTCCCCTTAACCAGGAAAACGTCCACCCCCTCGTTAGAGGGTGACTTTAGGTACACCTGGAACCGGCGCTTACCGAGGGGCATGTCCTGGTAGGGGTCGGGGACGTCGAGGACGGTACCCTCCGGGGCGCAGATAGCAATCACCGAGGAACCAAGGTAGGCGTCCATCTTGCGGAGGAGAGAATAGGGCATGTAGAGGTGCGAGCGGGGCTAAGGTGATAGG
>JGI24540J26637_10001153_pt1 | contig 11610 bp, 8 predicted proteins | sample NorSeaMetagenome_FD_26637 | JGI IMG/M metagenome (IMG submission 26637)
GACTTGCGCGGCTGTGATTTAATTATCGAAGCCGTATTTGAGAATATTGAACTCAAAAATAAAATTATCTCGAACACCGAGCACTATTTGTCCGAAGACGGATTCTGGGGTTCGAATACCTCGACACTGCCTATTACTGAGTTATCAATAGCGGCTAGCAAGCCCGAAAATTTTGTCGGTATTCACTTCTTCTCGCCGGTAGATAAAATGCCGCTGGTTGAAATTATTGTCGGAGACAAAACCAGTGATGAAGCCTTGGCTAAGGCGTTCGATTTTACCCAGCAGATTCGAAAAACACCGATTGTTGTCAATGATTCTCTGGGCTTCTTTACCTCTCGAACCTTTGGTACCTATTTAGATGAAGGCTTACAGCTTTTAACCGAAGGCGTTCATCCGATTAAGATTGATGCTTTGGGTAGGGCGATTGGAATGCCCGTGGGACCGCTGCAGGTAGGCGATGAGACCAGTCTGGAGCTGACTCGGAAAGCCGGTGAGACTTGGGCCGAGATGGGCGTTGAGGATAAATGGAGCGATGGGGAGGTCACCCGTCGAGTCATTAAAGATATGATTACAGATAATGGTCGCGGTGGACGTCATCATGGCGGTGGGTACTATGAGTACCATGAGGATGGATCAAAGAACATTTGGCCCGGCCTGTACGACTTATACTATAAAGAAAATACCTGTGTTGCTGATGAAGATATAAAAGATCGCTTAATGTTTCGTCAGGTGATTGAGGCACTTAAATGCTTAGAAACAGGGGTTTTGAGGTCTGTTGCAGATGGCAATATAGGGTCTATCATGGGGATTGGTGCGCCAGCTCATACTGGCGGTTTCGTTCAGTACGTAAATACCTATGGTTTTGATAAGTTTGCGACGCGCTGCGATGAGCTTGCCGTTGCTTATGGAGAACGGTTTACCTGTCCTGAGATTGTTAAGAAGCATGCGAAAAGTGGCGAGTTGATGCTTTAGCAGGCCATAGGCATAAAAAACCTGACGAGCAGACAATGCTAGTCAGGTTTTTTTTCGTTGCTACATTATGAAATCGCGAGTCGCGTTTAATAGCTCTGGAAACCTTTCGCCCAGCTTGGCCATCCAGAAATTAAACCAATACTCAATTTTTTGCCAGAAGGTCAGCTCTATTCTGTCTGATAGGTTCTCTTGCTTGTTGTCCAGATAGGTATGAATGGCATTGATATCGTCAAGGCTGAGTGTGTCGTAGAAGCCGATCATGCCCTTATGAGTGCGTGAGCCACCGAGAACGATGGTTGCAAACTCGTCATGTGTTTCCTCCGTCATATAGCGTAGGTTTGGCACTATATAGTTGCTCAACGCGTTAATACCATGACATGAGGCGCAATTGTTGTGGTACAGGGATTCGCCATAGGCAATTACCTCAGGGTCTTTATTGATTGATCGTCCAAGCGGCTCTATGGTCGTCAATCCATAGTCTGTCACATCTTGTGTGGTATTAAATTGACCCCGTTTAAATACCAACAATTTGTTTTGATTAGCTTTGTTGCGTTGTAGCTCATCGCCGACAGTGATCATGACCGTACCACCGCTACCCTGGGCGACTGCAACGTACTGCTCTCCATCAAGTTCAAATGTCATAGGGCCAGCAAGAACCGCACTGTCAGCCTTGTATTGCCAAAGTTTATCACCGTCGTAGGCGTCATAAGCAGCAAAAGTGCCATCCCATGTGCCTTGAAAGACTAGATCGCCAGCAGTACTTAAAATACCACCATTTGAGGGCTTATCATGACGGAGACTCCAGGCACGTTGCTTTCTGATTGGATCCCAGGCAACCAATTCCCCATAGACAAGAGCATCCATCGACGCCCTCGCGGCTACCCAGCTTTTGGGCTCACGATTGGTGTTCAAATCCACCCCAGTATTCCAGCGATTAACTCTATACATAACTTCTTCTAAGGCGCTAAAGTAGGCGGGAATGGTTTGCGATGGAATATACATAAGGCCAGTCTTAGTGCTAAAAGACATAGGTTGCCAGTTGTGAGCGCCGTAGGGTGAGGGCCAAATATAGCTCCCACCATTCTTCTGGTAGTCAGCAAATTTACTCTCCACAGGTCGTCCTGTTTCCATGTCGACATGTGTGGCCCAGGTGGCTTTAGCAAACTTCTCGGCTGATAGTAGTTCTCCCGTTTTGCGATCTAAAACATAAAAGAAACCGTTTTTTGGTGCTTGCATAATGACTGAGCGCTGCTCACCATTTATCTCCAATTCAGCTAAGACTAATTGCTGTGTTGCAGTGTAGTCCCAGTTGTCTGCAGGGGTAACCTGATAATGCCAGACGTACTCGCCGGTATCCGGGCGCAGCGCAACGATGGAGCTTAGGTAGAGATTGTCACCGCCGCCAGGACTGCGTAGATCTCGATTCCAAGGCGACCCATTACCGGTGCCGATGTAGAGTAAGTCCAACTCTGGATCATAAACCAGTGAATCCCAAGCGGTGCCGCCTCCGCCGCCAAGCTTATACCATTCATCACCACTCCATGTTTCAAGTGCTGCCTCCAGAGCAGGGCTCTCTTGGGGCTTGTTGCGATCGCCCGGCACCGTGTAGAAGCGCCATTTCATCTCTCCGGTATTGACGTCATAGGCGCTAACATAGCCGCGCACNCCTAATTCAGCGCCACCATTGCCAATAATGATCATGCCCTTAACAATACGTGGGGCTCCAGTGACACTGTAATTACCATCAGTTGGGGTACTTTGAATAGACCAGTTCTCGCTTCCGGTCTTTGCATCCAAGGCGATTAACCGGCCATCTAGAGTGCCGAAAAAGACTTGCAGCGGTGCATCCGCATTATCTTGCCATATTGCAACACCACGATTGACTGGGCCACAGCATGTTTTGGCTAACTGTGCTTTGGGTACCTCGGCGTCATAATGCCATAGCTCTTCACCCGTTCGGGCATCGAGCGCGTGAACATGACTCCATCCAGTACTCACATAGATGACACCGTTGTGAACGATGGGCGTAGCCTCCATGCCTCGTGCCGTATTAAACTTAAACGACCAGGCTAAATCCAGTTCGCCAATATTATCGCGATTTATTTTATCCAGCGGGCTAAAACGTTGTTCACGATAGGTGCGGCCATAACTTAACCATTCTCCACCAGGCTCGATGATGGCCTGTTGGTTAACAGTCTGTGGTGTTTGGATGGCAATAGCACTGGTGCTAAGCGCCAAGGTTATGACAAAGAGAGAAAACGTTCTCATGTAACTTTCCTTTAATTATTATTATGGCCTTTGATGACTTTTGTTATCTTTTTATTGCAAAGCAGCTTCTACAAATTGCAGTCTGTCTTGACCAAAAAACATTTCCCCATCAACAAACATCGTAGGAGCGCCAAATAAGCCTCTTTCAACGGCTTCTTGGGTGTTGCTAATGAGCTTTGCTTTTACCTCTGCGTCCTGAGTCGACGCTAATATTGCCGGCGCGTTTAAACCGGCGGTAGAGAGCACTTCAATAACAGTATCCATATCGCCCATATTCTTGCTCTCGACCCATATGGCATTAAAAACTACATCAATATAGGCGTCAAAATGCTCGCCTCCTAAGGTTGCCACAGCGCCTCTCATCAAATTGAGCGTATTGATCGGAAAGTGAGGGTTGCTATTTAGCGGGACATCATAGAGTTTAGCGAATCGCGGCATATCATCCCTCTCCATGTAGCGCCCCTTCGCGGGAACCATGGCCGGTGCACTATTGCCAGTTGCTTTGAATAAGCCACCTAAAAGAACAGGGCGGTATTCGATTACGCAATTATATTGTTTCTGTAACTGCTGCAAGCGATTATGAGCAAGATAGGCCGTCGGGCTTCCTACATCAAAGTAAAATTCTACTGTTTTTGTCATTTGGTTTCTCCTACCATTTTTCGTCCCATGGACGTATGTCGAGCTCAAAGGTCCATGCATTACGAGGTTGATCATAGAGTGTCACGTAATTAGTGGCCAAGTCATCAGGCTTAACGATTCCATCTACCGCTTTTCGTTGTTCATAGCTGGGGACATTGTCTTTAATCCACTGGGTATCGACAGCGGCATCAATGACGACATGCGCCACATGAATGTTTTCTGGGCCTAATTCTCTGGCCATACTTTGTGCGAGTGCTCGCAGACCATGCTTGGCGCTAGCAAACGCGGCGAATCCCGCTGATCCACGGACACTGGCGGTAGCACCTGTAAACAATATGGTTCCACGCTTTCTTTTAGCCATATAGCGAGCGGCTTCACGACCATTGAGAAACCCGGCAAAACAAGCCATTTCCCATATTTTGAAAAATTTTCTGCTGTCTGTTTCTAATATTCCCATGGGAACATTAGCCCCGACATTAAAGACAACCACATCAATTTCACCAATATTATCCTCAATATTTTTAAACAACGCCTCAGTTGCGTCCTCTTTGCGAGCGTCGCAAGCAAAGCCAAACGCTTCACCGCCGATGGCAGAAATCTCTTCGAGTAAGGGCTTAAGTTTCGCCTCATTGCGCCGAGTGACGCACACGGTCAGACCGCGTTGGGAGAATTTACGTGCGATAGCGCTACCAATAGCGTCTCCGGCACCGATAATGAGTGCAACTTTATTTTTCATAATGCTCTCCCAATGTTCATCTCCANCATTGTTGAACACGATAGNCGCTTTATATCACAGTAACATAGCCGTATGCGCGGCTGTTTGAGAATGGCTGGTCACCAAACTGATCAGACAAAATTTAAATAAAAATCAGATTTTCATTACTGAGAGAAGAGGGCCCTTAACTGGCGGGACATTATGTCAATGCAGGCTTCTTGTGAAACCTCCTGATCCTCATGAAGGCGGAACCAAAAATCAAATGAAGCCAGTGCATAGGCACATTGTTTGTTATCTTCAGTCAGCTCTAGAATTTCGGGAATCCAGTCTTCAAGTTCTTTTTGGAGGCGTTTTCTATTGAGCGTGTAGTTCTTCAGTATGACGGGCGTATTCCATCGCCGAACTCTCCCGGACAGCATGAAGTTTTTGACGGATGCATAGCCGGCAGTAAGCTGCTCTGTAGCGTTCGAAATTCTTGTATCAAGAGTACCGGAGCGATCACCGCCCACAAATAAAGGCCTCGTATCTTGGAAAATTATCTCATTCGCTGTCTTGAAAATATCATCCATATCGTCAAAGTGTCTAAATACCGACCGAATACCTACATCCGCCCGTTTTGCAACCTGTTGCGCGGTGGGGATTAAAAAACCTTCATCGATCAATTCAATAATAGCTTCAATTATCAACTGGCGGCTTCGCTCGCTACGCAGCAAACGACCGTCTGGCTTCGATCGAGCAGTTGATTTTAACTCTTGGGATTGCGTCATGTGATAAGCCTTAAAGGGTAAGCCCATAAAGAGCGACAATATTCCTAGTCAGTTTGCCATATTCACCCCGCTTAGACAATGATTGCAACGTCTGCAGTGGTACAGATAAAACTAATTTAACTTTTAATAATAATGACTTATAGCTATAAACTAGATCCTATCTTAATTATTTCTGTCGAGTTGGCCGGCAGTGAAATAAGAGTGCCATCTTCCCCAAGGGTATAATGGGTAAAAACCTCATCGACCCCTTGTAGCCACACGGCCTCAAGGCCAGGAATATCCAGTGGTGGAACAATATGATAATAAAGCAGNTGCTGAGCCTGTGCATCACGCGCAATTTCCGCAGCCTCTACAGGGCTTGTATGATAATCAAGCACATCATGAAAAATTTTACTCCCAGACGCATTTCCTGCTGCGTTTGCGGATTCACTCATTATTGTCAAAAGTTCGGGTGAAAGAGCCTCATGTATCAACAAATCAATATTTTTTGAAAATAGCTCAACATTTGTATTCTTTGTTGTATCCCCCGAGATTAGGGCAGTTCGTCCTTTATACGTAAAAAGATAGCCAACAGCAGGTGATATGGGTTTATGGTCAACAGAAAACATCTCAACCGTAACGCCACCTTGGTCGTACACGGTCACTTTTTTGCCATCTCCGGGGACTACAAAACTTTTATGAGACATACCATTACCGCTGAGTGTAGCCACAGAATCACCATGATGAGCATTACGGTAGACCGCATCCTGCCCGTAGGCATGGTTAAAACCCTCAACAACTGACTCTACACCGGTTGGGCCGAATACGGGTAAAGCCTCCGTGTGCGTGCCGGTTACCCATCTAGTCATGGCTAGCTCACCCAGCCCATCGATATGGTCTGAATGAAAATGTGTAAGGAACACCCTGTCTATGCTGCCTGTTCTGAAACCCATTCTACCCAAATTGCGTGAGCTGCCACTGCCGACGTCGACCACAAATATTTTTCCGTTGGCTATCACTGCAACACAGGGTCCAGAACGAGTGCTACTTGGCATTGGGCCACCGGCGCCACACAGGGCAATGTGCATACCATCACCAAGATCAGCAATTTTATCCGCTGCAATGACCTTTGTGGCAGCGTTGGGGAGAATTTTTAAGACTATTGCAGAACGATTAAGGTAGCCCAAAGCTATGACGAAGATGAGTAATGATAAAAAAATGTAGATTTTTTTAATAGCCACGCTCTTCTCTCGTAGGTTAATACATCAAGATAATGATGACATGGTGGCAGTATGTATGTCAATATATTGGCAGCTCGCGTTAGCGGTATTCATATCAGGCAGAGAACCTCACCATGTCCCAAAACAAAACTCTTACTCTTATTGGCGCAGTTCCCTCGCCATACACACGTAAAATGGTTGCATTACTTCGATATCGCCACTTGAAGTATCGAATTATTTGGGATGACGTGGGCGCTGTCCTAAAGCGAATGGAAGTAGTACCGCCAAAAGTTGCCTTATTACCGACTTGTTTGCTGCCTGATGAGGCAGGAGAAATTCGAGCTGTATGCGATTCTACGCCCATTATTCGCCGCCTTGATGCTGAGTTCACTCAGCGGAGCGTGATTCCAGCCGATGCTGCGCTGGCGTTCATCGATTACTTGTTAGAAGATTTTGCCGATGAGTGGTGTACTAAATATATGTTTCATTACCGATGGGCCTCAGCAGTGGATGCTGATAATGCAGGTACATTACTACCACTATTTCAAAAGATTGATATGCCCATCGAGACATTCAAGCAGTTTAAACCATTGGTAACTGCAAGGCAGGTGAGCCGTCTCCACGTTGTGGGTTCAAGCGAGGTTACAGCACCTCTCATTGATGCGAGTTACAGACGGTTTTTATTGGCGATGGAATCTCATCTTGAGCAGCAACCCTTTATGCTGGGGCAGCGTCCGGCAGCCTGTGATTTTGCATTGTATGGGCAGCTAACTCAGTTGGTAGGGTTCGACCCGACTTCTCGAGCTATCGCACATAAAATAGCCCCTCGGGTCGTAGCATGGACCGGTTTAATGGAGGACCAGTGTGGGCTTGAGCCCACTGCTGATGCTTGGAATACATTGGAGGAGGCGCCGCTAAGTTTAACCGCGCTGCTCAATGAAGTAGGAAGGGTTTATGCACCGGCTCTACTGGCCAATGCAAGAGCGCTAGATAAGGGCGATAAGTCATGGCAAGCCGTCATCGATGACAGTTTGTGGAGCCAGCAAACCTTTGCCTATCAAGGTAAATGTTTACACTGGATCCATAGTGAGTATCAACAACTGAGTGCTGCCGATAAAGTGAGAGTTGACGGTCTGTTAGCAGGGACAGGTTGTGAGGTTTTACTGAGTTAATCTATATGGTGCTGATGGTGAGGTAATGAGATGAGTAAACAGTTTAAAGAGCAGGGTGGAGCGGCGACCATGGATCCTAGTGCATTGTTACGCTGGTTAACCTCAATGGTTATAAGCCGAGTTGTGTCTATTAACCGCTTAGAGAAAAAACGGATAAAAGCGGAGAATCATCGACAAGCCAACAATCAGCCTCACGTTGTAGACTACTTCCACCAGGTGGATGATGGTTACAGTCATCTTGCCGCGCAGGCACTCAGAGCCCTGGTGGACAGGTATAACATCGAGTTAGCGTGTCATTTAGTGAGTGGGCCCGTTGGTCAAAATGCCCCCGAGCCTGACCTTTTGATTGATCTTTCCCGATATGATGCTTCAAAAATTGCACCTTACTATGGGCTAGCCTTTCCAGAAAATCGTGGTGCTCCAAGCGCTAAACTTCTCGAGAAGACCAAAGCGATCCTTGCGGGCTTAAGTAGTCAAGATTTTGTCACTCATGCGGCCACTGTTGGCAAAGCGCTTTGGTCAGGCAGCGAAACCGTGCTCGAAGCGCTAGCAGAGCGGTTTGGCTCGGCAACAGATAGCGAGATTAAGGCTAAACACGAGCTAGGCAATGCCCGACGAGATTCGCTCAAGCATTATTCTGGCGCTATGTTTTACTATGGGGGTGAATGGTATTGGGGTGTAGATCGCCTTTATCACCTAGAACAGCGTCTTAGCACTCTGGGTGCGGATAGAAAACCAGATACGCCGCAAATTATGCCCAAACAGACAGTCAGTGTAGGGAAGCTGCGAGATAACGGGAGTCTGACTTTGGAGTTGTTCGCATCAGTCAGGAGTCCTTACACGGCTATTGTTTTTGACCGAGTGTTGGCGCTGGCAGAAACCACTGGGGTTACCCTAAATGTGCGACCTATTCTGCCAATGGTGATGCGAGGTGTTTCCGCAACCAGAGAAAAGGGTATTTATATTTTTAGTGATGCTGCAAGAGAGGCGCGCGCCTCTAATGTTCCCTATGGTGATTTTTATGATCCGATTGGCGAGCCAACACGCCGCTGTTATTCGCTTTATCCTTGGGCCTGCAGTCAGGGCAAGGGCAATGCCTTGCTGTCCAGTTTTTTAAGCGCGGCTTTTGCAAAAGGTATCAATACAAATAATGATCGTGGGTTAAGACAGGTGGTTGAAAATGCCGGGCTAGATTGGACATCAGCTAAGCAAATTGTTGACCAGGATGGATGGCAAGAGACACTGGAAGATAATCGTTTGGCAATGTACGACAGCGGTTTGTGGGGTGCGCCGAGTTTTAGGCTACTAGATGCAGATCAAAATGTTGTTCTTGCGCTCTGGGGACAGGACAGACTGTGGCTACTGGAACGTGAAATTCAGAACTTATTAGATCAATAGATGTTCGTTATCGGGCTATGGAGTCCGAGTGAACATTGGCTTAATATTCACTTATCAAATAATAATCATCAAGGAGAACGTTAAATGGTAGCAATGACCGATAGAGTAGATTTTGACATTGAGGAAGGAATTGCAGTAATTACGGTAAACAACCCGCCGGTTAATGCCTTGAGTCACGCTGTTCGAGAAGGAATTTATAATGGCGTTAAAAAAGCCTTAGATGATGACTCGGTTATTGGCGTAGTTATTTTCTGTGATGGTCGGACATTTATTGCTGGNGCGGATATTAGTGAATTCGGCAGTGCGCCTAAAGAGCCGCATCTTCCAGCGGTTCTCTCTCTTTTAGATCAATCAACTAAGCCAATTGTCGCGGCGATTCATGGGACTGCGCTAGGAGGAGGCCTTGAGACAACGCTTTGCTGTAACTATAGAGTGGCTGTATCCAGTGCAAAATTTGGATTGCCTGAGGTCCATCTTGGCCTGCTCCCAGGAGCCGGTGGCACTCAAAGATTACCGCGTATTGTGGGTGTAGAAAAAGCCTTGTCAATGGTGACCTCTGGAGCACCTATTGGCGCTGCCGAGGCTCTAGAGACCGGTTTGATCGATATGGTTGTGGGTGAAGATTTACGTGCAGATGCTGTTGCGTTTGCCCTTAATAAGGCCGCTTTAGATACTCCGCATCCAAGAGTGCGCGACAATCAAGAAAAATTGCAAAGTGCCATTGCCAATCCAGAGGTATTTTCAACAGTACGAAAAATGATAGCGCGTAAAACGCGCGGGTTTTTAGCACCTGAATACAATATACGCTGTGTCGAAGCGGCTGTTTCTCAGCCCTTTGATGAAGGGATTAAGACCGAAGGTAAGTTATTCAGAGAGTTAATGGCAGGTCCACAATCTAAGGCACAACAGTATTTCTTCTTTGCCGAGCGCCAGGCGTCCAAAGTGGTTGGCATCGATAAGGATACTGCTGATATCCCGATTAATACGGTAGGGGTTATTGGCGGTGGCCTAATGGGTGGCGGCATCGCCATGAATATGGCGAATGTAGGCATTCCTGTGACCATTGTTGAAACAACTCAGGCCGCTCTTGATAGGGGCTTGGGAACGATTCGAAAGAATTATGAGAATACAGCCAGTAAGGGGAGACTTAGCGCTGAGGATGTTGAAATTCGCTGTGGGCTCATCACTGGGGCGCTTGAGTTAGAGGCGCTAGCAGAGTGCGATCTCATTATCGAAGCTGTATTTGAAAACATGACGGTTAAAAAGGATATCTTTACCCGTTTGGACAGTATTGCTAAATCAGATGCGATACTTGCTTCGAACACCTCTGCTCTTGATCTCAATGAGATAGCTGCGGTCACGAGTCGGCCTCAGTCAGTTATTGGACTGCACTTTTTCTCGCCAGCTAATGTGATGAAACTACTTGAAATAGTGCGGGGTGAAAAGACCGCAGATCCTGTTATAAAAACCTGTATGGCGTTTGCCAAAAAGATCAAAAAGGTCGCAGCATTGGTTGGCGTATGTCCAGGCTTCGTTGGTAATCGAATATTATTTACTCGCCAGTATCAAGCCAATATGGTCGCTCTAGAAGGCGCTGCAGTCGGTCAGGTTGACAAGGTTTTGTTTGATTTTGGTTTTCCTATGGGTGCTTTTCAGATGGCGGATCTAGCAGGTTTAGATTTAGGCTGGGACAGTGCTGAGTCAAACAGTGAGAATGTTAAAGATCGGCTATGTGAGTTGGGGCGTTTTGGCCAAAAGACTAGTGCAGGTTTTTATGACTACGATGAGAAGCGCAGACCATCACCATCAAGCCTGGTTGCTGACTTGGTTAAAGATCATGCACAGGTCTCAGGTATTGCTCAACGCGAGGTCTCGGATGAAGAAATACTCGATCGCTGTATATTACCCATGGTGAATGAAGGCGCAAAGCTGCTGGATGAAGGTATTGCCATGCGCGCGAGTGATATCGATGTGGTGTATGTGTATGGCTACGGCTGGCCAATTTATCGTGGAGGCCCGATGCATTACGCCAATAGCCTCGGCCTGGACAAGGTACTAGATAAACTGAACCATTATTACAAAGTGACTGGCGACGAATTTTGGGAGCCAAGTCCTCTTTTGGTTTCTCTAGCGCAAAAGGGCGAGAGCTTTTAGCGCGTACTTAAAAAAATATCTTATCGTTATGATTAAAGTAAAGTTCATCTATCTTTAACGTGTCATTTTAGTTCTAGCGCTCTTACGTCTTTCGGTAAGAGCGCTATCAGCTGATGATAACCTCGACTCCACAGCTCTCGAGGGGCAATGGAAATTGAGTGGTAAACCCGTTTGGATTGAGATAAGTTTTGATCAAGACAGAGGGGCAGGCCATATTTATCGCAATGACAAAAACCCATCGGCGGTGGGTCAATTGTTACTCAGTGAAATCATCCAAAATGACAACAAGAACTGGGAAGGTTGTATTTATGTTTCCCAGGTTGGCC
>JGI24540J26637_10001155_pt1 | contig 11608 bp, 8 predicted proteins | sample NorSeaMetagenome_FD_26637 | JGI IMG/M metagenome (IMG submission 26637)
GCGAAAAGGGTTGGGACGAGGGTGTGAGAATAATTGCAGTGGTCGGGAAGGGGGGGTGTCTTATGCGAAGGTACGAGCGTGCGTGATTTTTGATCCTAAAGCTAACGTTGTCAACTCATCGCTTCCCTCCTCATCTGATCTCACCTCCAGTTGCTCTGACCTCGTCCCCAGGGTTCACCTTGTTGCACATATCGTGAGTGAGGATGAGGGTGAGAGACCTCGGGATCGCGCCTGTGCGGAGCGTCGACGACGATTCCTGGATCTTCACCTCCTGGAAGTCGCAGAAGTCCTTGTGGATGACATCAAATTTATTGTTGCCACACACGTCATTCGCTTTGTTACTCTTCTGTCGGTCACACAATAGCCCTTCGACGCCGATCTCGTATCCCTCGGTCTCGAAATTTGCCGATACTGAGAAGCACTTGTTACACGTTTTCATCTTGCATTTAAGGTAGCGCTTGTATTCGAGACTCTTAATGACATGCGCCCGGGTGACCACACCCACGACCTGGATTAGCCGGTCGACATCCTTCGCTTTCATATCAGATATGGAATCCTTATGGAGTCTTAGTGGGAGCTTTGTGAATCGAGGATGAACTCGAGTCGTTGTAAGGGTTTCGTCAGAGTCAAATTCACTAAAGTTCGTCTTTTCCGCCTCGTGGTGAAGATCTCCCTTGATAGAGAGGGTCGCAGGGTCTATGAAGGGAACATCTCCATCATATCTGTCGGCATTTTTGCCCGCCCTGAATCTGCGATGAGCGAGCGTGGAGGAACGAAGCGACGAACGGAAGATTGTAAGTTATATTGCTGGGTAATATGCTGCTGTCGCTTCGCTCCTCCCCCCTCCCTTCACCTCTTATCTATCTTTTCGAGATAATTTTTTTGAACGTTGATTATAACCTCGGGCAGCAAGTTATTCAAAGTCATAACATCGTCCTCAATGGCGTCGGCCAGTTTAGGAGCGAACTTTTTGAGATCCATGTAGTTTATCGTGAAGGGGAAGTCTCTTTTACCGTCAGGAGCAGAAAGCAGGGAGATGAATTGTGATTTCATCTCCTCCTGTAGGAAAAAGTTCTCAAAAGTTCTCATTACACAATGTGGGCCGATTTCCTCTGGTGTGTCGGGGAAAAGGCCGCGGAGACCACCACCCCACGCGGTAAATTCGTGAATGTCATCAGCTCCATAGAGCTGATGGCCGAAATAGCTGCGAGGGGCGGAAAAATGAAGCGACGAGTGGGGGGTGTTAGTTACTGAGTTGGGAGGTATGTTGCTGTCGCTATCACTTACCCAGCAAAGAAGTTATTGTGACGTTCCAAGAGAGCCTTCGGGTGTTTCATGCCAGCAATACTGTTTTCTACGGGAGAAGCGCGCTCGTTCTTGAGATTTGAGAGCATTAAAGGATATAAGTTGTCTTCTTAACAAGATCAGGAGTATAGATCCAATAGGAGAGGTAAATTTTGGGTTTAGAGCCGACTTCCCTCCGACTGCCCTCCGCCAAATTTACTGCCAATTTTAAACGACTACGACGACTCTCGGTTGACAATATGATATTCCGAGAGATTACTGGGGTGTGTGGATGAACCCTTGGTGCGAATAAGTGAGTAACAGAAACTCAATTTTTTTGTCAAGCGAAAAAAGTATATTTCCAGATTATATAATACTTTCTATGGCAAATTTGAATATTTTATGATCTAAGGCGAATTAATAAATACTCAAAAGTACCTTAATGAACATTTTGAAAAATCATAAAATTTGACCTCTCAAAAAGCAATGTAAATGAAAATATTGTAATATATTACAATATTTATGAAATACAAAAATGTTTATAGATTATTATGGTACAAATAAATAAATTATGATAAATTATAAAACCTCAAAAATACCAAAGAAAATATATTTTGTTAACAATCATCCAATTAAGATATAATCAAAAATAGTTGATTACAACATTTATCCAATTAAACATGAATATCCCCGGAATAGGCATTTTCAAAATCTTTTTTGTCACGCCCTGTATTGGGGCCAAACTATACGATAAGCGGACTTTCGCATAATACTGGGGCCTCCAAAAATATGATCGGCCCGCTGGTGGGTTTCATCATATCATACACTTGAAAAAAAACGCTGTTTTTTCTCTCATCAAAACTCGTGTAAATTATGTTCTCACTCTCGTTAACCCTTCAACCCCACTCCGCTCATTCGTTTTTTCTTCTGGACCATGATCTCTTCGAGGTGGATGAGGAGCATCTTCCTCTCGTCCAAGGACAGCTGGTACCGGACACACATTCTCCTCACAAACCTGCAAGCTCTGTCGAGGCCACATCCGAACTCAATCATGCTGTGTGCGAGGGCAGTGAGTTGGGCGGCGATGATCCCTTGAACCTGGGTAGTCGCCCTGATGCGCTGGTTGGGGAGGAGGTCGTGCCACTTCTTGCCCTTCCTGACCTTAATGTAGGCAGCCATGTCCCCCGTCTTCCTTCTCTCCGACATGGCGGCGTCGTGTAGGGTAGGCATAATCTCAGAGTGGTGGAGGGACTCCGCGACGCACTGGAAGAGGGCACTGTCCCAGAATTCGTCCTGCTCCCAAAGTGTGTGCTCGCAGATGATGGACTTCAGGTACCTCCTCGAGCTCCTCTCGTCGCCCCCCCCAGTGTAAAAGGTCTGGGAGAGCATCATGCACATCTTGGCGTTGGCGACGTCCCTCGCGTTCCCCCTGCATCCGTCTAGGAACGTCTTCACAAGCTTGCCAAGTAGGATGTAAACGGGAAGGCGCAGCTCAGTGTTTATGCTACGTTGGGTATTGAGGGAGTAAATGAAGTGGGAGCGGCACGGTCCGCCTACATCCTCGTGCTTCTCCCCGAGGTACTGGGTGAGGTTCGCCTTCGCATCCTCAAGGGAAAAGCTCTTTTCATCGTCAGCTGCCTTTGCCAGACCATACTTTCTGTGACGAGCGAAGCGATGAGAGGCGGGTAAGCTTGTCATATAGATCAGTATGATGCAGCTCGCTGCGTTCGCAGCCTTCGCTCCGTCTCACCCAAAACCGAGCAGCCCGTGTCCTTCCCCCTTGAGCTCCAACTTGTGCCTCCTCTCGACCTCCACCCTCTCTGCCTCCTTTTCGTCCATGAACAACCTCTGGGTCCACTTCAGGATGGTCTTCCTCGAAGGGACCTGAGGGTCATCGTTCTTTTTAGCTCTCTGCCCACCCCCAGTAAAGACAATGGTCGGGTCCTCCCGGCTTTCGACAACAAGCTGGTGGACGAGTTTGTTGGCGTCGGATGGCGACCTCATTCCCCTCAGTTCGATGTCATCTGTGGTGAAGTTATCGTCGTCTTCATCTTCGCTTTCGTACCCCGTGTTATGCTCAGCATCTAAGAGAGCGAGGGCGGCAGCTGCGACGAACGAAGCGACGAGTAGGGGGGGTTAGTTCATCGTACAAAGCAGCACTAGGCAGCGATCGGTGGCGAGCGAAGCGAGTTGCCAAGGGCAATGAAAATACCATTCTTGCCCTTGCCCCGACAGCTTTTGCGATTCGCTTCGCTCATCGCTTAGGCAGCTCAAACGTCGGTGCCTTCGCCTCACCTACACCCCCGTCATGAACGTTATAACCGTCCATGCTCTTGACCTGCCTCTCCTCCTGCTTCTCTATGAACCAGCTCAAGTCACCCCTGACATCAATCTTGTCAACCTCCTTTTCCAAACCCTCCAGCAGCTTCAGCCTCTTTTCTACGGCCAGCTTCTCTGATGTCACCATCGACTTCAAAAACTTTGCCTGCGACCCGAGGGCGGACAGGAGGCAAGACTCCCCAGCTATGCGTGAGGCCCTTGCAATTGTGTCACGCTTGCTGATTGCAGATAGAAGGAGGGCAGCAGTGTCGTCCGTATGATCGTTTGCGGCCCTCGCATCGTTGGCAAATCTAAGGAAATCGTTGACGCCTGTCGCCTCTCTCCTCGTATTGACCCCAATACCGTTTCCGACGCCAACGTCCCTTCCCTCCTTGGCCAGTTCCATTGCCTCGTGCTTCTTCAAAGCTTCCTTCTTCGCCTTCAAAAGCTTTGCATCAAACTCCTCGACCGTCTCCTGGCTCTGTGCTACCGCATTCTCCCTCGCCTTTACTCGTCTGAGTAGCAACTGATCGGCAGTCGCCAGTCTCCCTAGAACAACATCCTCACAGAAAGCCAAGGAGTCAGCCATATCGGCGTACGAGGCGTCAATATACATGCTGTAGGCCTTTAGGGCAGTGTTGAGGGAGCAAGTCTCCTGCAAAAGAGGAGTGGAGCTGACCTTTTGGTCGAGCCCGTCCATGAGGGGCTTCTTTGCGTTGACAATCTGCTGACCGCACTTCTTTAGCGCCGTTATCTGGCGTGTCAGCCCATCATGGGTGAGGGACATGGCGGCCTGAGTCGAAGACAGGACGTCAGTAACGTCAATTGGCCCAAGATTTTGTAGGGTGAACCCGTTGGCAGCAACATCCCCTCCCTCGTCGTCACAACCCATCCTCAAGGAATCGAACTCGGAAATCACCCCAGAGGTTGCGGCGGGAACTCCACCGTTGACGTCATCGATGACTTCGGTCTCGTCCTGCGAGGAGGGAAACGACGAGCAGTAGGTTGTTAGTTATTGTGCCATAGTGGTAAACGGTCGTCACGTACACGATCGTCGCTATGCTCCTCCTGTCCTTGGCTCCTCGTCCGATCTCACCTCCTTCAGCAAGAGACCATCTGCCGAAACCAGGACGGAACAATCACGAAAGTGCGTTCCCTTCTTGGAAGGTTTAGGAGACCCAGGAGCATTGGGACTCGATCCAACCGCAGAAGCCAGGTCCCCATTCGATGCAGAATTGGGGTTGGGCTTAGGGGGAGGACTCGCTTTCAGAGATTGGGGAAGTGGAGGCGCTCTAAGGACACCTCCCTTAGCAGCACACGTATCGGTAGCTTCTACAGCAGCAGCGAAGAGTGAGAACTGAGAATCACTTGCCGCCGTAACTCTTGAACCAAAGAGTTGGAAAAAAAAAGACATTCGCACGCGATACCACCAACGTAAAGTACAAGGTTCTTGTCTGTTCTACCTTATCAAATACAACCAGAATTTAATTTCCGAGAGCTGACCTATCTAAAAGAGAAGAATGGCGAGCTGCGAGAGTTATAACGAATCAAATAAAATTTCAAGAATTTGTTTGTGGTGGTGCAAAATCTAAAATACAGCGGATGAAAATTCCCACGTGAGGACAAGTTTTCCAATCGTTATCGTTATCAACTATCCACCCGACTCCCTTTTCGTTTTCAAAACGATTTCCTTAAGTTACTACCCCTTGCTCCCCCAAACCTTCTCGCTTCACAACCCCAATAACCCCACTACACTCTCTCGCCCCGAACAATTCCGCCCCCTTGCCCCTCCATCGACCCCCCCTAAAATGACGATGTGTGTGTGGCGACCGTTGCAGAGTCGGACGATCCAATATTCTCAATGCTCATGTTCTCGTTTGTCTTGAAGACAGGCCTGGCCTTCTTCCCACCCTTGCTCTTGGTGGACGAGGGTTTGGACTTCGCAAGGAAAGTGGCGAAGAAGTCCGCACGGACCATATAAGAAGCCGTGATCGTCCCGTTGAGGCAACCCTCGAGCAGATCCATAGGTGCCTTGCGGTACTTTCTCTGAACCCTAGCAGTTGCCGTGCGATCCTTCACATCCTCCTCCTTAACACCAAATAGCCTGCAAACGACTAAAGCGAAGTCCTGCATGTCCTTGGCCTGGGCCGCATTGAGATGGACCTTATTGGTGGGACTCTTCACGGGGCTGAGGTTTGGGACAGCACCAAAGCTTTCCCTCCTGCTGTATGTCCCATCCCCATCATCATCTTCGTGCTCTCCGTCAACCTTCTCCCTCGCGATGATTGCGCCGACACTGAGGATCTTCCAGAAGCCCTGCCTGTTGACGCCGAAGTTCTTGGCAGAAATCTCGCCATGGGCCATTCCTGCCTCATGAAGAGCCTCGATGCACTTGGCGATGGCGTAAGTCCACTTCACGGCCTTCTTATGCTCGATCTTCCCGATGGAGTCTCCGTTGGCGTTGAGAAGTTCCTCCAGAGTGGTAACGTTCTCAAAAGTTACGACGAAACCAGTGCTTGTTGCGTGCGTGTTGACAATAGCCGACACCTGCGAGGCAAGGAGCGAAGCGACGAGAAGATATTTTATTAGTAATTTGATATTCGGCACGTCGCTTTTGCTATCGCTCCGCTCCTCGCTTGGCCTCACCTTCTTGGGATCCAATTTCTTCCTGGCGTAGATTTCGTTCTCAATGAAGGACATCTCCTTAGTAAACTTGAGGACCACGTCTACCTTTGTGCTGTCATCAACGTCATAGTCAACAGCACGGAAAATCTCTATTCCCGTCTGTTCGTTCCTGTGAACAGGGACTGCGCTAAGCTCGTACCTCCCAAGGTACCTGAGCGAGGTCTTGAAGGCCTGCTTGCAGGTTGGGGTCGAGAATGAGACGAGTTTGGCATTCCTGGGTCCAGAACGCATCACGGCGCACTTGAGCCTATGCTCCTGAGTGCTCCCATCTAGATACCTGCTCAGGACGCCGACGAACTTGTCTTCTGTCTTTGAGGCTATGTAGCACAAAGAGCGCTTGAAGGTGAGCCCACTGCACCTCTTGAGCAAGAGCAAGATAACATCCTCTTCTGCTCCGCTCTCACAGGCAAGCTCGAGAGGAATGTTGCCAGTGAGGGTGTCGATATGGGTCGGAGAGGAAGGGAAGAGCTTGACCCAAAGCTACGATGAGCGAAGCGATGAGCAGAAGGTTTTTAGTTACAGTGCCATGCAGTATGCGGTCGTCGCTACGCTTCTCCCGTCCTTCGCTCCTCGCCCCCCCCTCACCTCGATGGCATCGAACGTGGAACCCGTTGTGACTGTGATATGGAGAGGGTGACGACCGTATTGATCAAGGACGTCAGCACCATCCTCCCTCTCAATGAAACTATTGAGAAGTACCTCAAGACTATCAAGGGCGAGTCCCTTCTCGGCCGCCATGAAGAGGTCCTTCTTGCCGAGGACAGAGTGCTTCGTGTTGATCAGGGCGGAAATAACATGACAAGGGACGTTCCTGGCGACGGCAATTGTGAGCGGGTAGAGACCCTCCGCGTTCTCCTTCTCCAGGACGATCATCTTTTCGAGGTCGTCGCAGTTGTCTAGGAGGGTCTCCATGGTCCTCAAGCTGGCCTTGTGGAGGCAAGCGAGGTGGATGGCGTTGTTCCCGTTGGTGTCAATGTGAACGATTCCTCTTGGAAGGACAGAGGAGAGGAAATTGACGTTACTGGAAGCGTCAGACATGACAGCGATATGAATGGGGTGCTGTTCGAGGTTGTTCAGGCCGGAAACGCATGTCGCGTCGGGGTCGAAGTCAGAAACGACAAGTTCGAGTAGCGGGAGGGCTGCATCAAACTTGGCCCCGTAATGGAAGGGAGTGTTCCCGAAGTTGTCGCGCATCTCGAGACATCCTGGCGCCAAGTTGTGTAGCATCTTGAAGACTATAACCCTGCTGGTCATATCCCTCTCGATGTGGCCTTCTTCATCGTTCGGGATCTTCTCGATCTCAACGTTGAACAGGTAGTGAGCGGGGGTTCCTCCACGCTTGTCGGAAACGGCAGCCAAGGTTGGATCCTCGGTGAGCATCTCTCTCACCCTTCCCCACTGCGCTGTGGCGATACAGAAGAGGATAGGGTGTTTCCCCGCCTGATTCTCCTCCTCCGACAGCTTCTTCTGCAGGGCTGCGGCCTCGGCCTCCTCTTCCTGCCTTCTCGCCTCTTCCAACTGCTTCTGCAAGAGTTCCCTCTCCAACTCCATCTGTCGAAGGATGAGTGACTCCCTCATGGCGTGCGGGTCGACCCTCACAATGTAACCGCGTGCAATCCTCTGCACTACAAGTATCATTTCGATAGTGCTCATGAAAGTTAAAAGGGCAATCTTTCTCCTCGCAGCCGACTGGATAACTGTGGCTGCATCGGTCACCTTCTTGGCCTCCAAAACCTCCAACGCGATACGCCTTCCGACCTGTCCCCTGAACCTCTTTTGGACGTGGAGGGCAGCAACGATCTGAGCCCTTTCCCTCTTGACATTGACCTTGGCGACGAAAACCCTGGCAACCGACTGGAACAAGACAATGGACGCAAGCGTTGCAAGGTAAACCTTGCGCGCCACCCTGCCGCGGACTTTAGCCTGCACCCTCGTGGCGGCCTTGCCGAGAACGACGCTGCGGAGTTGCTCGAGCTTCTCGAAGGCAGTCCTCTTGAGGAAGACGAGAGTTTTGCCCAACTGGATGCCAACGTGCATGAGCTTTGGGTTCAAGTCGCCCTTAAGCTTCCTGAACCCAACGTTGGACTCGCAAGTCGGTGTGGGCTCGAAGATACTAGCGGCAGAAGTCTCGAGCAGGGTGGCAAGGTCATCGACCTGTGGAGCAATCATGTAGAAGCGGTCCATGAACCTCTTGTGGGTGAAACGGTTCGAGTAACCAGCACGGGAGACCTCAACGGCCGAAAGAACACCACTGCAGCGGAGCTGCTCGACAATGTTGCGTGCCTGAAATTTGTCGCAAACGAGCTCGTCGTTGGGCTTGATGCAACGGACGAAGATGGGCTTTGTCTGCTCGATGCGCAACCTGAGGGATTTCAGGGAGTTCGAGAACTTTCTGCCGGATGAAACGGAGCTCTTCCTACTCCCAACCGTAACCTGCGACGCCTTACTCGCCTCAATGCTCTTAGCGATGTCGTTAAGTAGTTCGATTGTGCTAGAGTTGATGACTTTGAGGGAGTTTCCAATACCGTCAGTGTTCTTGGCCAAGAATCCTTCAGCATCGTAGCAGACGGCACGGGCGTAGTGGTGGACGGTGAACTGGCTGTTTCCCTGCTCGACGCGGGTCGCAGCGAAGGCGTCCTTGTCGAGAAGCTGCTTGTAGAGGGACCTGGCGAACTTGGTGTCACTGCTCTTGGGGATCAGGCACTGCTCGTCGAGGATGGACATGATGGAGGGGTAACGCCCATCGAGGAGGGTGAGCACGTCGGTGTTGTCAGGGAAGTCAACGAAGTTCCAGGCAATGTTCTCCGCGACGTAGAGCTCCTGTTCGCGCTTGAAGATCTGGCGGTTGAACTGCTGCTGAAGGGTTTCATTTGTGAAGTTAATCATGAGCTGCTCGAAGTGGTTCGCCTCGAAGCTTTCAAATCCGAAAATGTCAAGGATGCTGATAGACGCGGCCTTGGACGACTTGGCGGCTGACTCTACCGAGATGGAGGCGTTGATCTTCTCAACAATGACGGCAAAAAGGGAAGCGTAGGTCGTAGTCATGAGGGCCTGGACGCTATTGGTGGCGTTCTCGACGTTGAGGGGCTTGTGGACGACCTCCTTCATTACGTTAATTGTCTTGTAACAAACGGCGGACGAGAAAGTCTGCGATGAGCGAAGCGACGAGTAAGGGGAGTTAGTTTTATCAGGTTATAGTATAGAGCAGCACTAGGCGCTCCTAGTCCAATCTCACCTCCATCGAGATTCCGAGAAGGCGGCACGCGCTGTGTGCGGATGGTGTGGAGGCTACGGAAGACGACTCCCCCTCTCCTCCCTCGTTTCCGACGTCGAAGGTGACCTTCGAGAGGTGGAGGATGGCGGCGATGAGTTTGAGGATGGAAAGGGTCGTGGCCTCAGAGAAGTCTAGGTGCAAGAAAGCCTCCATCATCTCGTCAAAGCAATCAGAATCCTTGACTCCGTCGCGGCGCTTTAGGTTGTTGGTGATGGCAAAATCGTCCGCGTCGTAGGATGACAGATCGAGCGCCTCGAGAGTGTCCTTGTCGGCGCCTGATAGGAGCAGGTAGAAGACGTGGAAGTTGCGCTCCCCCTCCGACTGGGCAAGGACCCGGGATTTCTCCAACAGGTACGTGTCGATTTGGGCACCGCTGAGGACCCCACGGTCGGTGAAACCGATCTCGATGAATTTACCGAACCTTGAGGAGTTGTCGTTGCGGATGGTACGGGCGTTACCGAAGGCCTCCAGGATGGGGTTGGACTGAAGGACCTGCATCTCGAGCGTAGCGGATTTGACCTTGGTTTTGGGCGATATTATGGTTTCGTTGCCAGTGGGGGAGGAGAGGGTCGCAAGGGGAACCTTGGAGGTTGGGGTGGAAGAACCGGTGTCGAACTCGAGCTTCTTCTGCTGCTTGGAGGAGAGAACGGCAAGGTATTTCATCGCTATCTTGGAGGTCCAGGTCTGTAATTAGCAAAGCGACGAGCAAAGCGATGAGCAAAGCGAATTGTGAAAAGGGTTGGGATAAACAGTGAGCGCTCACCTTTCCACTTCCTGACTCTCCTGAAACGAGTATCGACATGTCCTGCGGGCACCCGTCCTCGAACGACCTTAGAAGTTCCCTAAAAGCGTCGTCGGCAGTCTGGAATATGTGCGGTGGTAGCCTGGTGTCGTCGTTCCTAGGTCCCGCCTCTCCTACGGCCTGGTAACTGGAGAGCTTGGAGTCGGAGTATATCCCGAGTCGTTTGAAGGGGTTTATGGCGATGAGGACGTCCCCGATGCTGGTGTAGATGGTATCCTTCTTGAAACGAAGATGGAGGGAGTGAAGGATGGCGGGCTCGTTAAGGAGGGGGAGGGAGGTGAGGTCGTCACAGAAGAGGTCGGAGACGTTGTTCTTGAGCTTGATTAGATCGCTGTCCTCACGGGTATCGACAGTTATCTTGTGCTTGAAGGGAGGGACTATCTCGGAGAAGGAGCTCCTAGGAGACTGCGACCAGAGAAGTGACGAGCGAAGCGACGGGTGAAGCGAGCACAAGGAAGGGTTGTTAGTTGTAAGATGAACAGTCGTCGCTTCGTTCCTCCTGTCCCTNACCTTAGTCTTCCCCATCGGACTGGATCGGCGTGTGGGCGAGAGGATCTTTCCACCCGCACCACGAGGAGCGTCAGAAGAGACAACCGTAAGAATCACCTTCTTAGGGTCGCCGCGGACGGGGGCCTTGCTCTTAATCACGGCGGACTTCCAGCCCGAAGGAGCGGCGTCGTCACGGACCCAACATTCTGTGCCCACCTCCATGTTTTGTTAAGATACGAGGACTTTTACTTATAGATGAGAGAGAATTTGATGAATTTGATTGTTATTTAGATATTGAAGCTGTGAGTGGGACGGAAAAGAGGCGATGGGGGGATATTAGTATGAAATATTAATAATGAATAATATTATTACAGTGAAATTGTACCAAGGATGAACACGATAAAAACGAGGCATGAAGAAGATTGATAATATTTCATTATACAAGGCGATATAGAGAATAATTTTAGTATTTAGACATAACTACTATCAAAAAATCAATGATTAGATATTCTTACTTAATAAATGTATTGATATTAATACCTAATATTTGTTTTTAAAAATAAATGGAGAAGGCCAAGAAACGGTCTCTAACCTGAACACTAAATTTTATCACAATATTGTCACTCCTGAACTTATACTAAGCCGTTTATAGCAGCTCATAGTTTAAAATGGACACCATGGGTACATTTGACTAAGATCCATCAATATTTTACGTACGAAACAATATAATATTCAACGTTACCCCGTCTAAGCAC
>JGI24540J26637_10001156_pt1 | contig 11604 bp, 11 predicted proteins | sample NorSeaMetagenome_FD_26637 | JGI IMG/M metagenome (IMG submission 26637)
TCACCAAAGACATAAGCAGCCGATCTGTCTCCATAATAAGACCATGCAATTGCTGTTGAGAAAGCAAATAAGAGAAGTCCTATAGCAACTATATAGCCACCATAAACCCCAAGTACTCCTGATTTAAATGCAACAGCTGTTAATTCAGCAGAATGTACAAGTGATTTACCAGAAAGATTAATTCCATTTGTTTTAACAACACCTTTATCAATAATTAAGGAGCCATCATATCTATCAGTTGATTCGCTTATCGGATTATTTGTATAAACAACAACTCCCTCAGCAATTGATTTTTTATGAAGAATCGTAACTGCATCATTGATAGATTTAGCAATGACACCATCACTTACCTGAAGGGTTCCAGTAAATAGTTTTACCTCTGATCAAGATTATTAATAAAGTATCTTAATTCATTAATATCATCAACACTCTCCTCTGAATAAGACCCAGAGACAAAGGTTGTCGATGTTTTATCAAAATTATTTTGATGTTTCTCTGACCATGCACCACTTGATAAAATAACTAATGCGGTAATGGTACATACAACTAGAGTATCAATAAAAGGCTCAAGTATAGAAACAATACCTTCTTCAACTGGATCTTCTGTCTTAGATGATGCGTGAGCAATAGGCGATGACCCTTGACCCGCTTCGTTAGAAAAAGCTCCTCTTGCTACACCTTTTTGTAATGCTAAAGCAAAACTAGCTCCGAGGAATCCACCTACAGCTGAAGATCCTGTAAAGACTTGAGAAAATATTTGAGTAAACGATGGAATAATATTTTCATAGTTATCAAAGATTACAACTAATGAGCCTGCAATATAAATAAAGCCCATTATTGGTACGAGTTTACTGGCGATTGTTGCAATTCTTCTAATTCCTCCAACAATAACAAGTAAGAGCAAGGCGGAAAGAACAGAACCTGTAATTATAGGTTTAATTGAAAATTCTGAACTTAGTACTTCTGCTATGTTATTGATTTGCGGCATATTACCAGTACCAATTGCAGTTATCATCATCAGGACTGCAAATACAATTGCAAGCCATTTCATGTTCATTCCATGCTCAATATAATAAAAAGGCCCACCCGAAATAGAGCCATCAGGTAGCGTCGTTCTATATTTATGAGCAAGAGAAACTTCCGCAAATTTTGTAGTCATACCAACAATAGCTGTTATCCACATCCAAAATATAGCAGCGGGACCACCAATCCATATGGCAAGACCAACACCGCCAATATTTCCTGTACCAACCGTCCCAGATAAAGCAGTTGTTAATGCCTGAAAGGGAGTAGTTTCACCCTTAGTAGTGTCTTTAATATACTTACCAGTAAGTATTCTCCAACCATGCATAAAAAATTTAAATTGTGGAAAACCAAGATAGACTGTTAAAAAAATACCAGTACCAATGAGTAGCATGGGAAACCATGGAGCTCCGCCAATATAACCATCAAGAGTGATTAAAAAATTATTAAATTCAACCATAATTTATGTCCTATTTTGATACCAAGCTTCTAGATCTGTGTAACCACCTATAGAATCACCATTTACTTTTATTTGAGGAAATGTTCTTGCAGTTGGAAACAATGCAAAAAAAGCATCACGATCAAAGTCTTCATCAAGTTGTTTATAGACATACTCTAAATTATTTCTTTCACATAAAAATTTAGCTTTATCGCAGTATGGGCAATTATGTTTTCCGTATATTTCGATCATGTTAGAATCCTATTAATTAGAAACTAATTATAATCATAAAATGTCATTATTTAACTTAAAAAACAAATCAATTTTAATTACAGGCTCCTCTAGAGGTATTGGTAAGGCTATTGCAAAACACTCTGCCCTTCATGGTGCTAATGTAATCATTTCCAGTAGAAAGGCAGATGCCTGTCAAGCTACTGCAGATGAGATTAACGAACTAGTTGGTGAGGATGTTGCTTATCCTATAGCTGCTAGTATCAGCGAACCAAGTCAACTTGAGCAACTTGTAACTAAAACAAGAGATAAATTTGGAAAAATAGATGTACTAGTTTGCAATGCTGCTACAAATCCATTCATGGGCTCTATGCTTGATATGCCATCAGATAAATTTGATAAAGTTATGGAAAATAATATCAAATCAAACCAACTCTTATGTAATCTTGTTATTCCAGAAATGGTAGAAAGAAATGATGGCTCTATAATTATTATTTCAAGTATTGGTGGATTAAAAGGCTCTAATTTACTTGGTGCCTATAATATAAGTAAAGCAGCAGATATTATGATGGTTAAAAATATAGCAGCGGAGTTTGGAAAAAATAACATTAGAGCAAACTCAATTGCACCTGGTTTAATTAAAACAGATTTTGCAAAAGCTCTTTGGGAAAATCCTGATATTTTAAAAGCAGTTTTAGGTAATACTCCAATGCAAAGAATTGGCGAACCAGATGAAATTGCTGGAGCTGCAGTAATGCTATCCTCTAAGGCAGGAGAGTATATAAACGGTCAAACAATTGTTATAGATGGCGGAACTACGATTGTTTAATTAAATTATCTAATTTAAACATAAAGTATTTTAAAGAATGATTTTCATTAATAGCTGATACTTTCATTATATTATTTCTTAATAGATTTAGCTCATCGAGAGCATCAGATAGATCTTCAACTACAAGCTGGATATCATTCAATGACTTAAATTTTCCTGAATAAGGGAGATTAGCTAATTTTGATTTGAGAAGAGTTTTGAAGAAGTCGATAACTAGATTAACTTTTTCTATTGAAGTTAAATCTATATCAAGTAAATACTTTACAACTTCATCAATTGATATTTCTTTATTACAAAATTGAAGTAGGTAGTTTGATATATCAATAAACTCATTATTTCTCCCCTCTTCTATATTCTTAAGTATTTCTAAGGGGGCAAGAAAAGTTGGATAATCATAATAATTAAAATCCTGCATGCCTTGAGATCGTATCCACTCTGTTAATTCATGCTGGTCTAAATCCTTTAAAGTGAATTTATTACATCTACTATAAATAGTTTGATTGAGAGATCGTCTTTTGCTCGAGGTCATAATAATGTAAGTATTGGCAGCAGGCTCTTCAAGAGTTTTTAGAATTGCATTTTGTGAGGCAATATTCATATTTTCACAGTTATTCAAGATAATTACTTTTGAAGAAGATACAGAAGAAGATAAAACTGAAAAATTAATCATTTCTCTAATTTCATCAATTAAAATTTTATTATCATCAGCATTCATAAAAAAGTCAGGATGTGTTGATTCATCAAACAAATTACATGAATGACAAGAGTTACATGGCTCAGATGAGGAATTAAGGCAAAGAAGACTTTTGGCTATATGCTTAGCTAAAAAAGTTTTACCCAAACCTTTACTCCCCTCTATTAGGTTTGAATGAGGTAGAGCAGAAATATTAGTTTTTAAAAATAATTTCTAACCAAGGGAAGTTAGAAATATCACTCACGTTAAATCATTAAAATGAACAAGCACTTTATTTGAAATTGAAGTTATATCCTGAGATGCATCTATAACCTTTATTCTTTTTATGTTTTGTTGGGCTTGCTTTAAATAGCCATCTTACCCTTGTAAAAAAATTCAATGCCTGCAGATTCAATTCTATCCATTTTATCTTCAGACTTTCTTTCGAAACCTTTAATTGGATTCAAATCAAGCAGTATTGTTAAATCAGGTATTGGGCAATTTATATGTAAAATAAGTTTATTAATAAAGTCTAAATCTAAACCTCTTCCATAGCCTTGATATGCAATGGAAGCATCATAAAATCTATCACAAAGAATATAATCAGTTTGAGGCTTTTGTAATGATTTTTTTACTAATTCTGCGCGGGATGCAAACATTAAAAGCAGCTCTGATTCTGCAGAGATGTCATGATCACTATTTAACAATAAATTTCTAACATCCTCTCCAAAAGGTGTAGAACCTGGCTCTCTTATAATGCTGGAAGTGAAACCAGATGCGATAATGTGATCATGAAGCATTTGTATTTGTGTTGACTTGCCAACACCCTCAATGCCTTCAAATGTAATTAATTTCATCATTTTAATTGGTAAAGTTTAACAGCCTCTAAGTGTTCGTTGTATGTTTTTGAAAAATAATGAGAACCTTTTTTATTTGCAACAAAAAATAAGTATTCACCAGGTTCGGATAAGATGCTTACCTTTATTGAGGATTTGCTGGAAACAGCTATAGGGGTTGGTGGCAAAGAATTAATAACATAAGTATTGTATGTATTTTTCTTATCTTTTAAATCAGACCTTTTAATATCGCCATCAAAATTTGGCATAAGGCCATAAATGATGGTTGGATCAGCTTGAAGTTTCATTTTAATACTTAATCTTTTTAAGAAAACAGCAGCTATTTTATTTTTTTCTAATTCGTTTCCAGCCTCCTTCTCAACAATAGAGGCAAGTATTAAGGAATCTTTTATAGATTTAAGCGGATTAGTCGGTGGTTTAGTTGTCCAAATAGATTCTACAAATTTCATTAAATCAGCAGAGCTTCGTTTTAATAATAATGATGATTTCATGCCTTTTTTATAATAGTAGGTGTCAGGCAAGATCATTCCTTCAGTAAAGTTATAGTCACTTTGAATGCAATTAAGATACTGACAATCATTTATAAGAAATGAATTATTAATAAGGTCATCAATGTCATATTTATTCATTCCAGGCACTACAGTTATCTGGTGAGTAACCGTATTTCCATCAATTATTTGATTATGAATATCTATTAAAGATTTATTTGATACTTCATATTCTCCATATTGATAATTACCTGAATTAAGCGTTAAAAATAATTTAATAAAAATAATTTCTATAGGATTAGGGTCTTTGGATATATTATTCAGGATTTGAGAACTAGTTGAACCTTTTTTAATATCAAAAGTCATAGGCTCAATATAAATTTTGTTATTTAAAAAACTAAAATAAGGGCCAACAAAAATACAAATACCTAGTATTGGTAATAGAAGAATTTGAAGAAATTTTTGCTTCAATTAGATATATTTTTTAAAAATTAAAGTTGAATTGGTGCCGCCAAAACCAAATGAATTATTCATTGCTATGGTTATCTCCGATTCTCTAGCGGTATGTGGTGTAAAGTCTAGATCACATCTTGGATCTTGGTTATCTAAGTTTATAGTTGGAGGAATAACATTGTCATTAATAGAGAGAATACTAAAAATTGATTCAATCGCTCCAGCCGCTCCTAAGGTGTGCCCTGTCATAGATTTAGTAGAACTTATGGCTGGGATATCCTCTTTAAAAATACTTTTCATAGCTGTAGCTTCAGCCAGGTCACCCAAGGGTGTTGATGTACCATGAGCATTTATATAATTAATATCATTACTATTAATTTCTGAATCACTTATTGCATTAGCCATAGACAAAGCAGCCCCCTTTCCATCTTCAGGAGGTGCAGTCATGTGGAAAGCATCTGAACTCATTCCAAAACCAATAATTTCAGCATATATTTTTGCATTTCTTTTTTTAGCATGCTCTAAGTCCTCTAAAATAATTGCTCCAGCGCCATCAGATAATACAAATCCATCTCTATCAACATCCCAAGGCCTGCTTGCCGTAGCTGGATCACTTGAAGTAGATAGAGCTCTAGCTGCTATAAAACCTGAAATGGCTAAAGGCGTACTCGCCATCTCACTGCCTCCTGCAACCATAATGTCAGATTCACCGTATGCAATTGATCTAGCCGCTAATCCAATACAATGATTTCCTGATGAGCATGCTGTCACAGTACTAACATTTGATCCTTTTAGACCAAACTTTATAGAGATAAGACCAGAAGTCATATTAATGATAGAGCCAGGTACCATAAATGGTGATACTTTTTTATATCCCTTCTCTAAATATATTTTATGGTTATTTTCTATGGTTTCTATTCCGCCAATTCCAGAACCAAAATTGACTCCTGCCCTAGTAAGATCTGTCGAGGAGTCTAAAAAACCTGAATCTGTAATAGCTTGTGAAGCAGCAACTACTCCATATTGGATAAATGTATCTAATCTTCGAGATTCTTTAGGATCTAGATATAAAGACAAATCTAAGTCTTTAATGCGACCGCCAATAGAGACTGGTGAATCAACAATCGTATTGTTAAAGGTAGAAATACCAGAAATACCATTAGTGCATGCGTCCCATGAGGAACCTACATCATTACCTAAAGGTGAAACTAAACCTAAACCAGTAACTACAACTCTTCTTTGTAGTTTCATGGAAATAATTTATGAATTAGCGTTTATGTAACTTACAGCTTCGTTAACTGTTGAAATTTTTTCAGCATCTTCATCAGCAATCTCTAGATCGAATTCTTCTTCTAAAGCCATAACAAGCTCCACTGTATCTAAAGAATCTGCACCTAAATCATCAACAAAAGATGAATCTGATTGAATCTCTTCAACATCTTTACCTAATTGATCACTAACAATCTTTTTTACTCTCTCTTCAATGCTCATTGGTTACTCCTATAAACTTGGTAATTCATTTTACATCTTAATTATTAAAGATGCATAGATTAATACATAAATAATCCGCCATCAACAGAAATTGTTTGACCAGTTATATAAGCTGCTTTTTCGCTGGCTAAATATAAAACTAGATCTGATATATCATTTGTGTTGCCGAGTTTTTGCAGAGGAATTCCCTTAACAATTTCTGCTTTAGCTTCATCATCAAGGTAAGAAGTCATATCTGTATCTATAAATCCAGGTGCTATAGAATTTACTGTTATGTTACGACTTCCGACTTCTTTGGCTAGTGATTTAGTAAAACCACCTAATGCAGCTTTGGCTGAAGAATAATTAACTTGACCCGGATTACCCATCAAGCCAGAAACAGATGATATGTTAATAATTCTTCCAGACCTTGATTTAACTAAATGCTTTATAAATGTCTTGGTAACATTAAAAACTCCATTAAGGTTTGTATCAATGACTTTATCCCAATCATCATCAGACATCCTTAAAAACAATTGATCTTTGGTAATGCCCGCATTATTTATAATGACGCTTGGCATTAAATCCATTTCTTTGAGTATTAAAGGAAGATTTTTAACCTCTTCTCTTGCAGTAATATCCAGTTGCAATGGAACCATCTTTGCATCTTTATTAACTGGGTTAAAATCGAATTTTCCTCTAGCCGTTCCGATAACATCAAATCCAGCCTGGTTAAGAGCATTGGCAATAGCTAGACCTATACCTCTTGAGGCTCCTGTTATAAATGCTACTTTATTCATTTAAGAGTCCCTTTAAATTATCTTTAAAATTATCATCTGAGGATATAAGAATATCAGATAAGTTATTAGACCTTCCAATTCCTTGAAGAACTTTTCCTGGACCACATTCAATTACAAGTGTGTCTAAGTTTTTAATCTTATCTATGACATCAACCCATTTTACTGATCCTGTTAATTGCTTTACTAAATTAGATTTTATTAATTCAATATTATCTGAAAAATCTCCAGAATAATTTTGAATTATTTTTGTCTCAGGTTCTGATATAAGAGCTTTATTAAGTGATTCATTAAATAAAGTTGCCGGCTTATCCATAAGCATGCAGTGTGATGGAACGCTGACATTTAAAGTAATGGCTCTCTTAGCTCCAGCTTCTTTTGCTTTTTCACAAACATTAGAAACTGCATTACTATTTCCTGCAATTACTGTTTGAATAGGAGAGTTTAAGTTTGCACATGAAACAATTAAGCCACTTGTATTTTCTTCGAGACTACAGATATCTTTTAAAGTCTTTACATCCAAGCCCATAATTGCAGCCATAGATCCTTCAGGAGCAGATTCCATCAATATCCCTCTATTTCTGACTAAATTTAATGCATCGAAAAAGTCAATAGAATTAGATGCAACCAAGGCTGTATATTCTCCAAGTGAATGGCCAGCTACAACGAAAGGTTTGATATTAGTTATATCTTTAAAATTTAAAAAATGTAAATAAGAAGTTAAAAGTAATGCTGGCTGAGTGAAAGATGTTTGATTAAGCAGGCCATCAGGATCTTCATTGATTAACTTAATAAAATCGAAACCCAGTAAATCAGAAGATTCTAGAATTAAATCTTTATAGTTTGATAATAAATTAGGGGTAAGCATCCCCAGATGTTGAGAACCTTGTCCTGGAAATATTAAGCTAATTTCCCTAGACATGGACTACTCCTCTATCTGGTCTTCGTCTTCCTTAATAGGTTTTCTTAAGTCTTTCACTAATCTACCTTTATAAAAGCCATCAGCTGTCATCTGGTGACGCACATGCTTTCACCTGAAACTTGATCAGTTGATAGAGTAGATGCATTTAAGGAGTCATGAGAACGTCTCATTCCTCTTCTGGATCTTGTAACTTTACTTTTTTGAACTGCCATCTTGTACCCTTAAAAAAAACGTATCCTAACAAACTACAATCAATTTGTGTAGTTATATATTAATTTAAATAATCAATTAAATCAGCAAAAGAATCCTCTAGAGGGGCTTCAACTTGTATTAAATTATTATCTTCATCCATAAATTCAATTAACTTAGCATGCAAAGCCATGCCTTTAATTCCTGATTTACTAATAAACTTATTATATTCAGCATCTCCATACTTAATATCATTTGCAACATTATGATTTAACGATTCGGCTTGAACTCTAATTTGATGGGTTCTACCAGAGTAAATATCTATCTCAACCAATGATGATTGATTTAATTTTTTAATTGGCCTAAACAAGGAGCTAGCATATTTGCCCTCCTCACTATTTATATTAACCTTATGATCAATAGAGGACTTAGTAGTATTAATATTATTATCGATAAATAATTCTTTTTTGAAATTACCTTTTAATATACCAACATAAGTCTTTTTTAAATCTTTATCTCTTAATGCAAGGCTTTTATTAAAAAATCTTAAAGCTGTTTTATTTTTAGCAAAAACTAAACATCCTGATGTTTCTTTATCTAACCTATGGCACAAATCTACACTTTCAGTATAAAAAGATCTAAGCACGTCTATAACTCCTATATTATTGCCTGAACCACTATGAACAGCTGTGCCGCTTGGCTTATTTAAAATAATGTAATTTAAATCTTCGTATATGACGCGTTTCTTAAATCTGTCTTGTAGTTTGCTTGAAATAGGTCTTTTAGGCTGACTTTCATTATTTAAGTATGGGGGAATTCTTATAATATCTCCCTCTTTAACCTTGTATAAAGGCTTAGTTCTTCCTGAATTTACTCTTACTTCTCCCTTTCTAATCATGCTGTATATTTTGGACCTAGGCAATTCCTTATAAACAGACATAAGTAAATTATCAAGCCGCCTTTTAGCATTATCTTTATCTACTGTTAAATTTTTGACACTCATAGGCGAAGTCTATACGATGGACTTATTAAAGACGAACTTTAAAACTATATAAATAGTTTAAGTAATAAATAAAGAAAGACTAAGTAAAAACAGATCTTGCCTAAGCCCATTAAGTGGGTGTATTTAATAAGCAACATAGTAAGACTTATTAAATTGAAATCTTCAGCATACTGACGCTGGTCTTTCCCATATAAGGGAAAAAAAATGAAAAGAATTTTAATAAACTCATCCTACGGGAATGAATTAAGAGTAGCTCTAGTTGATGGAGCTAAATTATACGATTTAGATACTGAATTAAGTGACAAAACTTTGCTTAAAGGAAGTATTTTTAAAGCAACTGTATCAAGAATTGAATCAAGTCTAGACGCTGCATTCGTCAATTTTGGTTCAGAAAGACATGGTTTTCTTCCATTAAAAGATTTATCTAGTGAATTTTATGAAAAGAATAAAGAAGGTAAACGTGTCTGCATCCTAAAAGAACAACAAGAAATAATTGTTCAAGTCACAAAAGAAGAGCGTGGCACTAAAGGTGCCGCCTTAACAACACAAATTGCACTTGCTGGACGATTTTTAGTTTTAATACCAAATTCAGATAGAGCTGGAGGAATTTCTAGAAGAATTAGTGGTGAAGAAAGAGATGATATTAAAGAAGCTTTAAAGAGTCTTAATATTCCTGAGGGTATGGGTGCGATTGTACGAACAGCAGGTCTTGGAAGAAGCTCTGAAGAGCTTAGTCTAGATTTAGCTTATCTTCTTGCTTTGTGGGGACAGATTTCTCAAACAACAGTAGAAGCTCCAAGTCCAAGCTTGATATATAGGGATGACAAGCTAATTGTTCGAGTTGTAAAAGATTATTTTAGAGATGATATAGAAGAAATTTTAATTGATGATCAAGCTACTTATGACGAGGCAAAGCAATTTATAAATGCTGTTATTCCAGACCATGCAGATAAAGTTAAATACTATGATGAAGAAATACCATTATTCAATAGGTATCAAATTGAATCACAAATAGAGTTAGCATTTCAAAGAGAAATTTCGTTACCTTCTGGCGGATCTATAGTTATTGATCCTACCGAAGCGATGACTGCAGTCGATGTAAACTCTGCAAGATCTACTAAAGGAAAGGACATTGAAGACACAGCATTTCAAACAAACCTAGAGGCAGCAAAAGAAGTTGCGAGACAATTAAGGTTAAGAGATGTAGGTGGATTGATAGTCATAGATTTTATTGATATGAGTGAAACCTCTAACCAAGAAAAAGTTGAAAATGCTTTTAGAAAAGCTGTTCATGGAGATAGAGCAAGAGTTCAAATATCAGGCATATCAAGATTTGGACTATTAGAAATATCAAGACAAAGATTAAGACCATCATTAAATGAAACATATGATATCGAACATGTTCTTGTTCGAGGACCAAGATCATTAGGTCAATCAATTCTAAGAATTATTTCTGAAGATTCTATTAAAGAAAATACTGGTGAAATTCATGCATTTGTTCCATCTGACGTAGCAAGTTATCTTTTAAATGAAAAAAGAAATGAATTAATGAGAATTGAAAAAGCTACTGAAACTAGAATATGGGTTATTGCAGATCCATATAAAGCTCGACCTTACTACAAAGTTATACGGATCAAAGCTTCAGATGTAAAGCCTGTTGATTCTTACAATATGACACCTGATAGCCCTACTCCAACTATGGACTGGAGAGATGATAAAAATCAATCAAAAGGAATGAAACCTTTAGTCAATGCTATTACTCCACCTAAAATGCCTAAAAAAGCTGGACCAGGAGTAATGCAGATTATAAAAAAAGCTATTGGAATGGATACAAAAGAAGATGTAAAAAAGAAAGCGCCAAAAAGAAAACCTCAAAATAGGAATAATCAACAACGCAAAAGACCTCAAAATAAAAATCCAAATGCAAAGAAGCCTAATAATAAGCCGCAACATAAAAAACCAAANCCTAATCAAAACAAGAGTCATCCTAANAAAGAAGAGGTAAAAACTGATAANAAGGTAGCTGNAAATAAANAGTCTCNGAATAAAANTCAGACACCTAAAAATGATTCAAAGGGACCTCAAAAACAATCTAAGGATCATGTTAATAAGAATGAGACAAAAAAAGTAACACCTAAGAAACAAGATGTTAAGAAAGACATTGCTGCAGTCAAAGAGCCTGCAAAAGTAGTAGAGAAAAAGGTAGAGCCAAAAAAACCAAGTGGTTTAC
>JGI24540J26637_10001163_pt1 | contig 11591 bp, 10 predicted proteins | sample NorSeaMetagenome_FD_26637 | JGI IMG/M metagenome (IMG submission 26637)
GTTATTGATGAGATTAAACCAAAATTAGCGACAGCTTCTATAGCTGAAAAGTATTATTTAGAAACCTATGCTCCGGTATCAAATAGAGCTGAAAGACTTGGAAGTATGAAAAAGCATTATTGTATGCTGCAAATGATCCTTTATTAAGAGGTTGGTATGCTTATTTTTTAGAAGATTTAGATGCTAGAATCGAAAATACTAACATAGGTTTAAAAAGATTTCCGGAAAGCAGTCTTTTAAATAATATGATGGCTTACATTATGATTGATAAAGGAGACTTAGAAGCTGCTATGAATCATTTGAAAGTATATATAACTGTACACCCAGATGAGCCTAATGCTTATGACTCTATGGGTGATCTATTGCTAAAAATGGGAAAAGAAGCTGAAGCTAAGGAAATGTTTTTAAAAGCTTATGATATGAGTAGAGAACTTACTACTGGAGTTGAAAATTTCTTTGATACATCAAAAGAAAAAGCTGATAAATTAAACTAGAACTATAGCAGATGTAATTATTTGCTCTATTAGCAAAAAGATTATATATTTGCATTGTATTAAAAATTTGGAGAAGGGGCATCAAGCCCCTTCTTTAATATAAATATGTTGACGAAAGAAAATATATCAAAAGCAGCTAAAGAAAAGATAACTGATATAGGAGGTTTTCTTGTAGATGTGAAAATGAATACTAATAATAATATTACAATTCATTTTGATAAGAATGAAGGCGTCTTAATTGAAGATTGTATTTCTGTTACAAAGCATGTGGAAAGTATTTTTGATAGAGATGTTGAGGATTATGAGTTAAGTGTTTGTTCTGCAGGATTATCTCAACCTTTTAAGGTAAGTGAACAATATTTAAAAAATATAGGAAAAGAAGTATCTATTAAATTAAAAGACGGAAAAAGAAAAAGTGGAGTAATAAAATTTTTTGATGAAAATTTAACTCTTGAAATATTGAAAAAGAAAAAAGGATCAAAAAAAGATTATATTATTGAAGAAATAATAATCCCTATTGATCAGATAAAAGAAACAAAATTGAAAATAAACTTTAAATAAATTATTAATGGAAGTAGAAAATCTTATTGAATCATTCTCTGAATTTAAAGATGTAAAAAACATTGATAGAGAAACGATGATGAATATCCTTGAGGATGTTTTTAAAGCAGTTTTAGATAAAAAATATGAAGAAGCTGGTAATTTTAATGTTATTATTAATGTCGATAAAGGAGATTTAGAGATATGGAAAAACAGAGAAGTTGTAGCTGATGGTGATGTCGAAAACGATATCGCTCAAATTTCTCTTACAGATGCATTAAAGATTGAAGACGATTATGAAATTGGAGAAGAATTATCTGAGCAAGTTAGTTTTGAATCTGAATTTGGTCGAAGACAAGTATTATCTATTCGTCAACACCTAATTGCTCGAATTCATGAACAACATAGAGATACTCTAATAAAAAGATACCAAGATAGAATTGGAGAAATTGTTCATGGTGAGGTTTATCAAATTTGGCGAAATGAAATTTTACTTACAGACGATGAAGGAAATGATATGTCCTTGCCTAAAACTGAGCAGATCCCTAAAGATTACTTTAAAAAAGGCGAATCTGTTAGAGCTGTGATTAAGGATGTTAATGTTAAAAACAATAAAGCAAATATTATTCTTTCAAGAATTGCTCCTGAATTTATTGAAAGATTATTNGAAATGGAGGTTCCTGAGGTTTTTGATGGTATTATAACAATAAAAAAAGTTGTTAGAGTTCCAGGAGAAAGAGCCAAAGTTTCTGTAGAATCTTATGATGATAGAATTGACCCAGTAGGAGCATGTGTAGGAATGAAAGGTTCTAGAATTCATGGCATTGTAAGAGAATTAAAAAATGAAAATATTGATGTTGTTAATTATACAGAAAACTTACAACTTTTGATAACTAGAGCTTTAAGTCCTGCAAAACTTACCTCAGTTAGTATAAATGAGGAAACAGGAAGAGCTAAGGTGACTATGGATGCTGATCAGGTTTCATTAGCAATTGGAAGAGGAGGTAATAATATTGGTTTAGCTGGTAAATTAACTGGCTATGAAATTGACGTTTTTAGAGATGAAGATTCGTTTGAGGATGATGTCGATATAGATGAATTTAGCGATGAAATAGAATCTTGGGTTCTTGACGCTTTAAAAGCAATTGGCTGTGATAGTGCAAAAAGTGTTTTGGGGATTGATGCAAAGGATCTTGTTTCTAGAACAGATTTAGAAAAAGAAACTGTTGATGAGGTTTTAGCTGTGTTGAAAGCTGAATTTGAGGATTAAAAAAAAAATATGACAGAAAATAAGAGCATTAGAATAAGTAAGTTAGTAAAGGAATTTAATGTCAAGATTGACAGAATTCTAGATTTTCTTGAGAAAGAGGGGTTACAAGGGTTAAATCCAAATTCTAAGATTTCACATGATGTATATATGAAGTTACTTGAAGAATTTGATGCTTCAAAAGCGGCGAAGATTTCGGCACAGTTATTAGCTAAAGAAAAAGAACTAGAAAGAGCTGAAGAGATAATAAAAAATCAAGAGTTACTTGAATCTCAAGCTAAACTTGATGAAGAGAAGGCATTAGCTAAATTAAAAGCAATCGAAGAAATTAAGCAAAAGGAATTAGATAAAGAGAAAGAGGTAAAAAAACCATCATTAAATGTAGTAGGGAAATTAGATTTAACTAAAAAAGATGATGTAAAAAAAGATGATGTAAAAAAAGATCTTAAAACTAAAGATTCTACTTCAAAAGATGATGTTTCTGAAACTAAGAAAGAAGATGAAGTCATTAAATTTAAATCAATAAAACTTAAAGGACTTACTTCAACAGGAGAAAAGATTGATTTGTCAAAGTTTGATACTCCTAAAAAAGAAAATTCTAGTTCTGAAGATAATAAAAGAAAAAGAAAAAGAATTATTAAGAAAAAGGTTGAGCCAAATAAATTTAATAAAAATAGAAAGTCAGCACCTAAAAAAGTTGTTGAAATTTCACCTGAAGAAGCACAAAAAAGAGTTAGAGAAACTTTAGCAAAATTACAAGGAGGAGGGAAAAAGACTTCCGTGAAAAATAGAAAAGAAAAGAGAGAGGCTCACAAGGCATTATCAGAACAGGAACAAGTAGAAAAGATGGTCTCAGATAAAACAGTAAAAATTGCAGAATTTGCAACAGCAAATGAGTTAGCTGCACTTATGAATGTTCCAGTTACTGAGATTATTACATCTTGTATGAGTCTTGGTATTATGATAAGTATGAACCAGAGACTAGACGCTGAGACTATTCAAATGTTAGTTGAAGATTTTGGATCTACTGTTGAATTTGTCGGCGCTGATGTTCAAGAGTCCATTGAAGAAATTATTGATGCAGATACTGATTTAGTTGTTAGAGCTCCTATTGTCACAATCATGGGACATGTTGATCATGGAAAAACATCTTTAATGGATTATATTAGGAAAACAAATGTAATTGCTGGAGAATCTGGAGGAATTACTCAACATATTGGAGCATATGAAGTAACTCTTGAGGATGGTAAAAAAATATCATTTTTAGATACTCCTGGACATGAGGCTTTTACAGCAATGAGAGCAAGAGGAGCAAAAGTTACAGATATTGTAATTGTCGTGGTTGCTGCTGATGACAGGGTAATGCCTCAAACAAAGGAAGCGATTAGTCACGCACAAGCAGCTGGAGTACCTATCATATTTGCAATTAATAAAATTGATAGACCAACTGCCGATGCCGAGAAAATTAAAGGAGAGCTTGCTGAAATGAATCTACTTGTAGAAGATTGGGGAGGGAAATATCAATCACAAGATATTTCAGCTCTAAAAGGAACTGGGGTTAATGAGATTCTTGAAAAGATTTTACTTGAGTCAGAGATGTTAGATCTAAAGGCTAATCCTAATAGAAATGCACAGGGTACAATTATTGAAGCCTCACTAGATAAAGGTAAAGGGTTTTTGTCAACTATATTAGTTCAAAAAGGAACATTAAAAATTGGGGATTATGTATTAGCCGGAAGTTATTCCGGTAAGGTAAAAGCATTATTAGATGAAAGAGGTAAAAAAATTGAAATTGCTGGCCCTTCTACTCCTGTAGTTTTACTTGGTCTTGATGGCGCTCCAACTGCTGGTGATGAATTTTATGTCATGGATAAAGAGCAAGAGGCTAAAAAGATAGCTTCTAAAAGAATGCAACTTCAAAGAGAACAAAGTGTTAGAACTCAGAAACATTTAACGTTAGATGAAATTGGAAGAAGAATTGCTTTAGGAGAATTCCAGGAAATAAATGTTATTGTTAAGGGAGATGTGGATGGATCAATTGAAGCATTATCAGATTCTTTGGAAAGACTATCTACTGAAGAAATTAAAGTAAATATTATTCAAAAGGCAGTCGGTCAAATATCTGAATCTGATGTGATGTTAGCTGCAGCTTCTGACGCGATAATAATTGGTTTTCAAGTAAGACCTTCACTAAAAGCAAGAAAATTAGCTGAGAGTGAAGAAATTGACATCAGACTATACTCTATTATTTATAAAGCGATAGAAGAATTAAAACTTGCGATGGAAGGAATGCTCTCACCAGAAATTCAAGAAAAAATCGTCTGTAATATTGAAGTAAGAGATGTGTTTAAAATTTCAAAAATTGGAACAATTGCTGGTTGTATGGTTCTTGATGGTCAACTAACAAGAAAAAATGGAGTACGTCTTATTAGAGATGGCGTGGTTGTTTATACTGGTAAACTTTCATCGCTAAAACGATTTAAAGATGATGTAAATGAAGTTAGAAAAGGATTTGAATGCGGTATGTCTATTGAAAACTTTAACGATTTAAAAATTGGAGATGTTATAGAAGGATATGAGCTTGTAGAAACTCAGAGAGTATTAGACTAGTCTTTAATTATGTAGCTCTGTAATTGGAATAATAGTTGGCACAGGATAAGCTTCAATATAATCTTTTTTAATTTTGTCTTTTAACTTTAATGCTTCTATTTTTTCTCTGAAATTTCCAACACTTATTTTGTAATAAGGCGGGCTATAGGTTAAATATGTATCTATTTCTGGAAATTTTTTTATAAAATCTAATCTACTTGATCTAATTTCTCCTTTTGTGCTTTTGAATGCTAACTGAACCCTCCACCCATCTACACCATTTTTTGCATAATTTATTTTTTGATGTTTTATTATTAGGCTATCAATGTCATCTTGATACTTAATATTCACCTGATTAAAATCTTGAGAAAATAAACAGAGTGGAAAAAATAAAATTGCTATTATTTTTAATTTCATAATATCAAAATTAGTAAATTTATCCGTTAGCTATTTTATATTAAAAAAAAATGAGAAATAAAGTTATATATAATATCAAAAATCCTGATTTACTTTTGAGTCAATTTATCTCATTAACCAAAAAATATAAATATTCTTGTTTGCTAAATTCAAATCCTTCTTCAGAAAATCAGCCAAAAGAATACATACTTTTTCAATTATGTTAGCTCTTGACAAGATTGATTTAATAGAGTCTAATCATAATTCTTTTAAAAAATTAAAGAAATTTCACATTCATAAAAAAGACTGGATGTTTGGATATTTGTCTTATGATTTGAAGAACGAGAATACCAATCTATATTCAAAAAATATTGATAATATTTCGCATTCTAATTTGTCTTTTTTTGTGCCTAAGTATTTGTTTATTTTAAAAGGGGATAATCTTACAATTGAAAGCTATGAGTCAAAAGAAAATCTTGTAGAATTTTATAAAAAAATAAATAATATTAAGCCTGTTAAGTCAGAAAAAGTTAAATACGATCTTGTGCAGAGAGAAAGTAAAGATATCTATCTTAAAAAGATAAATATGATTAAGAAGCATATCCAGAATGGAGATATATATGAAATGAATTACTGTCAAGAGTTTTTCAATGAGAACGCTAATTGTAGTCCACAAGATATTTATAAACGTTTAAACCTTTTAGCACAATCTCCCTTCTCATGTTTCCTTAATTTGAGAAATATTAATATTATGTGTGCTAGTCCTGAACGTTTTCTTAAAAAAACAGGTTCTAATATCTTATCTCAGCCAATTAAAGGAACCTCAAGAAGATCTGAAGACCCTAAAGAAGATATATTTTTATTTGAAAAATTGTCAAAGAGTGTTAAAGATAAAACTGAAAATGTGATGATAGTTGATTTGGTAAGAAATGATTTATCTATGACTGCTGAAAAATCTTCGGTAAAAGTTGATGATCTTTGTTCTGTTTATCCTTTTAATCAAGTGTATCAAATGATATCGACAGTTTCTTCTAAAATAGATTTAACAAAATATACATTTAGTGATGTTTTGGAAACAAATTTCCCAATGGGTTCTATGACTGGAGCTCCAAAGCATAGTGCCATGAGAATTATTGAAAAATTTGAAGCAACCAAAAGAGGTCTTTTCTCAGGATCTGTAGGATATATAGATCCGGACGGTGATTTTGATTTTAATGTAATAATTAGAAGTATTATATATGATTCTGCAAAAAAATATCTTTCTGTATCAGTCGGGGGAGCAATTACAAATAAATCTATTGATATCGAAGAGTATCAAGAATGCCTAACTAAGGCTACTTTAATGTTTAATGCTTTAAATTTTAATTTTGATGATTAAAAAAATTAAAGAATATATAAAATCAAATAATTTATTTGATCCAAATACAAAGCTATTAGTTGCTGTTAGTGGGGGCATGGACAGCATGTTTCTTTTGCATATATTAATGAAATTAGATTATGAACTTGAAATTATACACTGTAACTTTTGTCTAAGAGGATCTGAATCAGATGGTGATGAGGAGTTCGTTAAAGAATATGCATTCAATAATAATATTAAAATTCACACAAAAAGTTTTGACACATTAGAATTTGCTAAAGAAGAAAAAATTTCAACCCAAATGGCGGCAAGAGATCTAAGGTATTTATATTTTGAGGAAATAAGACCTATCTCTAATTGTGATCATATTGCGATTGCACATAATTCCGATGATGATGTTGAAACATTTTTTATTAATTTAACTAGAGGTACTGGCCTAAAAGGTTTGTCTGGAATAAGAAAAAAAAATAAGAAGATTGTAAGACCTATATTGTCTATAGCAAGAAGTGAAATTTCTGAATATGTTAATTTAAATAATATTTCTTATAGAGAAGATTCATCAAATAGAAAGAGTGATTATATCAGAAATAATTTTCGAAATAATATATTTCCCTTATTATCAGATATTAATCCTTCTTTTAAGAAAACTATTTTGAATCAGATTAAGATTCTGGATGAAGTCTATCAAATGCATTCTATTGTAATTGATAAAGATCTTAAGAAGATGAAATCTAAATTTGAAAATGGTTTTAGAATAAAATTTTCCGATATATTATTGAAAAATTTTCCGATGGTGTATATATACGAATTGTTTCATCCATATGGCTTTAAAGATTTTGATAGTATATACTTAGCAATTAAAGTTCAAGAAAGCGGGAAAGTGTTTGTAAGTAATAATTTTAAATTACTTATCGACAGAGAGTATATATATTTATCAAAAAAGTTAATTGTTAAAAACGATAATTATAAAATTGAACAAAATGCAAGAGAAATTTATAAGCCAATAAAATTAAAGTTTTTTGTTTCATCAGAAGTTGACTTCATAAAGAATTCTCATCAAGCTTTTTTAGATATTAAAAAAATTACTTTTCCGCTTATTCTTAGAAAGTGGCAAAAAGGCGATTCCTTTTATCCTCTTGGTATGAGAAATAAGAAAAAGTTAAGTGATTTTTTCATTGATGAAAAATTATCTATTTATGATAAAGATAATGTCTGGTTATTATGTTCCAATAATGACATTATTTGGGTAATTGGCTATCGTATTGACGATAGGTACAAGATTACAAATAATACTAAAAAGATGTATATTGCAAATCTTTTAAATTAAGAATATGTCAATTAGTACATTTCATGAAAAACAATATTTAGGACTAAATAAAAATTCTCTTTCGAGAAGGTTAGTTCTTGGCATTTTTTCTTTTTTAGCCTATTACTTTAGCGCAAGTATTGGGTCAAAAGGTGATGTTTATTTTTTTATTGGAATTTGTATTATTTTAATCTCAATTTTATTGCTATTTGTTCTACATTTTGAAACGAAGATTGTTAATGGTAGTTTAATATTAGATGGTATTTGGACATCTAGAAAAGTTAAGATTGATCTTTTGTCAATAAATTCCTGTAAGATGGTTAATTATAGTAAGTATATTCTAAATCGATCTGTATATAATCTTCACCGAAAGGGTGTCGTTAGGTTTTATACAAGAGGTAGTGAAGCTGTCGAATTAACTGATAGAGATGGACTAAAGTATATTATTGGTAGTCAAAATACGTCTGAATTAAATAGAATAATTAATGCAATTTTAAAAAAATAGATTATGAAAAAAATAATTTTATTATCATTTTTATGTTTTGGATTCTTGTTGAATGCTCAGATCTTTAATCCTGTTGAATGGAGTTTTTCTCAAAATAAAATTTCAGAAAATGAAATTGAATTAACTTTTACAGCCAAAATTGATAGCGGTTGGTATGTCTATTCTCAATACGCTGGAGAAGGTCCTGTCTCTACTGAGTTTACATTTTCTGAATCAGAATCTTTTATTTTACAAGATAAAGTAAAAGAAGGAAAGGCTATCACTGAGTTTGACCCTAATTTTGATGTCGTTCTTTCTTATTTTAAAAAAGAAGCAGTATTTACACAACTTATTCAGATTAGTTCGGAAGAAGATTTTTTAATTAATGGGGATGTCTATTTTATGACTTGTGATGCTGGTCAGTGTCTGCCACCTGAAGCTGTTGAATTTTCTTTTGAAGTGGAAGGGACACAACAATCTAGCAGTTATAGTATTTGGAGACTTTTCTTTATTGCTTTTTTAAGTGGTTTTGCAGCTCTTTTGACACCATGTGTATTTCCAATGATACCAATGACTGTTTCATTTTTCACTAAACAATCGAAAACTAAGTCTAAGGGTATTTTCAATGCAATTATTTATGGAATTTCTATTATTGTTATTTATGTTGCCCTGGGAGTTGGAGTCTCTTCCATTTTTGGTGCAGATGCTTTAAATAATATGGCAACTAATGTTTATTTTAACATTGGCTTCTTTCTGCTTCTAATTATTTTTGGAGCTTCATTTCTTGGAGCTTTTGAAATTCAGTTGCCTTCATCTTGGGTAAATAGTACCGATAAAGCTTCCGATCGCGGTGGGCTGATTGGTATTTTCTTTATGGCTTTCACTCTTGCTTTGGTTTCATTTTCATGCACAGGCCCAATAGTTGGNACTTTACTCGTTGAAGCTGCTAGTGGAGGTTATATGGGGCCAATTATTGGAATGCTTGGTTTTTCATTAGCTATTGCATTACCTTTTGCATTATTTGCAGCTTTTCCAGGTTGGTTAAACTCTCTTCCTCAGTCCGGGGGATGGCTAAATTCAGTAAAAGTAACACTTGGTTTTCTTGAGATTGCACTAGCATTTAAGTTTTTATCAAACGCAGACCTTGTATTACAAACTCATCTTTTAGAAAGAGAATTGTTTATCGCTATATGGGTAGTAATTTTTGCTTTACTAACTATGTATTTGCTTGGATTCTTAAAATTTGCCCATGATTCAGAGCTTAAGTATCTATCTGTTAGTAGATTATCTATGGCTTTTTTAGCTGGNACTTTAACCATATATATGATTCCAGGAATGTGGGGAGCACCTTTAAAAATTATAAATGCTTTTCCACCACCAATGCAGTATAGTGAATCTCCTTCAGGACTTGGCTCATCTTCAGCTATAAGTTCTTCTTCCCATTCAGTNAGTGGCCAACATATAGGTCCTCAAGGCTTAATGGTTTTTCACGATTATAAAGAAGGTTTACAATATGCTAAGAAAGTTAACAAACCACTTATGGTAGATTTTACAGGACATGCATGCGTTAANTGTAGAAAAATGGAAGAACAAGTTTGGTCTAATACCGATGTTAAAAATACATTAATGAATGATGTTGTATTAGTTTCATTATATGTTGATGAGAGAATTGACCTTCCTACTAATGAACAGTACACAACAACAATGGCAGGAAAAAAGAAAAAAGTCACAACTACAGGAGATAAGTGGATGGTTTTTCAAGCAAATACATTTGGTACAAATTCTCAACCATATTACGTCCTATTAGATCACAACGAAAATCAGTTAAACGAACCAGCTAATTATCAAGATTACGGATCAGTTCCTGTATTTAAAGATTGGATTTCTAGAGGTTTAGCAACATTTAATAAATAAAGAAAATGAAGAAAGAAAAAAAGTATATAAAAGTTATTACAAAAAAATCTGAAGAATTCTTAGAAAAATATATCAATAACCCATCACCAACAGGATTTGAAAGTAGCGGTCAAAAAATATGGCTTGATTATATTAATCCGTATATCGATGAACATTTTGTTGATACCTATGGAACAGTAGTTGGTGTTATTAATCCTAAAGCAAAATATAAGGTAGTTATTGAGGCTCATGCCGATGAGATTTCTTGGTTTGTTCATTATATAACAAAAGATGGTTTTATTTATCTACGAAGAAATGGTGGGTCAGATCATCAGATTGCTCCATCAAAGCGTGTTAATATTCATACCAAAAAAGGCGTTGTAAAAGCTGTATTTGGTTGGCCTGCTATTCACACTAGAACTGCTGCTGATGAGAAAGTTCCCAAGCTTGATAATATTTTTCTTGATTGTGGTTGCTCTGATAAGAAAGAAATAGAAGCTCTTGGTATTCATGTTGGTTGTGTAGTTACATATGAAGATGAGTTTATGGTTTTAAACGATAAATTCTATGTTGGACGAGCTCTTGATAATAGGGTTGGAGGTTTTATGATTGCAGAAGTTGCAAGACTATTAAAAGAAAATAAAGTAAAACTTCCATTTGGTCTTTATATTACTAATGCTGTTCAAGAAGAGGTCGGTTTAAGGGGTGCTCAAATGATAGTTGAAACAATAAAGCCTGATGTTGCAATTGTTACAGATGTTTGCCATGATACTCATACACCAATGATTAATAAAATTAAGCAGGGTGATACAAAATGCGGCGAAGGTCCTGTTTTATTTTATGGACCTGCAGTTCAAAATAATTTATTAGAGCTTATAATAAATTCAGCTGAGAAAAATAAAATACCATTCCAAAGAGGGGCTGCCTCTAGAGCCACAGGAACAGATACTGATGCATTTGCATTTTCTACTGGAGGTGTTGCATCTGCTTTGATTTCATTACCTCTGAGATATATGCATACAACTGTAGAGAGTGTTCACAAGAGTGATGTTAATAATGTTATTTCCTTAATCTATAATTTACTACAAGATATTAAAGATCAACATGATTTTAGATATTTAAAATAGTTTTAGTTTACTCTTGCCCACTTACCACTATCTACAAGTGTTTTTGCCTTTTTCCATTTTAGTTCTCTAGTCTCTTTGCCATTTGTGATCACGACTTTTTCATTTCTACTAGTCTTTTGTTCTACTCTAACTGGCTGA
>JGI24540J26637_10001164_pt1 | contig 11589 bp, 14 predicted proteins | sample NorSeaMetagenome_FD_26637 | JGI IMG/M metagenome (IMG submission 26637)
CATAGAAGTGTATACATTTCTATCAGTTGATTTGAAGTCATCTAATGCATTTAAAATGAGCTCAGAAGCATACACATCTCCACCACCGCTATTCACTCTCAATATAATAGCTTTAACATTTTTATCATTTTTTGCCTTATTGATTTTATCAACAATAGAATCTGATCCAGCAGTGCCTTGAGATTCTTGCCCAGTCATAATTACACCTTCAACATTTATAATTGCAATAATGTCTTTGGCTTCTTTATCAAAACTTGAATCTAAAGTAGAAAGATATTCATCATATGAAATTCCTTCAGGCCATTTATCTTTATTTTTATCCTCGCTGCCAAATTCTTCGATCATATAATCTCTTATTTCTTCATGCTTCATAAGCCCATCAACTAATCCAAGATTAAGAGCAACTCTTGTCATGTCTCCTTTTTCATCTTTAGCTAAAATATCAAAATTATCTCCATAGGATTGAATAGTACCTGGTTCAAGATTTCTTCCAGCTTCCATTTTTTGCTTGTATGTATCCCACAAAGGATTAGCAAAAGCATTCCATGCTATTTTGTCATTTTCTGACATATCATTTCTTGTATAAGGCTCTGGACCAGATTTAAAATCTCCTGCAGAAAATATCTCATAATCAATTTTTATATTGTTATAAAACTCTTGCATATATTCCCGCTTTCTAGAAAAACCAGAAGTATCTATGCCATTGTAGCTATTTGTATTTAGATATAATTCAGTAGCTTGAGAAGCTACCAAGTAATCACTGGTAACTAAACCATCTGTATAAGCAATTACACGAATATCATTATCAACAATATTTTTAATAGCATCTGCTATAGCAAGAGAAAAAACTTGACCTCCCATAGATAAGCTATCTACATCGAGATATACAGCTTTTAAATTTGTATCATTTGCTACTGCATCTAATACTTTAAGCACATCTCTAATTGCATATACATTAGGCTGACTATCTCCAGCTAAAATTATGCTTACTGGATCAGAAGGACCACTTTGAGGCTGATCAACAATAACTCCTGAAAGTTCAAGATATAAGATTTTATCTTTTGTATCTATTTCATCATCACCAGCAAAAGAGCCAGCTATGCCGCCCAATAAAGTAAAAGTTATAACTAATAAAAAAGTTAGTGTTACAACTGCAACAAATACTCTTCTTGCTTTATTTAAATAATTCTCTATCCATAAAAATATACTTTTCATCTTTACTCCTAAAAACTAAATTAAAAAACTTATGCCAATTACCATTTCTGAGCAATTAACAATACATGTATCTAAATAAGGCCAAACCTTATATAAAATTAAAGCAATACTGCTGATGAGTATCACAGAGCCAATAAAAAAACTAATTAACATTTACACTTACCTCTATTCAAAAAAAATATCTTCAATTTTAGAATTAAAAAACTTTGCTATCTTCATAGCTAAGGGGAGAGAAGGATCAAATTTACCATTTTCAATAGAGTTAATGGTTTGACGACTTACATCAAGCTTCGAACCAAAAGCATCCTGACTTAAATTAATCTCCTCTCGAAGTTTTTTAAGATTATTCTGCATCTTATTCATATTGCATCATTTATATCTATTACATACATTTCTTTATAAGCTTTTCTAGCACCTATGCTAATACCAATGCTATAAAGTAAAAAGTATTCAAAAAAAACAAAATCAAATCCCATAAAGACTTCAAGCGGCCATGCAACTAAAAAGCCTGTAATCCAAAAAAAGTTGATACCATAAAGAGTTGCTTTAGTATTAAAATCTATAAAACCCTCATCCTGGCGCTTCATAAAATCAGTAATTAGTTTTCCGCCCACAAGAAAGCCTATTATGGCCATAGGGTAGAGGTAAANATATATCCATGACATTTCATCAGCCTGCCCAGTAAGTCTTTCACCCCAAATACCACCAAGNATAAAGCCAGATAGCGCTGATGCTAGNGTCATAAGAACTAAGCCGCCGCCATATGCTTTTTTATCATNGGTATTTAATGAAGACCATTTGATATTCATCCCACCCCAATTNACTTCTGCCATATCTAAAACCTTTTATGTATTATTGTGTAATTATATGTAAAGTAAACTTTACATGTCAAGGATGCTTTACATCTATTTATCATTTCTAATCGTTTTTGGTCCATACATAGCATGAATAAATAAAATAATTATTAGGAGAATTTCAAATGTATCTAGTAACAGACCTCCAATTCCAAAAACTCTGATGGAGGCAAGTAAAAAATATATCAATAAAATAAAGCAAAAGCTTTGATAGGCTTTAATGGACTTCTTAATTAAGAATGGTGCAAAGGCTAAAAGAGGCAAAGACCAAATAATAAGTATTGGATAATTAATCCTGCCAGTAAATACTATACAAAACTTAACAAGAATTAATGTAAGCAGAAGCCCCAATGTTACTTGCGTATAAGTTTTAACTTTAAGCATTTAATTTTTTAATAATTTCGGCCATCCTGATACCAGTTTTAAAGGCTACTTTATACTCATCAGGAGTTAAGGTTGGACTTGAATTAAAACTCTCAACATGAGAGGGGCCATAAGGGGTTCCACCAGCTTGTGTTGTATTAAGCTCCTCAATCGAATAAGGCGATCCTACTATTATCATTCCTTGATGTAATTGATAGGTTAATAAATTCATTAAGGTGATTTCTTGACCGCCATGCATAGAACCAGTTGATGTAAAAGCACAACCAGGAATGCCCTCAAGAGCATGAGTTGCCCACAAGTCACCAGTTGAGTCTAAAAAATGTTTCATAGGTGAAGCCATAGAGCCAAATCTAGTTGGAGAACCTAAGGCAAGGCCGGAACAATTTAAAAGATCTTCTTTAGAGCAATAAATCTCACCTTCTTTTGGAACCGCAGGCTCAGTTAGCTTAGAATTAGGAGATACCTTGGGGACAGTTCTTATTTTAACTTCAAGACCAAACTCCTCTGCGCCATCAGCAAGAGCATGAGCTAAATTTTTAACTGCACCGCTAGCAGAATAAAAGAGTATTAATAGATATTTTTCGGTCATTTTTTGTTTCTTTGTAATATTATAGGCACATGAAAAATAAAATTATATCGTTATTCTGTCTCATTTTAATAATTAGCTGTCAAAAGGCTGATATAGATTTACATAATTCTAAGGGTATGGTCTCAGAAAATCTTAAAGGTCAGTGGGTAATGATAAATTATTGGGCTGATTGGTGCCCTCCATGTTTAAAAGAAATGCCTGAATTAGTTGCCTTTGCATCTGCTAATAAAGATGTGCAGGTTTTTGCTTTCAATTTTGATCAATTAGATGGTGAGGACTTAGACTATGAAATTAATAAATTTGGTGTAGATCTTCCATCAATTCTCTCTCATCCAAGGGATATATGGGGAATTGAGTCTCCTGCTACGCTGCCAGCAACTTATTTCATAAATCCAGAAGGAGAAATCGTACAAAGTTTATTTAGACCCCAGACTCAAGAATCGTTAGAGGATATCTTGCGCAGCCTTAAAGAGGTTATGTAAAAAATTATCTTTAAGTAAGTTTTCTGGGTTAATTTTTTCTTTATTAAGATAGACAGTCCAATGCAAGTGAGGACCGGTCACTCTTCCTGTTTCGCCTACAGTTCCAATCAATTCACCCTGTTGAATCATTTGACCTTCTTTTATTAAAGATGAATCAAGATGACTATAAGAAGATATTAAGCCAAAGCCATGATCTAAAATGATTGTATTGCCGGTATAAAAGAAATTACCAATTAATATCACTCTACCTTTCAAAGGAGCTGAAACCTCAACCCCTAAGTTTGCTGCAATATCTAATGCGAGATGAGGAGATCTTGGTTTTTCATTAATATATCTTTTTTTACCATATCTACTAGATATAATTCCAACAACTGGATTCTTGAAATTAAAAGAAGGACTTATAGAAGTATCATAGCTTTGCAGAGCAGAGCCTATTAATAAAGCTTCAGCATTTGCTCTGTCTCTATCCTTCTTATTAAGATCTACTTTAGAGAGATCTTTTATAGTTATCCTTGATTCTCCAAAATTTTTATACTGAACTTCGACATCAATAACTCCAATTGTTTTTAGAGATGTTTTGTAAACATAAGGTAAACCTAATATTAAATATTCAGATTGATCATATTTAAAACTTAAGTCATCTATTTTTACTTCGTCAGTCACCACAGCTATAACATTTCCAGAAGTGCCTGAAATTTCATTTGCTGTTAACTGATAAGATGAGAATATTAAAACTAGAATTAATAAAGCATATTTATTTATCATGCTTAATACCTGCTATTTTTGACTTAAAGCTGCCCGAACTAAGTCTGGTTGTAACCAATTCAGCTTCTTGAACTTCTTGAGAATTTTTTATAGCTTGCCCAGAAGCATTTTGAACAATTGCATAACCTCTATCCAATACTGCCAATGGACTAAATGCATGCAAATTTGAGTTAATTTTTTCAAGAGATTTTGATTTATTTTCTACAAGATATGTAAAACTTTTAATCATATCTTTAGATAATAGATCAATATCCTTTAGTAGTTCTTTAATAATTTTGTATGGATTTTTTTCAGCAATTGATTGCTTTAATAAAGCTAAACTTTGTTGAGAAAATAAAAATTTCTTTTCTACAGATTGTTTTAACCTAAGCTCAATATTGTCTAATTTTTGTTTTTGTTCATTTAAGATAACTTGAGGACTTTTCAAGTTAGATTCCAGGAGGTCTAATTTTTGTTTATTGATTTGAAGAATATTTTTCAATCCATTTATTAAGCCCAACTGAATCTCCTGAAGCCTATCACTTAATTGAAATTGAAATTCAGTTACTAATTCTGCTGCAGCCGTTGGTGTTGGGGCTCGCATGTCTGCTACAAAATCAGCAATCGTAAAATCAATCTCATGACCTACACCTGAAATAACAGGAATTGGAAAATCATAAATTTCTCTAGCAAGATCTTCATTATTAAAAGCCCATAAATCTTCAATGGAGCCACCACCTCTTGTCATAAGTACTATATCNATTGGATTAGNAGAAGTTTCATTAAATAGTAATATTAAATCTAAAGCTTTAATAATTGCTTGAGGAGCAGTGTCACCTTGAACCATTGCAGGTGATAAAGTAACTTGACTTGAAGGAGCCCTTCTTTTAATTGTAGTAATAACATCTTGTAAAGCTGCAGTTGATGCCGATGTAATAACACCTATATGTTTAGGTGGGGAAGGGATATCTTTTTTCTTTAATGGATCAAATAAACCCTCTTTATCTAATTTTTGTTTTAGTTCTTCAAATTGCTGCATCAAATTACCAACACCAGCAGGCTGCATCTGACGAACTATTAATTGATAATCACCTCTTGCAGCATAAAGACTTACCTGACCTTTTAGCACACACTGATCACCATCTTTAGGCGTAAAGTTCATCCGCATTTTTTGATTTTTAAACATGGCACATCTAATGGAACCTTCGGCATCCTTTAATGTGAAATAAATATGACCAGAACTAGGTTGAGCAAGATTAGAAATCTCTCCAAGCACAGATACAGAGCTAAAGTTACTTTCTAGAATCATCTTGGCAGATCTATTTAACTCTCCTACAGAGATTATTTCTTTATTCTGATCTAGAATGTCATTCATAACAGAAGTATAGCTTTATGACCGAAAATTTACATCGAGCAAATAATTTTATTTTACTAGCAGGCGGCGCAGCCCTCATTGGCTTTGCTCCAATTTTTGTTAGATGGAGCGAAATGTCACCATCTTGGATTCTTTTTTACAGAATGTTGCTTACACTNCCAATGCTANTTCTTATAAATCTATATTTAAATAAATCCTTTGTATTTAAAGTCCGATCTAAGAAGTCTATATACATTGCTTTTATTGCAGCTTTTGCATTTACNATAGATTTAACTTTATGGCATTGGAGTATGACGATGACTTCAATNTCTAATTCAACAATTATCGTTAATTCAGCACCCATTTTNGTAGCATTAATATANTTTCTCTTTTTTAAAGAAAGCTTAAATAGACATTTTTTTATCTCTCTTGGAGTAACTTACATGGGAGTAGCAGGTTTAATTNTATCCGCNGATACCTATACATCAGGTAACTTNCTAGGCGATATTTTAAGCCTAATTGCAGCAGTNTTTTANGCAACCTATTTGGTCTTTATTTCAAGGCTTGGCAAAGAAGAGGCTTTAAGTATTATTTTTTATACTAGTTTATTTTGTTGTCTNTTTTCACTTCCTGTTGCATTAATTGAATCACCACAAATACTTCCACCATCTATANATGAATGGATAAATCTTTTTCTNCTCGCCTTACTATGTCAGGTTGGTGGTCAGTATATGATTACATACAGCATTGCTAGAATTTCTCCTTCAGTTGGGTCTATTGGATTATTGTTACAACCAGTAACNGCAACGATCTGCGCAGCATATATATTTGCTGAATTAATCAACATTACTCAAATGCTNTTCATCTGTATAGCTTTGCTTGGAATATATTTAGCTAGAATTAATGTAGCTAAGTTATAGCAAATAGATGATTTAATTTATTTAAATTATTCTCATAAAATAGTATATTATGCGGCTCATAAGTAATAAGTACTTATGAATTGGTAATTTTAGATTACAGCTTTGGGTGATTAGCTCAGTTTGGTAGAGCATCTCGTTTACACCGAGAGGGTCGGCAGTTCGAACCTGTCATCACCCACCATTTAATAAGCTTGTAACTAATTGGTTGCACTTTTGTCTTAACAAGATATTATTCAATCAAATACCTAAGTGGTCTGGTAGTTAAACGGTTATAATCTCGCCCTGTCACGGCGATGTTCGGGGTTCGATTCCCCGTCAGACCGCCACTTAATTATGAATGAAGCAGTAATAGTACTTTTAACACTTTCTTACTCTCTTATACTAGGGATTATAGTCGCTCAGGTTATTCTTACAGCTCCTGTAGTTTTTAAGGTTCTAGATAATGACAATGCTTCTAAGTTTCTTCGAGCTATTTTTCCAAGATACTACTTACTACTTTTTTTAATATGCCTTGTCGCACTATTGATTTCATACTTATGGTTTTCAGTTATAGATATATGGATTGCTTTAACTGCATCTATGCTCGCATTTATCGGTTTTATTATTATTCCATTAACAAATAGCGCAAGAGATAGAGGCTGGAACAAGCTGTTTAAATTTCTTCATAATATAAGTGTTTTAAATACCATAATCCTCTTTATTATTGCAGTAGCTCAATTAGTTAGAATTTCTTAACAATTGTATTTATCTGCAGATTACTTGAATTTAACGAATTAGACCCAAAAAACGGGAGTACGGAGATTTAAATATGGCACGCACTAAAACAAAAGTATTTCAAACTGAAACTAAACAGCTTTTAAAGCTTATGATTCATTCTTTATATTCAAATAAAGAGATCTTTATTAGAGAACTTGTCTCTAATGCATCTGATGCATTAGATAAACTAAGGTTTAATGCCTTAGCAGATGAGAGTTTACTTGATGATAANTCAGATTTTGGNATTAGCGTTAATGTTATTCCTGCTGATAATAAGATAGTCATATCCGATAATGGAATTGGTATGAGCGAAGCTGAGGTTATTGAGAATATTGGTACTATTGCAAGATCAGGNACTGCTTCATTTTTAGGAAACCTTACTGGTGACAAGAAAAAAGATTCTAATCTTATTGGTCAATTTGGAGTAGGTTTTTATTCTGTATTTATGGTTGCTGATAAAGTTGAGGTCCTAACTAGGCCCGCTAACAGTTCTCCGGACGAAGCGACTTTATGGACTAGTTCTGGTGAGGAGAGCTATCAACTAAAGACTTCAGAAAAAGAATCAAGAGGCACTGATATTACGATTTTTTTAAATGATGAAAATAAAGAATTTGCNGATAANTCCAGGGTAAANTTTCTCTTAGAAAAGTATTCCCAATANATTAATTTCCCTTTAAATTTAAGTGAAGANAATGGTGATAGNGATAGNGTAAATGAATCAGAGGCTCTATGGCTTAAACCAAAATCAGAAATTTCTGATACCGAATACTCNGANTTTTATAAATTTATTTCCTATGATCAAAATGATCCATTNCTTTGGATTCATAATAAAGTTGAAGGCAATAATGAATATACCAATCTTTTGTATATCCCAAAAAATCCCCCATTTGATCTTTGGAATAGAGAATCNCCTAGAGGAGTAAAACTCTACATTCAACGTGTTTTTATTATGGATGATGCTACTAACTTCCTTCCACTTTATCTAAGATTTGTTAGAGGTATTATTGATACTAGTGATTTACCTCTCAATGTTTCTAGAGAAATTTTACAAGAGCATCATTTAGTAGATACCATTAAAAAGTCAGTGACTAAAAAAGTTTTAGACGCACTAGTTAAGATGAAAAAGAAATCATTAGATTCTTACAAAGATTTTTGGAAAGAATATGGCCTTGTAATCAAAGAAGGGCCAGCTGAAGATTTTGAAAATCGTGAACTTCTAGCAAGTTTAATGCTATTCGCATCATCCATTAATGAAGAGAATGATGTAAGTCAAACACTTGATGACTATTTATCTAGAATACCAGCATCTCAAGATAAAATTTATTACTGTGTCGCTGATACATTTGAGGCAGCTATTAATTCACCACATATTGAGGGACATAAGGCCAATAATACTGAAGTATTAATGCTCACAGATAGAATTGATGAATGGTTAATGTCAAGCTTGATGGAATATAAAGGTAAAGAGCTAGTTAATGTTGCAAAAGATGATATTCAAGATAGTGAGAAGCCAAAGGTTTCAGAAACTGATCAAGATGTTGTCACTAAAATTAAAAAACATCTTTCTGATAGAGTCTCTGATGTTGTGGTAAGTAGCCGTTTAGTTAATTCAGCAACATGCTTACTTTTGCCTAAAAATGAACCTGGAGCACAATTAAGAAAAATACTTGAAGCTGCTGGACAAGATCTAGGTGAATCCAACCCAATATTTGAAATAAATCTAAAACATAAACTTTTAAAAAGGCTGACTACTTTAAAAGGGAAGCAGTTCTCTTCTTTTGTGGACTTCTTATATGATTATGCTGTGATTGCAGAAGGTGGTTCGCCAAAAGATCCAGCGAAGTACCTTCGTCAATTAGATAAATATCTCTCTTAGGACTTACCATGCAAAATAAAGTAGCAGTTCTAGGTGGTGGAAGTTTTGGAACTGTTCTTGCAAATATAGCTGCTTCCAATGGTAACGAGGTTAGATTGTGGGTCAGAGATGCAGAGCAAGCTCTTAGAATTAACTCAGAAGGTGCTAACTCAACCTACCATCCAGAACTTCAGCTTTCAAATAATATAACCGCTTCGGAAGACCTTAATGAGGTTGTTGCTAATGCTAAGTTAATATTGATAGCCACACCGAGTCTTATTTTTGAAACTATTGTAAAAAGAATAGCTCCTTTAATTGATTCTAATATTGATGTAATTTCATGCACTAAAGGCATAAGACATAATCCATTTAAAACTATGAGTAATATTATTGAAGATAATCTATCTTTTAAAAATGTAAATGTTGGTGTGCTAAGTGGTCCGAATTTAGCTAGAGAGATAGCTGATAATAAAATAGCAGGAACAGTTATTGCCAGTAAAAACAAATCTCTTATAGATCAAACTAAATTAATACTTTCCTCTAATACTTTTAAGATATATTCAAGTTCAGACATTAATGGCATTGAATTAGCAGGCGCTCTAAAAAATATTTATGCAATTATTTGCGGTCTAGCTAGCTCACTTGAGGTTGGTGAAAATGCAAATGGTCTTATTCTTACCAGAAGCATGGCAGAGATGAGTAGATTCGCAGTTGCTAAGGGAGCCAATCCAATAACATTTTTAGGTCTAGCCGGAATGGGTGATTTATTGGCAACGTGCACATCAACTCTGTCTAGAAATTTTCAATTAGGAGCTTTTTTAGGTAAAGGTCTAAATTTAGAAGAAGCTAAAGATAAAGTTGGACAAGTCGCAGAGGGCATCAGGACATTGGAAGTAGCTCATGAAGAAGCAGCAGCTCATCAGATTAATATGCCACTGATGGAATCTTTGTATAAAATTATTTATCAAAATGAAACACCTGAAAGTTTATTAGATGATTTGATTAATCATCCGCATGAAATTGATGTAGAATTCACACACAGAGGAAATTAAATTATGGATAATTTTAATAGAGAGGAAGTTAAAGAAGAAGTATTAAAAGTAGGAAAGTGGAAACGCTTTTTCTTTATGACAGTTTATGCATTTGCAATTCAATTTGCTCTAAATATAGCTTTAGTAATAGCCTTCATACAATTCTTGTTTTTCTTATTTACTTCAAAAATAAACGAAGCATTATTTAATTTTAATAAGCAGATATTCTTATTTTTTGACGATACTTTAAATTTTTTACTCTTTCAAACAGAAGAAATGCCATTTCCTTTTAAGAAATCTTCAAGCGAAGATAATGACAGCAATGCCCCTGAAATAGTTGAAGGTGAAGCAGATGTGATTCAAGAAGAAGAACCTATAGTCACTGAAGGAGCTGAAGAGGATTCTGTTGTAGTTGAAAATACTGAAGAGGAGAGCCCTGAGATTTCAGAAGAAAAAGAAGAAGAGCCTAAGTCTTAGTTTTTTGTGCAGATTGAAGAGTCTGTAGTATTAAAGTATTTATTGTCATAGGTCCGACTCCTCCAGGAACTGGGGTATAAGCAGAGGCTTTTAATTCAATATTATCTAAGTCTATATCTCCACATTTTTCTGGGTGATATCCAGCATCTACTACCACTGCACCTTCTTTAATCCATTCATGCTTAATAAACCTTGGAATTCCAACAGCACCAACTAAAATGTCCGCTTGTTTAATTATATCTTCAATATGCTGAGTTCTTGAATGACAAATAGTAACAGTAGCATTTTTATTTAACAGCATCATAGCCATAGGTTTACCTAAAATTGGACTTCTTCCAACTACAACGGCATTTTTGCCTTGAATTTCAATCTCATGATGGTCAAGCAATCTCATGATGCCGGCAGGTGTGCATGATCCAAATGCAGGAAGACCCATAGACATATTTCCAAAGCCAAGACAGGTAACACCATCAACATCTTTATTTAAATCAATAGCATCAAAACATTGCCTTTCATTGATTTGACTTGGTACGGGATGCTGTAACAAGATTCCATGAACATTCTTATCTTCATTTAACTCTTTAATTTTATCTAATAGTTCATTGGTTGATGTTTGATCAGACATTTCAACAGCAATAGATTTCATTCCAACTCTTGCGCAAGTATTCCTCTTCATTTTTACATAGGTTTCAGAAGCTGGATCTTGTCCAACTAATATTGTCGCTAATGTTGGGCATATTCCAACTTCATTTAATTCAGCGACCTGCTTAGCAATAGACTCTTCAGAGGAAGAAGCTAGGGATTTACCATCTAATATTTTTATACTCATAGGTATAATTATGTCATCAAAAAATATTTATGCCCATGGTGATTGCTTATTTATTCCATAAACTTTACTATTTGCATCCTCGGGGTATAGCGCAGTCTG
>JGI24540J26637_10001166_pt1 | contig 11583 bp, 13 predicted proteins | sample NorSeaMetagenome_FD_26637 | JGI IMG/M metagenome (IMG submission 26637)
CCCCCCCCCCTCTCCCCCTCGACCTAAAAATGTCCGGTACGATCCCTTCAACCTTCCCAATAACCACAACATCCTTAACAATCTCCCCAACAACAGACGCGAATTTGAATCCATGTCCCAAGCACGGGATCGCGACAACAACCTTCCCCCCCGTTCCTTCCAGGTGGTCGATCAGGAAGTGTCCATCCTCAGTGTTGGTATACATGCAGGTAACGGACAACTGTTAAGGCAGGTCTGCAATGCTTGGTATCCTACCCCTAAGCACCCTCTTAATCATCTCGACGTCATTATTGCTAATGTCTTTGTCGATAATGTTAGGCGTCGTAACGATCGTCTCTGGCGCGGAGTGAAACGCGACCTTGACAGCACCATCAGTAACAGATCCGTTTTTACGACACGGTGGAAAACCGTAAAAGCTTCCCCCCCCGTCTTGAGTTTCCCATATGAATACCGGTCCGTCCTCCTAACTCCCTTCCGGTTTGTCCCCGTCAACACCGTGGCCGAACCAGTGAAGTACCTTCCTAGTTACTGTTAGTTTATCCTTCATCCGATCACCAAGCAAACCCGAAGTCCAAGGCCCGACCGCGAAGACGACCTTCGTCGCCTCCATTACCCCCCCATCCTCCACATTAAGCCTAACCCGATCGCCCTCAGGTGCACACTCGAACCCCTTAACCTTGGCACCTAACCTAACGTCAGCCCCCGCATCTCGTGCCAATTTAGTATGCAAATCGATGCACTTCTCAGGTTCCAGCCACCCCGCCTCACCCTCCACAACCCCAACCTCCTCCTCATCCGTCTTGAAAACCCGATACCTATCTCTCACCTCGTAACTAGTTAGAACCTCGTGCTCGAGATCATGCGCGTTAATGCTCTCGATCGTGCCCTCTACAACCCCCGTTTCGCTCCTCGCTATCATGACCCCCCCGTTAACGTGCAGAATTTGTTGTCGCCCCTTTACCTCATTGTCCCTCCAGAGTTCAAACGAACGAGTTATCAAAGGCACGTAGAGGGGGGGCTCGAAGTACGCAGAAAAGATTATGCGGGGTAGGCCGTTGGAGCTACCGGTTGTGTGGGGGAGGGCGGCGGAGGATTCCAGACCTAGGAGGGGGGAGGACAGAGGGGTGCAGGGAGGTTGCTAGGTGGTAGAGGATGGAGGAACCGTGGGCACCTAAACATACGACCACGATGGGAAGGGGAGACATTAGGGGAAGGTTTATTTTTCGATAGCAGATGAAGGAATCTGTTAACCTTTGCCTTGGCCCATCTCTCAAAGTGGTCCATGTTGGGATTTATAAATAGACGAATAGTAGGACGTTATGAGTTACGTATGATGTCTAGTGAATACCAGCCTACATTCGTAGGGCTGGATAATAGGAAGAAAACGGAGATTATTGAATATAAATTGGAGGCGCGAATTCGGAGTAACCATGGTGAGGACACTATTCAAGGCCATAGTCATCCATAGCTTATATAAATGATATTTATGGACAACCACACCCAATATTCATCTATCAATAGCCTATATATATATCTAAATGGTCTATGGGAAAATATTTCCAACCATCCTCGTCCTCGTTGGCCTCGTCCACCTGTTCTATCCCCTCTTATCTAATATACTTCTATACAATATTTAACAACCAACCCACTAATATCATATCCTCCTCCTCCTTCCCCCCTCTTCCTCTCCTCTCCCATCCCAGATCAAGGATCCCGAAAGTCCCGTGCCCTCCGTCTTCAGGGTTTAGTCCCTGGTGTGATATTCGGCAACAACGCGATCGACTCCTCAGGCGGCAAGCTCGCCCCCCACAACAACAGGATCCTCATAACAACCTCCCACGAGTCTCTTATCCGTGAGTTGATGGTGAACAAGGTCCCTGGAGGGACGGCTATGGAGAGCAGAGTGTACGACATGACCATGATGGACGATCACAGCCCCCCCGAGGGTCCGCAGGTTAAGGCCGGGGACGTGGTGAAGGTGATACCCCGCCACTTGGAGATGCACCCTGTTTACAACGAGGTTGTATGTTTGAACTTCCTAAGGTACTGGCCTGGGAGGGTACTTAAGGTACCGCTGAGGTACCAAAACACGGAGGAGAGCGCCGCGCTGAAGAGGGGGGCGTTCATACTCGCCCAGAACAGGTTTGTGGAGGTTACGGTGGAGGAGGGAGGTGACATCCCTGAGTACGTTGAGGTGAACTGCAAGGATTTAGGACTCAAGGACGTCGTGAGGAGGGACAGACTCGTGCTGCCCAGAGGGTGCGAGTGGGGGAGGAAGGTTGGGGTGGAATGGCTGGTGGGGACGGTTTTCGGTAGGGCTAAGAGTATGGAGGGGGTGGAATAATTCCTAACAAGCAACATATAAACGCAAAGGAAAACACGAGAGGAGAATTTATATACGCGTAAACACACCACCCCCCTTCCTCCCCCACCCTTCAGTCCAGTTTGTTCTTCTTGACGAATTCCCTATAAGCCCTCTCGTCAACCTCAAGTATGCTCTCCTCCTCAATCCACCTCAGCACCCTGTAGTGGTTCTTGAGCATGTCGAACTCCACAGCGTGGTGGAACGCCCTCCACGTGGTAACGGTAAGTAGGGCGGCGAGAAAAACGTCCAAAGTGTAGTGTAGTTTGGTGCCCACGATAGCCACCACTCCCACCGCCCACGTCAGCCTCATGAACCAGCGGAGGGCCCTGCAGGGTACCTCATGCTTGTCCTTGTAGCTCCTACAGTACTCTACGAACACGAGCGTTGTTAGGGTCAGGAAGCAGGTGTGCCCGCTGAAGACCATGTCACCGCAGGTTATGTGGTTGGAGGGATTGATTATCAGGAGGAATGCACGCCGGAGTGAGGTGGCTAGGGCCACTTCTAGGGTCTGGTCTTTGTAGCTTCCTTGCCCCTTCTTTGTAAACTGCTTGGCGCACTCTGGGGACGCGTCAGGGAGGGAGGTTACTATGACTGTGAAGGATCGGAGGAGGTTCAGCAGGCCGAATATTATGCACAGCCGGCGGAGAATCATGAATCGCCGGGGGTGGAGGAGGACGAAGATAACGCATGAGGTTCCCATGAAGGATACAAAGTGATCCGGGAGCTCGAACCAGTCTATGTAATCGGTGCCCAGGTACTCGCGGGTGAAACGACCGATTATATCGTGCCCTATGTCCGGGAGTGTCGTGGTACCCTTTGCCCAAGACGGTCCCGTTATCTTAGAGAAGAGAAGCGACGAGCAGAAAGTGACATTCATGGGTTAGTTATAGGACGAGAGACGAGCTAAAGCTACTTTTGAGGGTCCCTTCTTGTTGATGCTCTTGATGAGCAGTCGTCGCTTCGCTCCTCGCCTCACCTTAATCTGTGGATTACGGTATCCTGCGAGGTTGGAGGAGAGGGCGTTTAGGTAACCTGTGGAAACCAGGAACGCGATGGAAACGAACAAACGGGAGAGGTACGCGATGGTGAAGAAACCGAAGCTGAAACCAACACGGGAACCCACGGAGTTAAGCCTGGCCCTAGCGTCAGACGTCTTGGACTCTAATTCTACCTGAACCTGGGAGGGGTTGAGGAGGAACGAAGCGGCGAATGAGAATCGACTATGAATCGACATGTATCTACAAAATACAAACACGCTTGCGCCCTCACCTTCTCCAGCGCATCCTTAACCTCTCCAAGTTTACCCTCCGCGGAGCTCTCGATCTTAAGGAGTGCGTTCCTGATCCGACTCTGTAGCATCGCAAGGTCCAAGTTCCCAGCCGTTGCTGTTACCGCCACCTCAGCTGCTGCTTTCAAAGGTGAAGGAAACTGTGGTTTAGGAGATGGGGTAGCAGCACCAACAGCAGATGACGTCTGCTTAAATTTGCCGATGGGAGTGAACGCAGAACCGCGAACGCCGACGACCATGCCGGCTATGAGTTTTCTGTACGCTTCCCTTGCGGACTCTTTGGTCATGCCATCAGTACTGCCAGCAGACTTCCAGGCATCCCACTTTGAACGACCCTCGAAATTAATCATCGAAGGACGGGAACCGGGGGGGAAAGGACCAACCGTCGCACACTTGTACATGCCTGGGTTGGGACGAGGGGGTTAATGATTGACGTTCAGTGCGGTGCCAACTCGACAACAGTATGCTGATTGGCATGAACCTACCGTATATTTTGGCCTTCTGAGAGTTGGGAGTCGTTTTTGGGATCGACTTCGCCGTCTTAACGGCATCCTCGAACGTAGAAATTACAGTTGCCATGCCCAATTTTGCGATTTTTGGACAACCCAAACAATCCTGACCTTCTTGGAGCAAATCTTATACTTTCCGTTGAACCAATAGAAAAATTAGAGGCCAACACTCTACATTCACATCGCATTGATTCTACGACAACCCCATCCCCCTTTAAACTCACCTTCTTGTCTTTCTTCGTATCGAGGTCGTATTCGAACCCTCAAATTTTCATATTTCAATCCCTCCCGAAAGGCATGGACGTCGACGACGATGAGATCGAGATGAAATCTCTCCTCACGGACGATTACGATGACGACGAGCTGGATGAGGATGTCTTGGAGCCCATTGTGGATTCCACAGTCGCACCTTACACTCCATCTAAGAAAAGCGGCCATGGCGGACACGGCCACGGCGGTGCCCCAGGAACGGCATCTCCGTCATCAGTTGCCGCAAATATGTTCATCTCCTTCGTTGGGGCTGGTATTCTAGGTTTACCGTCGGCATTCTCAAAGGGTGGCTGGGTGCTCTCCTCGATCATAACCGCCGTAGTGTGTTTCCTCAGCGTTAAGGCAATGATGCTGCTTATTGAGACTAGGAAGATCCTTGAGGGCAAGGGGCACACAAACATTGAGGGGTACGGGGACGTGGGGAGGATTGTCAGTGGAGCTCGTGGGGAAAACCTTGTCAATCTCTTTTTGGTAATTTCCCAAACCGGGTTCGCCACTGCCTACATCATCTTCATCTCTCGCAACTTTCTCTCCGTCTTTGGCCTTCCTACTATCGTCACTGCAATTGCCGTGATTCCCTTTCTATACTACTTGGTGAATTTACGCTCCATGGCCAACCTCGCCCCTTTCTCCCTCTTCGCCGACTTCTCCAATATTCTGGGGCTCTTCATCGTCTTCTGCCAGGATGTCTCCTACCTCCCGCTCAACCACGAGCACATTACAGCCTTCAACTTTTCCTACCTCCTTTATGTCACATCCGTCACGGTCTACTGTTTTGAAGGCGTGGGACTCATTCTCCCCCTCGAGTCAAGGTGAGGGGGGAGCGACGAGCGAAGGACGGCTGGAGCGAAGCGACAGCAGCAGCATAGACTGTGTAACTATGCGCTCCTCCCTAATACTGTAAAGCGCAATAACTAATAACCCCTCCCCCCCTCGCTTCGATTTTTGCCCCGCGTAGCTCTATGGACCGCCAGTCCTTCCCCCGTCTCTTGGCGGTTGTGCTATCTTCCATCACGTGCCTCATGGTGGTGTTTGGGACGCTTGGATACATGGGTTTTGGACATTCAACCGTCTCCCCAATTACCCTCAACCTCTCAGGACCCACGGCCACCCTTGTTAAGCTGTCCCTCTGCACCGGCCTGTACCTCACCTACCCTGTAATGATGTTCCCGGTAAATACTGTCCTGGAGGACGCCCTGTCCATAACTGACGACAGAAAAAGCATGCGGTTCAGGGGGATCGTTGTGGTGATAACGAGCTTCGTTGCATGGAGTGTTCCAGACTTTGGAGTCTTCATAGCCTTTGTGGGAAGCTCCATTTGTATGATTCTAGGGTTCATTATGCCTGCTTACTTCCACCTGCAGGCAATCGGAGACGCGACGACGAAGAAGGAGAGGATGGTTGACTACGGCCTGATGGCATTCGGCACGTTGATGGGAGTGCTAGGTACGATAGAGAGCGGAAGAGATTTGATTAATGTTGTAGTTTACGGCCAGGAGGTATCCTCAGAGTAAAACAAAACAGAGTATCGAATATAGAAAATATTGTAAAGCGATTGTTGTCGAAAACATCCTAGTTTACACTCCTCGCCCATTCCCACTCAACTAACTGTATTCAAGAAGCCTGTTTAGTTCCTTGACCTTTGTCTCAATCTGTTGTTTCTTCGAGTACAGCTTCTCAAGCTCGACATCAACCATATGCGCCTCTGCCTCACTGGTTTCAACTGCTGTCTGCCCCTCCGTCCCCTGGTACGTAGTGAGGGTCTTCCCAAACCTTCCCATGCCACTGGCCTCCTTCGACTTCCTGAACTCCTCATCAGTCAATCGTCTACGAGTGGGCTCCCTCGGGGTAGGTTCCGCAAGGATACAGTTCCTAGTCGACCTGTACACTGTTTTGTTCGCCTTGAACGCTGCAAGAACTTGCGCATCCTTGGAGTAGATTTCCTTCATGAAGTCATTCTGGGATGCAGTTATTCCGAGCTTGTGCCCATCCCTCGGAGGACCGTCCTCCCCAATACCATCTTCGGGGCCGAATCGCATTATGCGGAAAGAAACTTGGGAAGGGTCAAAGCTGATGAACTGACGAGGAGGTTAGGGGTAGGAGAAACCAAACAGAGGAATGTGATCAGTTATAGGGGGAGAAAAGGAATGATGTTAACGTCTTGAGGCGATACAGAAGAGTCGAGTACACAGGCGTTGCGACGTGTGACAACGGAGGCCAAGAAAATTGCTCTCAGGCCCACTCCTCAATTCACTCTTCTTATCGACCATGTTTTACGCTTCTTCAGAGCTTAATAGTATAATGAACGAGCTTTCAGCAGCATCACATTCCACTCGATTCACCTCGGAATCCTCTAAGCGTGCTGAGGTATCCAATTCCAGCCATCCTGTCGAAGCCACAGAGTCCACCTCCACCAACTCAGCCCCCTCGTTACCTGTCGACCCCGTATCATTGCCTACCGCCCCTCTTCATCTCCTGCATAAAGGAAGCTGCTCCACATTGCCTTCTAGCTCTATCCATGAGATCCTGAACCTTGCTGCGCCACTACCACTTGATGTGGGTGTATCATCGTCGTACGCAACACCGTTTCATTCTACCGACGGACCGAACGCGCACCCTTCTCCGCACCCCTTCATCGAAATACAGCGCAGGAGGGCTTTTGAGAAATTAAAGTCCACCTTTACAACTCTCCTCGATCAGAACCTCTCTGCGGCAAAGTTGAAGGGCAAGCTGAAGCCTTCTTCAGGCTCTGGGAAGGCGGCTTTTGAGAGATGGCACTTTGCCGTCAAGCTTGCCGAGAGTATGCTTATTAGGGATTCTGCTTATAATCGTGATCGTGAGCACAGGAGGAAGGTGAGGCCAAACGAGGAGCGAAGCGAAGAGCGAAGGCTGGGCGGAGGGCTGTCCAGTGCCATAGCTAACAACGCTTGTTCCGTTCGTCGCTTCACTCCTCGCCACCGCTCGCTCCTCGCCCCGCTCTTCCCTTCGCTCATTGCAGCACAACCCTGTTGAGAACTCCTACACCGCCTGGACAAACCTAAAGAACAACGTGACGGGAAGGGTGGAAGCTGAGGTGAAAAACCTCCAAGTCAATTCTCTCCCTGACGATTCATCGCACGCCAACGTTAGGGAACCGCCTGTAGGAATGCTTTTTGGAATTGAGCCTATTCTCATGTGCAAGATGGAGCGGAACAAGAAGCGGTATAAGAATCCCAATACACATCCCAACAACCCCAACAATCCCGCGAAACTCTCCGTTCAACAAGCTTCCTATGCCTACCCCAAAGTTGTAGACGTCGACTTCAACCGTGAACTCAAGAAGCTCGGACTTCCTGACCCTACCAACTTAATCCTCGATCTCCGGCGTTCTTCCGATTCCTCTTATTCTTCATTCCTCGATTCTCTTACTAAGGGCCTCCAGCGCCCTTCCTCAATGTTGATGAAGGGGGGCCGTGTCTCTGCCCGGATAGATGACTCCAGGGACGGTCGTGGCAAGGTCGTCGCATTGTCAGCTTTCGGAGTGTCCATGATGATCAATGGGGCGCACTACGAGAAAGCCAAGGCAATGCACCATGCGATGGGGGGGGAAGAGGTTGACGTGCACGGGAGGATTTTTTCGCTTCTCTGCAGGTACGACACCCTTGAGGGGGCAGGATTCCAAGCGGCGATTGGGTCCGACGTTTTTGACTCGCTCCTCCGAAACTTTGACGTTAGGATGGAGTGCTTCGCGTCTCCGCTCAATTCCAGGTACGGCGTTTTCTGCAGTGCTTTCCCAGATACCGACTGTTGGTTCGGCAGGTGAGGTGGAGCGAGGAGCGAAGCGACGAGCTGATAAAGTCAGCGTTGGGAACGAAAATGACACACGCTCGCACCTTCGTACAAGACGCACCCCCCCCCAACCACCGCAATAATTCTCATCCCTTATCCCAACCCTTTTCGCGATTCACTTCCCTCATCGCAGCCTCGGTAGCTTCTTTGACTTCAGGCCTACCAGGGGAAGCTACGAGGCCAACCCGCCTTTCGTACCCGACTTTATCGCAAGGATGGCGGAGCACATGAAGGACCTTCTGAGCTCAACGGAGGAAGCGCTTAGCTTCGTAGTTATAGTGCCGGCATGGAAGGAAACGGAGGGTTGGAAGCGCTTGAAAGCCGGCAAGTTCCTGACCCACCACGCGGTTGTTCCTCAAAGCGCCCATAGGTACCGGGAAGGAGCATCCTACAGGCGAAAGGGTGACTACAGGGTCGCCAGCTTTGACACTAGCGTCTTTTGGTGGCAGAATGAGGCCGGAAGGGACAAGTATATGGTGGAGGATGCCAAGGTGGACGACCTTAGAAGAGCATTTAGAGGGTCCGAGGAAGCGGAGAAAGCGGAAGCGGAAGCGGAGAAGGAGAAAGTGGAAGGGGGAAAGAAAAGAAAGGGGGGAGGTTCGAAGGAGGATAACGACCAAAAGAAGAGAGAGAAAAAGGATAAGAAGGCTAAAAAGGCTAAGAAGAAGAAGAGTGGGGGACAATCAAATTTCGAGAAGCTCATGATGGCTTAAATTCTTTAATGTCAAACGTTGTGTGAACAAGTTGTTTTGGAGTTAGGGTAACACTAACAGGTGTGTCGCGCCAGGTCTTTTGCAGTGTGCTTATCAATTACCTTCCGAGTTAGACACTGCCGCCGAAGACGCAGAGGACATGGATGAGGCGGTTGTCGAAGGCAACACCTGGTTTCCATTTTTCTTGTACTTCGTGAGCTTCTTGTCGAGGGTCATCCTGATGTAAATTAAATTTGCAAGACCACATTGGATGAGGCAATGGTAAATACCGGCAGCAAAAATATACCACTGGTGTGGTTGTGTCCCGTCTCCAGAGTTCATAAAGAACAAGACAACGAAACCAATGTACACGAACTCGATAGCCGTAAACCTCCTAACGTACGCCATGATATCTTTGGCCGTTTTGGGAACATCTTCTCCTGGCTTGCAGAGCTGCTTCCTCAACTTCCGGCTGCCAACATTAAAAGCCACCATGATCAGAAGGATCCACAGGATGGAGTACATTGCCGCCAAACCCGTGCCCATTATGCTCACGATACCCAAGAACGTGAGGAAGAAGAAGATGCCGCTACCGTTGACAAACCTTGCGACGCGCTTCTTGTTCTGCGATGAGCGAAACGAATCGCGAAAAGGCTTAAGACGAAGGACACAGCGGTGACACTCGTAGCTTGTCGCTTCGCTCCTCGTCCGGTCTCACCTTCTCAGCCTCAGCCTTGTTCATACCAGAGGAGGCGATTTGTAGCCAAAGCAACGGGATCTTGAGATCAGAAAGGACCAGGACGAGTCCCATTACGGTGAGGGTCACTTGGGAAATACTGGGGATCCCGTAGAATGCCTTGTGGTCAGCCATATTGGGCGAGGCAACAAAGTACAATTCACCTGCTTGGTGTATGAGCAAGAACACGGTCGAAGCAATGGAAAGGCAGAGGCACTGCGTGATGGCGTTGAACGAAAGCTGCTTGAGCTTCCTGAGCATGTAAATGATCCACGCCCCCCAACAGAATGTTCCAAACGCTGTCAACACATTGATCACCAACAGAACCATGGTCCTCCAGGTCTTGTCAGAATGGTGCGCGCAGTCAGGAAAGTTATCGTTACTGAGCTGACCTATGGTGGCGCAGTGGCAACTTATCTCATCGTTTACATCGCCCAGGCTCTCATCGTAAAAGCACTCCATGAGACTGGGGCAAGATTTCAAAAACTCCGTCTTATCGCTAAAGCACGTCCAATTCGCAGCCTGTGCGACCTCAAACGAGGCTGGGTATGGGCAAAGGGGGCGGATAAGTGCAGATAGCGGTGTCAGTTGTTTAAGGGGTCCTTGTAGCGATTATATTCTGTCGATGCAGTTGAAATACGGGATAACGACCATCAATTTTATTGAGAAAACGCCATGACTTCGCAATCCCTAACAACCACAACAGTAGGGTACCGGCAACAGAAGTCCAGTCCATTCTATTATTTTATCTACGACACTCTGATCAAAGTGACGTGCCAGAATTCAGAAGATAGTCGCAATAACTTACGGTTAAACCGCAAAGGAGACATGAGGCGAAGGGATGGGGGTATAAACAAGTCGGTTAAACAAATCAACTTTTCGGTGAGGATTGGGGAGGGTTGTTGGTTTGGGGGGGCCTAATTGCTAATTTAACCAATCTCAATCACATGTTCAACAATCAACAACTATTATTGTTTGATCTTAAAAACGCAACAATGGTCAGTAATGGAGGCGCGGGATCAAACGTAAATGTCCACGTCATGAAACGTTCAAGAAATCATCATCTACGCACCCTCCTGCCAGCCAACCATGGAACCTTAGGCTACCTCGACCTCGACTAGACCCGAATCGACAACCTTGAAGAAAAGCCTCCTGTCCTTGAAATCCATCCATCGCTTCCATTCTCCCCTGCCCTCGTCCATGTGCCTGTTTACAACAATCCTTACGTTGCAGCAGTTCGCCCATGATATCCCGAAGCAGGCCTTCCAGAACCCGCCGAGATCAGCGGTCGCTTGGTTCGCAAGTAGGAACCCTACCCCCAAGCTCCTGATGGCCGACGCAACTCTGAAAAGCCGGGATGGCTCTGGACCAAAGCTGCGACGAGCGAAGCGAGGGGGAGAGATGTTAGACACAGCTCTAGCTGTTGCTTCGCTCTAGCTGTCGCTTCGTTCCAGCCGTCGATTCGCTCCTCGTCCAACCTCACCTACTCCCCATATTTCCAACCCCACTTTCCTTTCCCATGGGGTCGCTATAGCTAGCCCTGTAGATGCCAGCAATGCTATCAACGCAAACCAACGCGCACTTTGACCCCGTCCTCTCCTCCATCGTCGCCACTATCCCCTTGATAGTCTTGGAATTGTCGGCGCAGTTTCCACTCTTGACCATGCCTATGGTGAGCTCGAAATCTTCAGAGTTGGGACAAGGAAGAAGGATGAAGTTGGCCATTACGTGCGCATTTATGGCGGCGACGATATCCTTAACACTGGCGTCGGCAGGCAGGCGGGGCGCGGAGGACTTGTGTGAGTTGTACAAATTCACCAAGGGGGCAAAGAATTCGAGGGACTCAACGTATTGGGTGATCGAGGCCTTCGCCATGGCGTCGAGTCTGGGAGGGG
>JGI24540J26637_10001169_pt1 | contig 11559 bp, 1 predicted proteins | sample NorSeaMetagenome_FD_26637 | JGI IMG/M metagenome (IMG submission 26637)
GCACCCAAGTATGCGATAGTACCGGCGGAAAGGATCGCGTCGCCAACAATATTTTCATACTGTCGACCGAGATCTTCCGCTTTTTTCTTCCAACGAGCGCGCTCGCCGCCTAAACCTGAAATCAAACTCTCGGCGCGTTGTAACTTTACTGCGCACAAATTCGCTTCTGCTTCGAGGTTAGCTTTTTTATCGTTCTGCTTCTTCAACTCTGTCTCCATAGCTTCGAGCTTATCTAATATCGTTTTCAAATCCGCTCTGGTGGCGTTTAATCCCACCATGACTTCATCGTACGCCGCTTCGGCTTCCTTCAACGCTTCTTGCTTCGGGGCGACGATTTTTGCAACTTTATCGTACTTGTCCATTGCACAAACCCATTTGCACAAACCTTCGGCAGCGCTCGACGCATTCGCAGCTTTTTCAGGCGTGAACAACGGGTTCGAGATGTATACTGATCGAATTTTCTGTATGACTTTTATCGGTATGTTATCTTTGTCGTACGATTTAAGCGTTTCCAGGAAATCTTTGTCGTTTAGTAATCCACACGATGGTTTCCAGTAGTCATCGACAGTGCGACCCGTGTCTGGATCTTTTGCCCGAGCTGGTTTGACTTCTAAAATGACACAGACGGCTTCGAGGACGAGTTTAATAATCGCCGGCGGGTTTTTCAACTGTTTCACGTAATTAATATCCGCCGGTTTCAACGTATCCAAGGCGGCAATAGCGTCGTTGAGAATAGGCATGGCCTCTGCTAATATGTTCTCGCATTCTTCTTTCACTCCGTTAGCTTCCCTAGCTTTTTCCGCGGCGACGGCTTCATCGGCTTCGACAATCTTACGTTTCGGCTCGACTACTGTCTCCTTCTCGTTTTGAATTTCTTTCATCATTTCGGCGACTTCAATTGCGGACTCTTTCAGCTTCGGTTGCAGAGCTTCGAGTTCACTTTGCATGCCCGCAACTTGCTCTGCCGAAGACGCGAGCTTTTCCAGACCAACTTCGTATCGTCTCTTCAATCGCATAGTTTCCTCTCTTCGCTTACCCACTAAACTCGCAAACGTGCTCAAAAGTTCGAGATAACTCGTTGGCGTGACGTAATTCTTCCGTCCAGTTCTCGCGTAGTACCGTTCAGATAACTCTGCCACGGACGAGTGCATGATACCACACACACTCGTAAGCGCACTCGCGGCCTCGGGCGAAATACCATCCACGGATTCCCGGAGAATCTTACCGGCGACCGCTTCTAAGGCATCTTCCGGCCACGCTTTGAACCAATCAATAGTGCAGCAATTGACCAACGACGGAAATTGACGCAAACGTTCTCGGAAAGCCTCGCCGGCCGGAGATAAGCACAGAACGACGTGAAGTTTACGGCGACACCTCGATACGAAGTACGCCCACAGCTCCGATTGCGTGGCATCCTCTCCAATTTCTTTCGTGGCATCTTTTCGAACCATTTCTAAAACTTGAGCCTTCTCGTCCGTTGGAAAAGCGTTTGGAATCTCACCGGCGTTGAGTAAGTTGTTGATATCTTCGATGAATGCCTCGTCTTTTATTTGCGCGTCGCTGAATAAGAAGACGACGTCTCGGTTCTCCCCGCCAGACATACGCAGCATATTTTTCAAATCTTCCCTCCATTCGAGCATACCATACGTCTTTGTCATTTCAATTTCTTTCACGAACATTTCTCCACTCGCATGCGCAGCTAGTCTTGCGAGCGATTTGCGTCCCGAACCACCGACGCCAACCAAGAGAGCGTGTCCACCAGGTTGTGCTAAAATGCGGCAAATTCGTGAAATATGCTCCGCGGCGTAAACAAACATGGTAATATTCATAGGCTGTTTTGAATAATGATTGTAATAGTTCAAATGCTCGTCCATGATTGAAACCCAACTATGAGCATCTCCAGAAAGTTCTTCGTAACTTGGAGGAGGTACTTGTAGCTCGAGATTGTTCGCGTCGTCGTCGTCGTCGTCGTCGAATTCATCGCGTATTTTCGGTGGATTTGCATATTTACCAAACGCCAAAAGTTTCGTATCGTTCATATTCAAGTGTGAAAACAAGCCGTCGAAGTTTCCTCGGAAATGTGTTGACACAGCGACCCGCATGGAGTCAACCAGTATTCTTTCATCCGCTACGTCAACTAAGCGATCTCCAAAGACCCTCAATATTTCGTGAGTCCACAGTCTCGTGATTCGAAGTCGGCCAAAATCGCTCTCATTCTCCACTTGCGAGAGCGGTAACATAGTCAAACCCTGCGCGACTCGCGAAAAATCTCGCAAATTGAACGAATAGTGCGATTTCTCCGGCGTAGGAAGTAACTTCTCGAGGCAAGTTTGGTATACGACCAGCGTAGCGCAAACGGCGTCCGGAGCCATGTTGACGATAGAATTATGAAACTCGCAGTTCTGAAAGTGTTGCGATAAAATGGCGTTATAAATTCCTTTCAAAGCCGATTCATCTACTTCGGGAACTGAAACGAGTGAAAAGTGACGCAAGTACCGCTCCGTCACTGGATTTCTACCTCCACCGGCTGGACCCATCGCGGCGACGAATTGGATATCTTGGAGCGTTACAAACGCGTTGTCTCTACCGTACCAACCTCCGTAATCATGGAATTGTCGAAGAATTTCAATAGGAGGTTGCGCGCCATACGATTCGCGTTGCGGCATATTAACGTCATCGATAAAGAATACGCCCTTAGCACCTGGAATTGGTCCATATACACCTTTTCGCCTCTTATCGAGACGTCCATCCACTTGCGCTTGTGTAGCGTTCGCAGATGTTCTCGCAGAAAACCCAATAGTTGTCGGTTGCCATTTACTCTTATCTAAGGAGCGTAATCTGCGCTGTACGATGGTTGATTTTCCAGTACCCGTGGGGCCGCAGAAGAGTATCGGGTACCCATGCCGCAAAGCGCAATCGAGCAAGTGATCGCACGTAGCCGTTTCTTTCGTTGGAACAATTGTTGCATCAAAAGGAAGGTCTTTTGGAATAATTCGAGCTTGCGCCGGAATAGAGTCAATCCATTTTTGCCACGCAATACCGTGCAAACGTTCAACACCGGCTCCTTTGGGAGCGGAAATTTTGAAATCGTAGACGGTGGCACTTTCATCGCGCCAAAATGTTTCCGGACATGACAGAGAACTGGTTTTGGACGCAATTGCAGATTTTAAGAACGTATCAAATGCTGATCTGCTCTTTGTATCGACACATCCACCAACAGACCACACCAAGGCGAATAGGAACGAGGCGTCAATCGCAGTAATAGGTGGGTTAAGATAACGAGACACGACGCTCGACTCGCTTTCGTCGCTCGCAATTCCAGCCGTGTGCGCAGCGTCGTTACTCACGTCAGAACTATTTTCATATCCTGTGATCAAATCTTTCAGCGTCGCGTCAAATAGGCGCGTAAGCGATGCCGTGAGATTTCCTTCGCCCGCAGGGGAGATCTTCTTCAACTCGCCGACTTTCTCAACCGATGCCGGGAGAAACGTTTCAAATAATGTCGATAGGCGATCGTGCGCTTCGTTTCCGTACATTACACGTGCTTCAGATACCCACGATTTGAATTGCGGCTTCCATCCTACTTCAGCGGGTTCCATGTAAACCATACCGCATCGAGATACCGTCGCCGGACTCGCCACGGCCAAATCGGCAACCTCAAAAATCAAGTTCATCAACCCCGTCATTGCAATAATCTCAGAATTCGGGAGGCATAACTTTTTATTATCGTCTAAAACTGTGTTCATGTTNTCGATCCAAATTGCATCGACGGGACCATCCATAACGAGCCATTTTCTGATGTGGGTTTCGCGCATATTCGCGAGTTTACGGAAGTGTAAACCCAACACCCCCTCTCTCCACTCTTGTGTCACGTTATCTGTTTCACCATAAAGTTGTCCCATCGTGACTGCCTTTGGATTTAAATACGTCGCAATGACCTCTTTCTCATCGTTCAGTCCTTTCTCGTGTAAATCTGTAAGGGCACCAGCTAATACAGCCAACGCTGATGATTTTCCGCTCATCGTCTCGCCGACTAGCATCAAACCGTGTCGAACCACAATCATCTCATACAATTGCGTAATCTTGGTCAAAAAATACTCCGTGGGCTGTAAATTCCTCGCAGTACACTGATCAATAACAGCAGCGTTCAGATTTTCGTAATCTGTTTTCGGTAGAACAACCCCGGGGAATAAATCACCGACGATGCCATAAAACAAAGGAACGTCGTGGGCGAGAAATTTACACAAGTTCACGTCGATGATGGCACGTAACGTCAAAACAAATTCACACTCCTCTGGATGCTTTCGCTTCAAATTGCCTGCGGCCCTGAGCACAGCANTGACGGCACGCATGCCATAATCGTAGTGATCCTGAGAAGAAAGCTGTTCTGAACACAAACGATACGTCGCTACAATCTTTCGCGCACACGCTCGCGCGTTAAGATACCCATCAGAATAGAGCAAAATCTCAGAAATCAACGCGTAGTCAGGAACCATCATAGCTACTGTTCGGAAGAGCGCTTTCAAGTTATCTGGAAGTTCGGATCTACCCGCATAACCAGGGTTCATCGTGATGAACACATTGCACGTCGGACGCAACGTAAGTTCTGAACCTTCAAAGAAGAACTTCTTCACGTTATTCTTCACGGCGATTTGAATCTCAAGCACTTGCTGGGCTACAACAGATAGCACTTCCAAATCGATGCGATTGAATTCATCGAAGCACGCCCACGCACCGGACGAAGCTAAGCCTTTGAAGAATCGTGCCATCGTTAAATAGTCCAAAGAATCGGAACAGTTGAAAACAACGCACTGTCTTGCCAGCGCTTTTGCGAGATCTTTGGTTGTTTCTGTTTTACCAGTACCAGCTGGACCTTCCGGTGCACCTCCCAAGTTGAGATGAATTGCTCCCATGAGCGTACGATAGCAGCGGTCGGTTAACGGCGTAATCACAAGGCGCGACGAGTTTCCTAGGTATTCGTAACCATATTCGACGGAAGCATTCATCATGCGCAACATCACGGTCTCTTTTCTATCGTACGAACCGTCATCTTTTTGCACTTTCTTCAATTCGTACGTCGCACGCAACTGTGACAACCAGGAAAAATCGCGTTCGGAGGATACGCCATCTTCGGCAAGCTTACGGGCCACGTCTCGATTGTGGACATCCATGACCACCAAAGCAGAGAGCGTTTTACGCTGTAAAGGAGTCAGGTCACCTCTCACTAACTCGATAATCTCTTTCAATTGCCGATCGCACTTCTCCGCGGCTTTCTTCACGCTCCCTGGATTGGATTTTTCGTTTCGTAAAGCTTCGGCGATGTCGCGAGTCCAATAAATCTGCGACCCAAGTAATACCACTTGACCGGGCCATTCCAACACCCATTTTTTCCGCTCCGTGGTCGCATACGCGCGAACTCCAGCAGCGCACTGTTTCTCAACTGCTTCTAACATTGACGTTTCGACTTCGCATAACCATCTTTCGACGGCACCGTTAGCCTTTGCCGGTTCTATAAACGTGTTGAACGGCACTTCTTCGCCTTCGACAGAATTCATGGCAACAATATATTCTCGATCGTCTTCTTCATTTTTTTCAAAAGTCACGGAATCTATACCTTCGAAGCACTTTCTCAAATGCGGTTGCACTCTGCGTGGATCTTTTGTTTCACTCAATATCTCGAGCATCTCGTCGTTCGAGAGAAAGAAGAAGCGCGGGAATGCGATGCGCTTCAACTCCAGGTAGGATTGTAAACCTCGCTGAATTTCATCGAGTAACGTGTTTGCGGCTTCCAAACTTTGTAATCGCGTTTCATCTCTGCCGCATTGTATCGCCGACGGATTCTTTGCGGTTGCATCCACGACGTTACGGTACATCTGATCCACAGACTTGAACTTTTCCCCTTCTACGGGCATCTGCTTCACGATATCTTCAGAGGCAAAAATTGGCTCCAAGTATTGCCAAGTCGCTTGACACGATCCCCACTGATCGAGCGTATCTTGTAAACGCTGCAGGGTCTCGCTCCAAACTACTGCGCGGTCGCCGAACGGCTGCGAAAATGGAGACGCGCGAATGGATTGGGTCTTCACGAGTTGATCGTCCAGAAGCGCCTGAGCGTCTTCCGTTCCGCCGAGGACGCACGTGCCAGTATCCTTGTATGGCGTACACACGAAATCTATACCATCCCAATCTTTCTCCATTTTTATTAAAGCGGACTCTAGCGCATTTTCCTTCGAAGCGCGCGCGACGATATCGCGGATAACATCGATTTTTGATTGTAAACCAGCTTCCAGAGCTTTCTCCAAGGTAAGCGTGGAAGAGGAGCTATTTTTTGTCTCAGATAACGTCTCTGTTGACGTAGGCGAATCTGACGACAACTCAGATGATATAAACTTATCTTCCGTGGTATCGTCCAATGTCAGTACAGGTTGGTTGTCATCTACTACGTTGAGTAATTCTCGAATATCTTTCCAATGCCGTTCTTTCAACGCGTCGCTCGATAACGTTTCAAGCGCCGGTAACGTTGCCTCGAAGTTTTGAACGCACTTATCCAAACGTGACACTACTTCATCGCGTTTGTCTTTCCTCATGCGTTTCAACTTTCCTAATTGTACCTTTGTCTTTTCAATCTTTTCGAGAACACTATCTACGTTAACGTCTACGATGGCAGAATGCATCCATTCTGTGGAAATGGATTGGAACGTATTCAATTGTTCCCATGCGGTTTCTCTTATTGTCAATTCGCGATTGGCGTCGTCGAGCGCTCGGAAATTAAACGCACTCGATACATTCGAAGCAATATTCTCCCCCTCCACACCGTCTCTCGCATCGGACTCAACCGAGGATAACGAGTAAGTTTCGGCGTACGACTTCAAGGCGGCGGCGCGATCTCGCATACCGTCTAATCGCATTCTCGTTTCTTTCAACGATTCAATCACCACAGAGGGAAGAATACACTCGTTCATAACCTCTTCACCAGTAGGTCCTCCTGGTAGTTGCTCAAAAATTTCTTCTCCACTCTTCTCTAAACGTTCGGATTCTGACTTTAAAATCGCGATATTTGCTTCGTCGCGTGTATCCAAGTAGGTTTTCGCGTCTTCCAACGCCTTGCCATGTTCCTCTACAGCGACGCGCAAATCATCAAGTTTAACCTGATCGTGCGCCGGAATCTTCACCGAATGCGTTGATGCGAGTGAATACATCGTTTCAATCGAAAAAGACTCCATTTCGAACGAACGAACATTTTCTGCTGCTTTCACCACAGTTCGTTTATAGCGAACGCTTTCGTCAAGCGCCCCCGACGCCACTTTTGCTGATTCGTCATTTCTAGTGTCTATTGCGCCATCTTCCGCGTTCATACTAACTTGGCCGCCTGTCTCGTCATCTTTTTTGACGTCTTGTTCACAGTGACCTTCGTCACTTTCTTCTCGTCCAGTCTTGGGATAGTCTCGCAACATCTCCGTGGACGCTTCCAACGTGCTAAGCAAGGCTACCGTTTTTGCTTTTGCTGTTGTAATTAATCTCTCCTTCACTTTAATCGCAGCTTCGGTACAGATTGGCGTCACAATTTTTTTAATTTTAGAAGTGTCGACGCGCAGCGATCCTATTTGGCGCGATTTCTCGATAGAATCGATATCAGCAGTCCATGCGGCGACAATCGAAAGCGCAGAAGTAAAGTCCTCCGTCGACGGTGGCTTATTTTTGCCTTCTACTTTCACGAGTTCTCGAGTCGGATTCGTTTCGCCAAAATCATATATCGCGCGAGCGTTCATAAATTGCGTCAACGCGCAATACTCGATGGCTTTATCGAAATCTTCGCGTAATCTACTCCGCGCCTTTTCCATCGCTTCGTGCGCTCGCGCGCTCTCTTTAGCTATCTTCGACGCCGAAAACGTTTGCGCGAGAAAGGGTACGTCTGCATCCGCTGGAAGCGAAGTTGCAGTGGCGCTCAAAATTCTCGGCACAGAATTCACGAGTTGTAACGAATGTGAGCGCGAAGACTTCTCAATATTCTCCAACAGCGCATCAAACTCTGGCGTCAACGCGGTGGTGACGCCGGCAATCGCCGGGAACAAAGCTTCTACAACAAACACGCCGTCATTGTTATTCTCGTCCGCTTGTACCGTATTGATTTCATTAAAAACCGTTTCTGATACTTTGATGACGCTTTCTGCGAGTTGCGAATTGACGACTAAATCGCAAAATCTTGTAAAATGACCCAGTCGATCCTTCTCCCTTTCGAGTATTTTCCGCGTTTTCTCGCGCTTTCGCATTTTCGAAGCTTCCTCGGCGAGTGAAGTGGAAGAAGACAGTGACGGCGCCGGTGCCATCAGTAATGCCGACGCAGAAAATTCTTCTTCTACTTCTTTTGTGATACATTCTTCCTCTTTTACCATCCTCTCGTCGCTCTCCTCGTCTCCATCACCTTCTTCTTCCTCCTCCTTTTCGACGGAATCTGTTTCCATACCGCCGCTGCCTAACATTGCGCAACTTCTCACGACCGATGCGTTCACTCTGTTCGCTACCCTCGTCGCCTCTTCTACTTTCAAATCAATTACAGGTTGCACAACTTTGACTCTGTGCGTATCGCAATGCGTCTTAAACGCCTCTGCGGTATACGCAAAACCATCTCGTTTCGGCACGAACGACGTTTCGTCAATCGCGCTCGCAATCGCAAACAACTTTTGCATCGCCGGCGCAAACCTCTCCGACGCCACGAACGCTCTCTTCTCAATCTGCATCCTTGTCCTCTCAAACAATCTTCTTCTCACTTCCGCTCTCCAAATCCGTATCGCCTTTCTCTCCCTATACCTCGCGTACGTCGACAAACATCGCATGGCGCGTACCAAATGCTTCTCTCGCATCCACTCGGACAACGCGTAACATTTACTCGCCGACCCATCCGCCGGGTGGTGCACCACCGCCGTCGCGGAAACGATAAACAAATCCTCTTTCGACGAAGACGCATTGAAGAACCCTCTCTTCTCTTCCCGTTCTCTCCTTTTCCTTTCCTTCTCGTCGATTTCAACCAACGCGTACGCGTCGTAGGGTTCTTTCCCACTCGCGTCGGCCACAGTTTTCTCGTAGGAACTTTTCCGTTCGCACATGAAAAACTCTCTTTTAGGTCGCTCGCCTCGTTCCGCGCACGTGAGGTAATACACGATGATATCCTCGTCCGTTTGTTTCTTCTTCTCCTCCTCAAACTCGTCGGTAAGATCCTCTCCATCTTCTCCTCTTTTGAGCTTCTTTCTCGTCGTTTCCGTCGTCGTCAAAGGAGAAAAGTCGTCGAAACGTAAAAAACTCGCCAAGTTCCTCACGTCGTTTCGCCTCGCCAAACCTCTCCTTCGTCTCGCTAAAGAAGAAGACGGTTCGACCAACATCTTCTTCGCGCCTTCTCTCTCTCCCTCTCTCTTTCTCAGAAGAACCTGCGCCCCACCACGGGCAGACAGAGAGAAAGAGAGAGAGTCAAAGAGATGCGCGTTCTTCTTCTCGCGTGGCTATTTTTGGTCTTTTTTTTTTAATTTTTCTCTCGCGAGATACAAAATTTTAAAATACGAGTAGTGTAAGACACATACCATCGACAAAAAGCTTGATTATCTAGGAATCATTTTAATGATCATCACGCACATCTCACGCGACTGTCCGTTTGCTCTTCTTGCATTCGTGAGATGAAACACAATTATTTTCCATCGTGCGAAAGGATTTCTTCTTCATTCTCGCGATCGAGTCATAGGAAGCTTTCACGTGGCAAAACTTCAATCAGATCCAAATCTTCTACCAATGAAAAAAAGACGTTTTAGGGGAAAACCCCCAGAAGAAGACCACAGAGAGAAAAGCGAATTGTTTAAGCGAGAGCAGAGAGTTAGAGAGAGAGTTTTTTATTACGATGATGACGATGACGGCGACGAGGGAGAGGAGGAGGAAGAGTCGTGGTCGTGTGCACTCTTGGTCTTCTTCTTCTGCGGTACTTTCTGCGTACGCGAATCAAACGTTAAAACCGATTGGAATTCATATAAACGGCGAATGCACGTCGTTCCACCATCGCGCGCGAGAAGAACGCTCTCGCCTACTCTCGATCTTAAAAACGAACAAAACGACGTCATTCAATGGAAAAGTACGCGACGAAATCGCCTTGCTCGAAAAGCTCTGCAAAAATTCCCACGCGCAACACCGAAGGTCGAAATTGTTTCAAAGTGTACAAATGGTTGTCAAAGAGGTGCTGTTTTTACTCAAAACGGTCAACGCTCCTCTCGCCTTGGCAAAGTTGGAGAAGAGTTTACACGAACATTTTGAAGAGGAGAAGAAAGATAAAAGCAAAGAGAGAGAAACGATTTTAGCGCCGTCGAGAGAACAGTTGGCGGTGTGCGTGAACGCGTTGCGAGCGACGGCGTTTGGTATCGGCGGCGGCGAGGGTAGGGGCGTTCGGGAGAAGATTCAGACGTGCGGGATACACGCGACGACGGAGATTTCGAGGTCATTTTTTGTGCCGTTTGCGACTGTGGTTTTGAGTGCTCTCGCGCGAGTGCAGATTTTGGTGTTTCAATGGTGCGCGGAGTGCGCGGAGTTGCACAACGTGCTCGCCGGTTTTGGAGGGTGTTTGCCTTCGTCTTCGTCTCGTTCGTTCGGGGAGGAGAACGGGGTACCGAAAACGAACGCGTTTAAAGAGGAGTTGGTAGTTGAATGGGAAAAAGAAAAGACGAAGAAAAATAAAGAAGAAGAAGAAGATGAAGATGATGAGAATGATAAGGAAGAAAAAAAGGACACGAGTGGTCGCTTCAAAGACGTCGTACCTCGCGTGCGCGCGTTCGAGTCTGGCAACGATATTTTCGGATGGGACGAAAATTGGGCGCCGCTCCTCGTTTCCTCGCCGTCCCGCATATCTGCTGTTGTAGCGCAACGACGAGATAGTTCTATTACCACTGAAGCAGTAGCAAACGAAAAAGAGGACGATGTAGATCTCGGAGCAAAAGTCGATCGCGAGGGACTCACGAAGCCGCCGACGATGACGACGAAACCATCGCCGGCGACGACCACCGTGTCGTTAGGCTTAGGTGTCCCTTTAGTGGACGTCGACAAAGATTTGCAAAAAAAAATAGCGCAATCCAAACCTAACTATAAGGACGGTCAAGGCCGAGACGCCTCTGGTAAGCGTTCGCTCGACGCCGCGATGACGAAGAAGGAGAAAAAGTTAAGAAAGAAGGAAGAGATGGAGAAGAAGCAAAAGTTAGCCGTGGATCCAGTCGCGCGCTTGAAAGCTATATTCGAAGGATAGAGTATACTGAAGCTAGTTAGCATGTAATAATAGTAGATGTAATAGTAATCGTGTATATATTATGAGTATCAAAAATCGTTATGAAGAGTAGTAGTAAAAATACATCATCGCTGTGAGAATAAACCGCGCCGCCGCCGGTAGCGAAAAAGTCAAAGCGAAGCGAGACCTACGAAGTTGTTGGTTACGAGCCCTTTCGACACCCACGGAAACTTCGCCCAAAAGTCTCCACTCACGTTCTCCCTGAGCGTTATATCGTCCGCGAGAACCGCCGCGACGATTAAAATCCACAT
>JGI24540J26637_10001172_pt1 | contig 11535 bp, 12 predicted proteins | sample NorSeaMetagenome_FD_26637 | JGI IMG/M metagenome (IMG submission 26637)
TCGGTCACGACGGGCTCGGTGACGACGGGCTCGGTGACGACGGGCTCGGTGACGACGGGGTCGGTGACGACGGGGTCGGTGACGACGGGCTCGGTGGCGGGCTCGGCTGCGGCTCGGGTTGTAGTATCTACAAATGGTGTGGTTGTCGGACTTTCAACGCTTAGAGAATATTGTCCATTAATTTTAAAAAATTGATAATTCTCAGTTACCTCTGAATCTGGTCTATTATTTGTGCTGGTTTCTTCAGGTGCTACAGATTCCCGAACTTTTGTATACACATCATATGAATTTTCATACATATAATCATTTATATTACCAGCTAGTTGATTAACAGAAACTGTTTTATTAAGAATTAATTCAGGCGTATCTGTCCCTGGAGTAAAATATATTTCATTAATTCCACTATTAGAATCTATTGTATAGTAGTCTGTATTTGTTACATAATCTTTTTTTGTAATTTTGAAATTTTCAGAAAAAACAGTTGTACCTAAATTTGTATTTCCCTCCACTGATTTTGTCATACTAGAAAAACAAAATACTGAAGTTAATAACAATAGTAATAGCAAAATAATAATCATATTTTTATTTTTAAAATTGAATAACATTACTTAATATATAAAGTATATAATAAAAAAATCTTATTTGTATTAATTAATAATGAAAAAAAACTGCCTTGAACCGTTTTACAATATTCAATCAAATCTAATTGAAATAGGAATCGATGAGGTTGGTAGGGGACCAATGTTAGGAAGAGTATATAGTGGTGCTGTAGTTTTACCTAAAAATAATGATTTTAAATATGAATTATTAAAAGATAGTAAAAAATTTACTTCCGAAAAAAAAATAAATGAGGTTGCTAATTATATTAAACAAAATGCTATTGCATGGGCGGTTACATATGAAGATGAAAAAACAATAGATTCTATTAATATTAGAAACGCTACTCATGGTGCGATGCATAAATCTATTCAAAATATAATTTCTAAATTAAAAATAGATGAAAAATTTTGTAATGAATTTTATATATTAGTTGATGGTGATGATTTTAAACCATATACTTATTTAAATAATACAAGTAACATAATAGAACAAGTTAATCACATAACAATTGTAGGTGGTGATAATAAGTTTTGTTCAATTGCAGCGGCATCAATATTAGCTAAGGTTGAAAGAGATAAATATATAAAAGACTTGTGTGACTGCTATAAAAAACTAGATGAATGCTATAATTTATCAAAAAATAAAGGCTATGGAACAGTATTACATTTAGACGGAATAAAAAAATTTGGTATTAGTCCTTGGCATCGTAAAACATATGGTATATGTAAATATTCTAAAATGAATATCCATGATTTTTATCTTTAAGCTTCTAATTTCTCTCGTAGGCGACGGCTCCATACATTTTTATATGGCTTGCGTTTGTCCCGCTTGATATAATTTTTATTTTTCTTAATAATAAGTTGTACCAATGTAACATTTTCCGTATTTTCATCAGTTGCCTTACTTTTGTTTTCTCTATTATTTTTCTTTGTTTTTGTATTCATCTTATTACGGTTATAAAATAGATATTCATAGTTTGAATCTTCATCTTCGTCCGATTCTAGAAATTCATAGTTTGAATCTTCATCTTCGTATGATTCTACGAATTCATAAGCATCATCTTTCGCATCATCTTTCTCATCATCTTTCTCATCATCTTTCTCATCGTCTGCGTTTTTGGATTCTACCGAATTATTATCATTTGTATTATCTGAGCCATATGATCCATCCGATTCATCATAAGTGTCGTGTGAATAATGATCATGGTGTTTTTTGTCAATAACCAAACCCATATTATGAATTGTATTTTGCGATGAATCACTCGTTACATTTACATTATTATTGGGGTGATAGTCAATTGGTGAATTTGGTGAACTATTTCTTTCTTCTTCCCGTGTTCGTGGTTGATAAAATTCAACATTCCAAAAATGCGGATCATCATATACTATTTTAGCAGAGCCAGAAATTAGATTTTCATAGAAACTTAGACTAGTATTATTCTTATACCATTCACGAATCTCAATTACTGCATATCCGTAAAATTGCTTATCTTCCACGTAGTATTCTTCTTCTGGGTGCTGTCTGATATCTACATCCTTTACATTTGCAATACTATAATAATCAAAGAAATGAATAATATATGGGATGTCAGATGGCAGAACCAGGTCAGGAATAGTTAACACCTTGACGTCGTACGTTTCATTATTAGAATATGACTGCATATGACCCATATTATTTAATATTATACTTATATAGTAAACAATTTAATTGTCAATTTTTTTTTAATTAATAAAAAATTGACAATAATTTTATTATTCTGTATTTTTGTAACTATAATACTATATAATACTATATAATACTATATAATACTATATAATACTATATAATACTATAATACTACATGAAAATCCTAGTGTTTGATACGGAAACTACTGGATTACCTATTAAAGACGAAAATGGTAAAGAACCATCTATTTATGATTATGACAAATGGCCTTATATAATTCAGATTAGTTATATTCTATATGATCTTTCAACGAATGATACTATAATTAAAAATGATTATGTAAAAATTGATAATTCTATTATTATACCCGATGAAAGTTTTAAAATTCATAAACTAACACATGTGTTTTTAAATTCTAATGGAGTTAATATTATTCCAGCATTAAGAGAATTTAATAATTTACTCAAATTAGCCGATGTTATTGTTGGTCACAATATTTCTTTTGATAAACGTGTTATTTTTGTAGAATGTTTACGAAACAAAATACCACAATATTTTACTTCTTTTAAAGGAACAGAAATTATTAGGAAATCTGAATTTTGCACAATGAGAAAAACCACCAAGAAGTGCAATATTATTAGAATAAGTAAAAAAACAAACAAGCCATTTGTAAAAACGCCATCGCTTATTGAATTATATTTACATTTGTTTCCTGGTGTTAATTTACCAACCGAATTACATAATTCTCTAGTTGATATACTTATTACTCTCAAATGTTATATTAAATTTAATTATAATTACAATATCGCCGAATTTAACAACCAAATATCTAACTTATGTATTCAATATAATATTAGTTAATTGTGTTATCTAGATGTATTCTTTTTAGTTTTAATTTTTTTATTTTTAATTTTTTAATTTTTAATTTTTTAACACCGTTGGAAAAATATATAGTGAACTTAGTAAAACTTACTCATGCATTGATAAAGACGATAAATATAAAATAAAACTTACAACGATAACGAGTGGTCTAAGAATTTTAATGAAAAATATTATACATCATCTACTGATAACGGTAATTACCTATGTAATGTTATGTAAAATACCACGTATCATATGCAGTAAATAAATTTCATTATAATATATACTCATCCACTACACATTAAACATCCGTCATCCACATCAATACTTGTGGCATGTTTCTTATTTTCTGGTTCAATTGTAAATTGCTGTGCCTGATGTCTTGGTTTCCTGCGCAAATAATATATGCCCGTTTTTAATCCCGCTCTCCAAGTATAAAAATGCATATTTGTCAATGATTTTGGTTCGGGGTCTTCAAGCCATAAATTCATACTTTGCGATTGACAAATAAATACTCCACGGTCACGAGCCATATCTATCAAATTTATCATTCGCATCTCCCATACTATTTTATATTTTTCTTTTAAGTGTTCTGGTAATCCATGTATATATTGTACACTACCCCTATTAGCAATTATATTATTTTTAATATCTACATTCCACAATTTCAATTCCAATAATTCTTCTACTAAATATTTGTTTATCATTGTAAATTCGCCAGCCAGCGTTTTTCTACTATATATATTGCTTGTAATCGGTTCAAAACATTCATTATTTCCCAAAATTTGACTCGTGCTTGCTGTAGGCATTGGTGCGCACAATAAACTATTTCTTATTCCGTACTTCATAATTTTTTCTTTCAATCCCGACCAATCATATCTATCTGAATGCGCGGTTTCATTCCATAAATTAAATTGAAATAGCCCCTCGCTTATTGGTGAACCTATAAATGAACTGTACGCACCATATAAATTATCTTTTAAATTATCAATTTCTCGTTTTATTGGTTTATACTTTTCCAGACATTCGGCCAACGACATACCATTAAATGATATTGAAGTTGCAACATTAACATTTTTATAACTTCTACAGTGCAGATCATCAGAAGTAAACTCCCATAATTTGTTTTTGGATCTAGCGTTTACTATAAATTTCATTGCTTCGTTCCTTTCGTAACTTATTTCATAGCTTCTTTCTAGTGATGCATAATATATTGTTTCAAAAATTAATTTATTAACTTCTTTTGCCGAATCCGACGTGAAGACTAAATCCATTTTAAAGAAAGTATCTGCTAATCCTTGAACACCGATTCCTATCGGACGATGACTATAATTACTTCTGCGCGTCTTTTCATTCGGATAAAAATTAATATCAATTATGTTATTTAAATTTGTTACTAGCACTTTGGTTACTGCGTATAATTTATTATAATCAAATGTTTTATCGTCATTCACGTACATCGCTAACCCAATTGATGCTAAATTACATACTGCGGTTTCATTTTTATCACTATATTCCACTATTTCACAGCATAAATTACTGCTTTTAATCGTGCCTAAATTTTTTTGATTTGATTTATCATTGCATGCATCTTTATATAAAATATATGGAGTTCCAGTTTCCATTTGTGCATCCATAATTTTTAACCATAAGTCTCGGGCATTTATTTGCTTATTGTATTTTTCTTCACTCTCATATTTCATATATAGTTCTCTATATTTATCCCCATAACAATCACTTAATCCTGGACATTTATCTGGACAAAATAACGACCATACTTTATTACCAATTACCCGCTCCATAAATAAATCGCTCACCCACATGGCATAAAATAAATCGCGTGCCTTCGATTCTTCGTCTCCGTGATTTTTGCGTAATTCTAAAAATTCTTCTACGTCTGGGTGATGTGGTTCTAAATAAATTGCAAAACTGCCATTTCTTTTACCGCCCTGATCTACGTAGCGCGCCGTTTTATTAAATACTCCTAACATGGGTATTAAACCATTAGATGTTCCATTTGTTCCTCTAATATGTGAACCCGATGAACGAACATTATGTATGTGTAATCCAATTCCGCCTGACCATTTTGAAATTTGAGCACATTCTTTCACGGTATTAAAAATACCATCTATAGAATCGTCTTCCATAGATAATAAATAACAGGAACTTAATTGTGGTCTAGGTGTTCCGGCATTAAATAGTGTCGGTGTTGCGTGAATAAAATATTTATTAGACATATAATCATATGTTTCTTTAACTTTTTCTAAATCGCTACCATGTATACATATTGCAACTCGCATCCACATATGTTGTGGGCGCTCTAGTATAATATCATTTATTTTTAATAAATATGCTCGTTCCAACGTTTTAAACCCGAAATAATCAAATAAAAAATCGCGTTTATAATCTATCATGCTTTCTAATATATCTTTGTTATCCTCTACTACTTTCATAATATCTTCATGTATTAATTTATAGTTGTTTTTATTTACATCTACAAAATCATATAATTTTTTTATTGTTTCGTAAAAGCTAGCTAATGTATTTTTATGTAGATTTGAAATCGTTATTGCACTGGCCAATTTAGTATAATCAGGATGCGTTGAACCCATAGATGCACATTGTTGAGCGGTTAATTCATCTATATCAGTTGTTCTAATATTGTCTTTTAATTGATCTATAACTTTCATAGCTAGCTGACCATAAGTTACATTTTTTAATTCTAAATCTTTACCTATTGTCTTGATACGTTTTAAAATTTTATCAAAAGAAATAATTTCTTTCTTACCACATCTTTTCAATACGTGCATATCTATAACATTGGATTTATTATTTGTCATTAATATTATCTAATTATACTATTTAAATAAGTTTAAATTGTTTTAAAATAATATTTAACCGCGGAATTTTTATAATCGTCTATTTTATGTTTAGTCATTATCCTATATTAAATTAAAACAAATTATTAGGGGTGCGAATTTAAATCTTCAAGGGTGTAAATGTGTAAAATATTATAATATTACCTCTGTATTTACACTTATTATCACATTTTCTACATTATCTTCCTTATTAAATAAATTTGTATTAATCAAACATCCACCGGTTGGAAAATCACTTCTACTTTTAGCATCATCGAGTGATAATTTTCTCTTTTTCTTTATTCTTTCTTTATATTTCCCACTTTCTCTCTCGTCTACTAAATTTTTCCAAAAAACATCTATCATGGGTAAAACGTTTTTGAACCACAATTTATTTCTTAATACCAAGACGCAACTAATTTTTACTAATTTCCAATATATTCTTGTAATTAGCTGTAAATCTTTGTTCTTTTCCATTACTTTACTCTCCCATTCTTTATATTCCGTTGAATGTAAATCGTTTAACATGAACGGTGCATATATATAATGTGGTGATTCGTCTTTTAAATATTGCAATATGATACCTTTATATTCTATGGTATTATCATTAATATATTCTTCTTCAGTATCATATTGTAAAAATTTTGTTTCTAAAAAATCACACTCGTTTAAATCACAGACCTCCATCTGTAATTGCATCTGTATCCAATATTCCATTTTAGGAATACCGGTTATCTCTCGCGAAACTACATTCTTTATTTCTAACATCCGACCATATAAATTTGAACTTTGATCACATACTATCCCGTCTGGTGATGCGGCAATAAAACTATGATCTCTATGTGGTATACAACCAAACTCGGTAACCGTTGTTTTATAAATATGTTCATAATACAAAATTGATACGGGTTCGTATTTTTGACCCCAATGCATTGGACTATTTGTATTTGTCACTTTGAATTTATTTATATTTAATGGCTCACATTTCTCTAAAATTAATTGTGTTTGACTATATTCGCTTACAAATATCTTGTAAATATTTGATGCTGTTAATGTAGAATTTCTAAATATATACCATTCGTCGGTTCTTTGTTCGGGCTGAACTATATTTATGAGTGTATTTAATTGTTTATCTATCTTGGTATAATTTATGCTATTATTTCTTATATGGTTTTTATAATATGACCGCTTGGGCATAACATATTTATATATATATGATTGCCCCATTTTTAAATAAATTTTTAATAATTTATTACTTTCTTCTTTTGATAAATTATAAATGTTTTCTAAAATATCGCTATCTAGATAGTCATTTTTCATTATTTCCAAACTATAATTGTATACGTCGTCGTATAAATCGACATACATTATTTGTAATATATTATCATCTACATATTGAAGCATTTTGGAAACAACAGTTAATAAAAGTTCAACATCCAAACATTTCAAAGTATACTTATTTGTTAAATAAGTTAAAAATGTTCTATGCTTTTTTATATCCATATGTATTAATTGATAGAATTATGTTTATATATAATTCTATCAATTTAAAAAAAAATTAATTATTAGATTTTACAAAAAACAAATAAAAATTAAATTTTATCAAGATAATGAAGTAGTCGATTCACTTGTTAAAATGTCTTATTTGTAAGTTTCAACGGTGTAAATGTTCAATGGTATATAACATAAATTTTTTATTCGTAAATTTTTATTGTTTTTGCCTTTGAAATTTTCGTAGATGGTAACGATTTAATCGTTGACACGTGTTTATCGTCTTTTCGCAATATATAAATTCTTTTTTCTTCATTAAAAGATAAAAACGGGATATTTAATATTTTATTGGTTTCTTTATCATATATAACTTCTTTTGTTTTCAATAAACATTTACGCTCTAAACACCGTATCATATAATTTTTTAAACTTATAAATTCCTCGTCTAATAAATCATCTCTTTTTTTTAAAATATTCGCATACAAATATAGGTGTTTAATCTTTTGAGTCTTATCTAATTTTGACCATGACTCATTCTTATTTGCAGAAGACTCATTTTCTAAAAATTCTGATATCTTGGTCTTATTGCATTGATTATCATATTTTGGATTTATGTCGGTACCATTCAATAACATTGTCTTGTAGGCTATGTTCTTTAATTCTTGACAATTATCACTTTTCTTTGATTTTTTATCATTTTTATCATTTTTATCATTTTTATCATTTTTATCTTCTTTATTTACATTACTTAGATCATAAGTTATTATATTCATATTATATAAATATAATAATTTAATTTTAAACTCTTTTAATATATATATACATTTAACTATTACATATGTTAAGCTTTTTAAATTAAAATCAATTATATATAATAATATATATATGAAATCTATTAAACTTAATACACAACAAATCGCGGACAAACCTGTTTCCAAAATTAGAGAAAAAATTAATAATTTACCACATGATATATCTTCTAATATTATACAACTTATAAATAATCATACCGATCAAGTTAATATTATTAATAAATTATATTTACAACAACCCTTTCCGGAAGAAAAATATCTCATTCGTGAACTAAAATCAAAAATATCGTCCTATAAACAACAAGATATAAAAAAAACGATACATGAAAAAGAAAATATCATTTCCCTTGACGATGTTATAGAGAAACTTGTTTCTTGTAAATTAAAATGTTATTATTGTAATAAAAATACTTTCATTTTATTTGATAAGGTTCGCGATATGAGCCAATGGACTTTAGATAGACTTAATAATTTTCATGAACACACATCGTTTAATACTATTATTGCATGTCTTAAATGTAATTTGGAGAGAAGAACAAAAAACAGTGAAAAATTTAAATTTACCAAACAATTACAAACTAATCAAATAAAAATTACTAAAATTCAATAATATTATACCCTTCAATATTTATGCCGGTTATGTATAATAAATCTATTTTTTTTTAGCAGGTGGCTTTTTTTTTATAGTGCTACTTCTATTTATCGGTCGGCCTCTGGCGATTGCTCTATTAGTACCCCGGCCTCCAATACTGTGCTTACCTCTACTAGTCTTGTTAATGGTCTTTAATAATTTCTCAGATAAATTTCCATATTGTGTATGGGCGGTAATATCTAATGGTAATATATCTCCGGTTTGAGATTTATAAATAAGTTCACTCAGATACGCAATAATCTTATTAAGATTGGTATTATCAAAATAATTTTTTTGTAATTTACTCAATTTATAGAAGAGTTCCTGAATATCTTTATACTCTTTATATTTATTAAATATTTTACGCCCGCGAACAGTTGCAGATTCGACATTGGATTCGTTCAATTTATCATCTAATATCATCAACTTTTTTATAGTATCGTTGTGTTGGTCTAATATTTTGTTTAATTCATTATTTCCCGGTTCGTCTGTTCGGGTTGTAAAATTAGTTTTTTTGATTATTAATTTATTCATATTTTCATAAATACTTGGCAAAATAGTCCGTGTTCTGGATTTTATTGTAGCGGTTCGTGGCATTACTATTATATATATTGCTGTTTATTAAAAAAAGATTTGTAGAATTTTTACAAAACTTTATTTTTCAAAAGTATAAAAATCAAAAATATTTATAATCAATATTACAGTCCATATAAAAATTGAATGATATACTATTTTTTCACTAGTATAACCGTGATAAATAGAATTTTCAGTGCATACATTATAAAGAGGGTAAATCATTTTTTGTTCAAATAATTTTCTATTAATTTTTTGTGGTTATTTGCTAATATTTGCGTATCGTTTCTCAGATTTTCTAATTTTTTTTTAAAAATAATATTATTCAATGTAAAATTATCATCATTATTTATTTTATATCTTGGTTCCCCACCGTTATTTTCTGCATAATGATTTCTTAATGGATATAAATAATTTGGGGTATACACCATATTATACCAATCATCACAACACCAATTTTTTATTTCCTTTGGAAAATACCAACCAAATATTTCCATATGTTTACGTGATACAAATGATTGTGTTAATATTCTATTATTATTGTTTATTGGACCTGTTAATCCTATATTATTTTTGGATTTTAACATATTTATACTATCATTTATCCAATTTTTTGTTTTGAATTCTATATCATCACCGCATTGGTAAAAATATTCACATCCATCATTATATGCTTTTTCAAATAATACATTCCACATTAATGTGGAATATCCCTTTGGTATTTTTTCATTGTCATAAACTAGAAATTCAATGGTTATATGTTTAAACGCATTTTGAAATTTCAATATTTCTTTTTGCTCGTTTTGTTTATCAAATATTCTATCATTCTTATCTATACCTATATAATAAATATATTTATGTTCTGTATCTATAGTTAATAATGATGATTTTAATGTTAAGTTATATAAATAGCTATCTTTTATAGATTTCCAATCATCCCTATTATTGCTCGTTGCCAAAATTAAAAACCCTATTTTGTGTTTATATTCATCCATATTAGATATAATTAATTATATTCGTTTAAATAATAATTAATTATATTTTGTTATTTTAAACGTAATATTAATTTTGTCCCATTTTAAAATTTCAATCGTGTAAAATATTCATCGCGTTGAACCAATCCTTTGGGTGTTTTAAATCCCCAATTGCTTATGTTTACACCGGGAATAAATAGAGTCCAACAATATGGAATATTTTTATCCAATTCTACTCTATGAAATATATTTTGAGGGGTATAAATATAGCTTCCTGGTCTCCTCCAATAAGTTCCCTCTTCTCTGTGTTCCCAATATCCCCCGGCAAGAATTAATGTTCTATATTCCCATGGGTGATTGTGTAAATCGTCGGGGTCTGATTTTAAAAATTTATGAATAAATACATTGAATGGAAAATTCTTTCTATCTTTCAGAAAAACATAATATCTCTCTAAATAGGGTTCATTATCTTCTCTGTCATTTATAATCCTCCGTCTCCCTAAATATTCCATGACTTTTACAAATATTGTATAAAACATCGATGCGTTTTTCACAATATATTTATTATAAAATTTTTTGTATCAATTTTTTATAAATCCTTTATATTATGCAATAAAGTTAATATCAATATTCATAATTCAACGATATTGACTATTAGTATTTAAACGGTAAAATGTATAAATTGCAAAAAACATCAAAATTATCTGAATAATCAGAAACAATTTATTTATTATTAAATAATTATTTGCTGCATTCAGGTCTTCGTTTGTGTTATTATGTGTTGTTATTATCTCATATAAATTACGATTTAATATCATCGAAGATAAAATTGTTAAAATAGAGACAAATACTAAACCTGACGAATATAACAAACTTTTTCCTCTATAAAAACGCGAATAGGCAAGTGAAGCGAATGAGATCATTGTAGTCAACCCTATATTACGAAAACTCGTTTGATAAAAAATTATGACATCTCTATTTGTTTTAAATATCAAGTCGGCGTTATCCATTTTTATATATATTTATATATATATATATATATAAATAAATTTATTATTAAACATTTTTT
>JGI24540J26637_10001176_pt1 | contig 11514 bp, 3 predicted proteins | sample NorSeaMetagenome_FD_26637 | JGI IMG/M metagenome (IMG submission 26637)
GGATCACGCACTCTAAGTTGAGTAGTATTCCATTACACACACATGAGCAAGTTGTAGCTTGAGTGCGCACGCACAATCCCCAGCTTCGCAGCTATCTATTCCCCACTACACGCACGTTCCCTTGGAAGCAAGCGCGTAGACACCTGGCATAGCTTAACAGGTTATTATCCCTTAAGCACTTAAGCACCACAACACAAACCACACCAGCACTCCAGGCGCTGCACACGGTTCACGTAGAGTCGCACGCACGGCCCGAAGCAGTCACTTTAGGCCCCCTGCGCGCGCACACTCGCTCCTCGCGCGACTGCATTCCCTTGACACGGGACACAGCAGCGGAGACGCCCCACGGGCGTAGCATAGCGTACTGTACCACTACATACCACCGATACTCAGGCGGCATCTCGGGAGATGTCTGACGCACTGTCTCTGGCAGTGTCGGCGAGCTCCAGCCTGCGGGATACTCTCGCCAGCGCATCGACATCGCTGGAGGGGCCCCAGCCGCGCACGCCGCGCACGCCGCGGGGCCGGGCACCGTCCGGATCGCAAACGCCCCCGCGACCTCGACGCGCGGCACCATCGACGCCGCTCTCCGCTTTGGCCTTGGCCTCGATCAGCCCGGCCCTGCGCATCAGCCGCCTAGCAGGCGGCATGCACGGCGATGGCGGGGACACTCCCGCCGACGATACGCCAGGCGCGGGATCGCCAGGCCGCCAGCCGGACCACCGGGCGACGAGGCATGTCCGCGTGTCGCCGGGCCGCCCGGCGACGCGGATTGGGCGCGGCCCGGACGCCAGCCGCGGGGCTTCGAACTTCGAGCACGAACTTCGTGAAGTCGGCGAGAATCGTGAAGTAGGCAAGTTCTGGCACTACCCGCTGAACGGGCGGTCTGCAGATGACGGGTACCTCCCTACCGAAGGCGTGGGGGAGTCGTCGCCATGGCAGCAGCATGACGCCGGCGCGGCGGCGTCTTTCCTGTTGCGACAGTTCGCCAGCGCTGAGCTCGGGGAGCGCGCGCGGCTGCAGGTGTCGCTGCTTGACGCCTTGCGCGCGCTATCCCCGCAGGACGCGGGGCAGCTTCTCCTGGCCACTGCCTTGCGCGATGAGGCGGCAACGCCGCACGCGGAATTGCACGCCGCGCTGATGTTTACGCGGCACGACGATGCGCAATCGCGCTGGCAGCTCGCGGATGCGCACCAGCACATCGCCATCCTCGAGCGCCGTGTCGCGGAACTTCAGGAAGCTGTGGAGCGCGCCGCCGACGGCATATCCCTGGCGTCCTCCGGCGCCCACGATGACCTCGCGCACGAAAGGGGCGATGCCATCACGCTCGCGCGCGCAGACGTCCACGAGCGTGAGGCGTTTGAGCTGAGCGTGCAGCTGCAGGCGGCACTCGAGCGTCTGGCCACCACCGATCGAGACCTGGCGCGTTCGACCGCCTTGCTCACCGACACCGCGGATGCACATGCGCGGGACGCTCTCGAGTTGCAATCCGCAGTCGCGCGCCTCGCTCGCGCCGAGAGCGGCATGCAACGTGCCTCCGCTCTGCTCGCCGAGTCGAACGACGCGCGGGAGCATGACGCGGCGCGTCATGAGCAAGAACTACATGAGCTGGAGATCTACCTGGCAGAGGCGTCTGAGCAACAGGCCCGCGCCGCACAAGCGTCAACAACGTTGTCGGCGGAGCTGAGCGTCTTGCAGACGGAGGTCGGAGCGATGATGCATGATATGGACGGCATCATGCGCGACATGATCTCGGTCCCTGACACCCCGGACGCCTTTCGCACACCGCCCCGCCTGGCTACGGCGGATGATGTCGCCAGCGCGGGCAACACCGCTGTGAAGACGGATCGCGTGACACGCTGCTCTCTGCTACAGGACGACGGCCTGCTGCCCGTGCACACTGCTCTGCGCCTGGTGGGACAGGAAGCGGATCTGCGCAAAAACCTCGGCGGACGCGATCGCCAAAGGTTCACCGGCGCGATGAATGCCACCGCCGATCTGGCCGAGAGTTTCGGGCTCACGCAAGGCGTGTACTGTGCCGTACCGGCGCCCATGAAGGCCACGGTACGTGCCGAGGTGGTCAACAAATTGATGGAGGGTGCATCCAGGATGTTTCCAAAGAGGAACACGATCACCAGCATGCAAATCGTCATGCACAAGATACGAGACCTCGTCGAGCTCATTCACCCTGCACGGCACCACCTGGCCATGGCGTTGGGCGAGGACTCCCCTGAAGCCGCCATTCGGACATATGGTGAGCTCTACGCCAGCGCGCGGGGTGGAAACACCGAGGATGAAATCCGATCCGCCATCTCGGAGGACCAGGAGATGCTTTTCTTGGTTGTCCAGCGGTCCCTGGCGCAGCATAGTCCTGCTTTCAAATCGGACCTGGAGACACGATCTGGGATTAGGGGCGGGGTTCCCCTGAAAGAACTTGCGGGCATGCAGGGATGGGCCGCTCTGATCTACCTGCGCGAGCACTTCTTCCAGAGTACGTGGCAGCAGCTGCCGGATGCCTTTGNGCGGATGTATGACTTGGGCATTCAATTCTCNGACATGNGTGTGAATCGATTCTACGGGAACTTCACTGAATTTTGCAAGATTCTGCAGGATGAGGTCGATGCCTTTGAGCGNGAATACGGCGCGATTGACTCTGCGCTCTTCATACGNCTGCAGCTTCTTCAGGCCATCTTCACTTCTAGCCACAATCACATCGTGGCATTTCGCAAGCTCGGGATGGANAAGGGTGAGATCACGGCACAAGATCTAAACTTCAGAGATGCCTCTGGGAAGGTGACTGATCTTGCCGTCATGCTGCGCGAGCACGAACGTTCGCGCCCGGATGTCCAGGTGTGGGATAGGGCGCCAAAGTCCGAATGCGAAGCACGGCGTTTGATGCAGGAACGGAACCCGAAGAGTCCGGCTCAGACGCACGTAGCTTCCGACGTCCAGTCTCTTCAGACGCAGCTGCAGGCGACGGGTATCGCCGAAGTCTTTTACGGAGCCGATTTCAAGAAAGACAATGCTGCCAAGTGCAGCAAATGTGGGTTTCCTCACGCCGCGGACGGGCCGTGTTTGACGGCAGAGCTCATGAAGCGACTCATCGACCAACATGCTGTGCTCATGCGCATGATGTCAAAGACAGAGGGCGTGCTCTCAAGGGTCTCGCAAGGCGGTGGGAATGCTGACAAGCTGAAGCAAGATTTGGACAACGTCGCCAAGGAAATTACGCGCACGCGTGCTGAGGTGATCGCGGCCGTGGGGTCACCCAAGGGACGACCCCCGCGCGCGGCCGCTGGGGCCGGCGGCAAGAAGGCCGGTGGCAACGTATGTTTTAAATGGAAAGAGACGGGTAAATGCGAATTCAAAGATCGCGGGACCTGNCGTTTCGACCACCCTGCTAAAACTGGAGGCGCCGGTCCCAAGCCCGAATGCGAGGCCGTTGGCTGTCGGAAACAGGCCGCTGATTTGCCTAACGCAAAATTTTGTTCGGTTGACTGCATGCGGAAGACCCGCGGGACCTTCGGCAGGCGCGGCAAGGAGGAGACTCATCTGCGGGAGTTGGATGATGTTGACAGGCCTGCGCCTGAGGACTCTTCATACATGACTATGATGGCCGCCATCCACGCATCCTCCGGCAGCGTCTATGAAGGCACCTCCGGAAATAACGGCGCCCATGCAGTTCACCTCGGCATGGAGGTCGCCACGGTTGACGATACGGAAGCCGGCATGGACCTCCGGGCGGACGATGTCGCCTGCTCGTCGGAGGATCACTGGGAGCTGCGCCCTCTGTGGCTCACGCATTCGTACCTGTCGTTCCTCATCTGGTGGATCCGAGTCCTGGTGCCGCCGGGGGCAGCCCTTCTTCCACTGACCATTGCGCTACATCGACCTGTGACGCGGATGACGTCGTGACATGGTGGGACATCTTGACAATGGCGATGGGACAGGAATTCGTGGACACGGTGCGCGCAAACGGCGCGCTGATGCACGCGCTGGGACGTCCTTCACAACTCGATGAGGAACGGCTCGACTGCTTGGACTTGTCGGAATCGGAGCTTCATTCCTTTTTTGATGCTCGGGACGCATATCTCGTCCGCACGACTGCACCGCAGAATGCGGATCGGGTGGACTGCGTGGAATTGTCGGCAACGCAAATGCAATCATTCTTCGAAGAGCGGGGAAAATACCGGTTGTCGGAGGCGTACGAAAAGCTCGAAAGCCAGTACCGTGAATTGAGCCCACGGCGTCGCCGACGCTGGCGTGCAGCCGATCATTGCCAGACGATCAAGGCGAGGCTACACAACTACTCGCGCACACTTGGGCATTGTTTTGCAGCCATGCGCCGCAATGTCCAGCGGGCCCCATTGGAGCGTGGCTTTCACGGTCTTTACGCACAGTGGCGTGCTCGCCGCTCCAAGGNTCAGGACCCTGGCATTTTCGCACAGGCCCAGCATCCCCGGCTGGGGGCGCAGTCCCCTTTCTTTCACATGACGGAGGATCTGCTGCGTATTGTCATGAGAAAGGCACAGTCCGATCCGGTGGAAGCGTTTAATACGGTCTTCGAGGCCTGGCCCAAGACACATGCTATGCTCGTCGATGAATGGTATCGCGGCCCCGGCTCCGACACGTTGAACAATTCGTTGCATCAGATTTGGGGACTTCAACAGATTTGGAGGCCTCGCGCAGAGGCTCCGGCGCCGGTGCCTTGCCCGCCGACGACAATCCCTAGGGTCATGCGTCATACTGGAAAGACAGTGCCTGGCGGAGTGCGGCGTGCGTCGCCAGCACAGCGCCCCAAATCATGGGCACGAGCAGCATCGGAGTTTGTGCCTACCCGCGGTCTTCCTCAGCTTCGTCGCATGAAATGGCTGACAACTGTGCGCACCTTGCAACGCGAGGCCCGGGTGTCCAGCCTCGTGGCCGGCGATCACGTACACACGTACTTCGTCGCCGAGCACAAATTGCATGATGCAGCGCGTCTGCGACATCAACTGTCGACGCGGCCGGTGGCGTCCCGTTTGGCGTACTTCTTAGACCACCATGATTTGCACATCGATACCGCGCTACCGGCTGGTCGACGCCTGCGCACGCTCCTCCACATGTGTCGCACGCAGCGTCTATCTCACCGCGCTCTCGATTTGCATTACGGTTCGATCGACGAGCTCGTGAACCAGGTCGACGAAGTGGCTCGAGGCCTGGCTGCCGCGGGTGGCATCCTTTTCGGGCCGGGAACTGACATTGAATATGACCCCGACGACGCGCAGTACGAGCAATACCATGCCATGGATGACGGCGGTTTGCGCCGCCTTTGGCCGCCGGAATCAGAGGCATCTGGGAACGGGAGTGAGGATGAGCCGCCGGACCTGACAGCTCCATCTTCAGATGGCGAGGATGCGGACGATGAATTCGACGAGGCAAGCTACGACGTTGAGTTGCGCAATGGGAGCATACAGGACTCTTTACTTGGCGGCGGAGCGAAGTTGCGCAGTGGGAGCGTACAGGACTCTTCACTTGGCGGCGACGAGGCGCTGCGCAAGGGGAGCGTACAGGGCTCTTTAGTTGGAGGGTCGGACTACGTGCATCCTCTATCGTCGGTTGCCATGACTGAACCTTACCGTTTCTTGGAATTTAGCTCTGAACGACAGGAATATTGCAAACTGAACTTCGACACGAGCAGCATGCGCAAGCTTCTTCAATGCTATAAAATGAAAGAGCACGGCTTGGCCAACATCATCTTGCATTTGGTCGACAGTGGAAGTTCTTGTTTTCTCTCCCCCGACAGCCGCCACTTCTATGTGCGGCGGCCATGTGACACGTCCATCAAAGGCATTGGAAAAGAGAATGTAACGGAATATGCGCCACTGTTCTACTCATTCGTTACCCACGAAGGCGGGTACGTCATGCTCCAGTTTGATCGCGTTTACAACATGCCAACTTTGGATTTTCCCATCTTCTCCTCGGGGAAGGCCAACGACTTGGGTTTCATCTTCGTCCTTGCCTCTGACCACCCGCACATGCTCACGCCGGATGGCCGACATGTACCATTGATTCGTGACAATATGACTGGATTCATGTGGATCGCTGAGCGCTGTTTGGCCGGAAGCACCATTCGGGCACAACAGTACGCCGTGGCACACGCACGCGNCAACATTNCGGCNCAATCCACGGCGCCTGTGGACGCGCCTTCCTCGTCTTCCATCGAGAACACGCCCCTTGCAGCGGATGACAAGGAGTCTGTCGACCGTATGATAGCCCTGCACCAGGGTACTTACGTGAGTCCTGCTGTGGCAGCTGACGGCTCTCAATCGGCATGTCCCGCCACCACTCGACGTGCTCTGGCGTATGCACGCGGGGGAGCGGCGGCAGCATGGAAACCACCAGCCACATCACACGGCCCTGCCTCGAGCCCGCCAGCAGTGGTGTCCTCCTCCTCCTCTGACGACAGCGATGAGAATGATTCGGCGTCTATCACTGCGGCACGTCGGGCTACGAGGGCACTTGATGCCTGCGACCTGCACGTCGGGGACGTGGTGTGGGTGCCATACGGACGACGTCTGTGGCCAGCGCAGATCTCGGCGCCTCAGATGCTGCGGAGGACAGCTTTCCCAGCAGCGGTGTTACAACAACAAAAAGACGACTGCATCCTAATTCACTTCTTTGACAACTGGGAGAAGGTACAAGCCATGCCCAATAACCGAATGTACGCCTGGGCTCCTCGATCGCGTATGCGTCCGTTCAACGACTGGGCGGACGACGCCTTCGCCGCGCGAGACGCGAGATTCGCTGCGGCACTCAAGGTGGCCTCCGCCCTGCAGGAGGAGTCCTGCCGGCCAACGCTGCGTCGTGCAGTGGATGTGCCGGAATTTGATCCTGACATGCGCCTGCCGGCTACCACAGGGAGCATTCCTGCGTCTCCACGTGTGGTGGCGGCGCAGGACGACTTGAATGCCGCNAGTGAGGAGGCTGAAGCATTGATGAAGCGTTTACGTGCAATGACTGATGACGAGTACATGCAGTGGATTCGAAAACATGCGGTGAAGCGGCCGAAACCGGTGCGAGTCCGCCTCCCCGCCATGCGACTCGTGGATACGGGCGAGGCGACTGAGGTTCAGAAGCTGAAATCGTACGTGCATCGCCTATTTGGGCACCTCTCTGATGCGCTGATATGGGAGATGATNGAACACATTGACGGCGCGGAGCTCATCAAAGCTGTTTTGCTGACCAGACAAGGCAGCAAGGCAGTTCCCGGGCCTCACTGTGATCATTGTGCCGAGTACAAGGAACGTCTTCCTCCTCGTCCGGCGGCACGCACGACTCGGCCGACAAGGATGATGCGCATTGCCAAAATGTACTTTGATCAGAGTGGATTTATCGCGGAGCCAAGTGCCTTCCACGGGTACCAGTATTACAACCTTGGCCTGGCCGACGACGGCTTCGTATACGTCGAGGGGCTGGTACATCTGAGTCAGACTCTCTTCTCTATGGCCAAGACCTACGACGATGCAGGCGGTGCGCCCATCGTCACGCAGATCGACGGGGGAGGGGCCATGAATTCCAAGACTGCTGACAAATTCTATGCGGCTAGAAACACCAAGAAGCTCGTTACAGTCCATCACTGGCAGCATGGTAAATGCGAGCGCAAGCACATGATCAAATCCATGGCTCGAGCCATGATCAGTGCCGCCGGCGCGCCGACCTCCTTCTGGTACCTCGCTGTGAGACATGCTGTGCTAATTCAGAACGTCATCCTGCCTGCACGCGACGCAAACGGCAACAAGATTGGAGGGACTATATGGGAAGCGCATTATGGGGTCAAGCCTCGCGTGCAAGACCTCCTNTTGGGACCGTGGGGCTGCCTGGCATACTTGATCATGACTGAAGAGCAGCGTCAAAAGCAGCACAAGAAGCGCGGAGAAACCAAGCACTGGGGGGTCCGAGCTATCAGTGGAATCTATGTCGGATCCTACTGTGACCCACAGACCTTGGTCTTCAAGCATTTGATGACAGATGGTCGCTCCATTTACGCGTCTGCCGGGCAGATCAAGGTGGTGGGGGACGTGTACCCACTGCGGTTGCAGGTGGCTCGCGACCTGGCGTTACGATGGGGTTCAGAAGATCGGGACTCTGCTGATGACGATCATCAGGAAGCCGCCTTCACGGCCTCGGAACATTGGGCGGAGCGTGCGCATCTGGAAGAGGATCACATGCAGGACAAACTGCAGCGTGGGAGACGCCAGCTTGACCGCTGGCATTCCGCCGCGCACGCCAAAGCGTATGAAGACGAGTTTGATGTATATGCATTCGCCGCGGCTGTGGAAGAGGCCAACCAGGAGCACCAGGCTCAGCTGGAGCGGGAATTTGCGTTCGTCGCCTCTACAGATCCCGAGATGGCAGCAGTCATGCGCGCGCGCAACAACACCAAAGACTCCACCCCGGTCGCCAAGAGGCCTCTGCGGGTACTTGCGGACAAGATTCTCGGACGTGAAGAGGGGCACGTGCCTCTGGCAGAGCTCTTTGAACCCAGTCCCAAGTCGGAGAGTATTTTGGAACCCGAAAACCCATTCGACTTCGAAATACAGGCAGCACCGCCGGACTTCATGCTGGAAAGACCTTATGACTCTTGTCGATATGAGCTTGCTGTTCCCTCTGATTTCATCAGCGGCAAAGGCGTCCCTTTAGAAGTGGTCCACCCGCACGTCCTGAAATATACTGGTCGCACTGTTCGCAAATCCTTCAAGAAGAAGGGTCGAGGGGGCAACCTCGTGTCGCACGATGTCGGAGGCAAAGTATCAGCATACAAGATCAAACAAGGACATTTCGAAGTGCGTTTCTCCGACGGACAGCTGGAGGCGATGGACTTGGAACAGCTGCACGAGATTTTGATCATGGGCAAGAAATTCGGGGACGACAAAACGACATGGGGTCGCACGCGTGCAGAGCTGGAACACAAAGAGTTTGCTCATTTGTTGACGGAAGCCATTGATGAGGAATTGCTATATGCCAAAATGCCAGACAACGTGTTCTACGACTGCTCGGACGCAGATATGCATTCATCTGCGTCGGCATCCGGCCTGCTGACAGGGGGGCGGTCGGGCATGCGCGTGCGCTGGGCCAATCGCCTGTGTCACGTCGAGGTGCCAGTCGATACCCCGTTCACCCCTTCCCTCTCGCAGCCGCGAACCCGGCCCGGTTGGGACCAATCCCGTACGTTGAAGCATTGTACAGGCATATGTCAATTCGAGGACACGAGAGATGTCGACGGCATGTGGGAGCGCGTGTCCCGCGCCATGCTCTGCAACACCATCCGAAAGGCGATTCCGCACCTGCGTGCAACCCTGCCGGCCGTGGAGACGCAGCTCCAGTCCGGGGGAGCTTGGCGGCGCCATCAGACAGCGCTGGCGAGACAGGCCCCTTTTCCCGTCGGGGGAGAGACGTCTTTTGCCGCTAGCAAGTCGGAGGACAGACCCGTGAAGACGGGGGAGCGGGGCCAGCAATCAGATGGCATCGACGATTGGGAAATCCCCATCTACGATGATGAACCAAAGAATGCGAAAGAGAAAGACGCACATCCAGAACGAGAACTCTTGGATGAGGCGGCTGAAAAGGAGGTGCAGCAGTTCAAGGACATGGGCGTAGGAGTGATTCCCTCCGAGGAGGAACTTGCGGACGTGATACGCCGCGGGCATAAGATCCTGCGCGCGAAAATGGTGTACAAGAGGAAATACGAGATCGTTGTGGGAAAGGATGGCCAGGCCCGAGAGCGATTTCTCAAATGGAAAGCGCGCCTGGCTGTCGTCGGCACAGGGGAGGTCGAGGGCGTTGACACCGTTTGGAACACCTTCAGTCCCACTATCGGATTCACTGCGGTACGTCTTCTGATAAGCCTAATGTGCAATCCGGACTTCGATGTACGCTCATATGATTTGAGTGGGGCATTTCTGGGCACCGAGCTCAAGGACAGGTCGGTGTACGTCAAGCTGCCGAAGGATGCTGGATCCTCGGCAAATCGGATCATACGCCTAGTAAAAAGCGCATATGGTTTGAAAGCCAGTTCGAAAGAATTCGTTAAACAACTTTCGGACAAGATCATGGACTTCAGGAGCAAGGATGGTGGGCAGTTCAGGCATCTCAGCACTGATCACTGCATCTACGTGTATGAAGGCAAGCGCAACGAGAAGATCTACTTGGCCCACTATGTCGATGACATCATTTGCGGCGCAAACGATTCGAAACTGCGTGAAGAGTTCTTCAATCACCTGCGGGAGAAATGGGCTATCACAGACGAGGGTACGCTTGACCGCTTTGTGGGAGTTCATTTCACTCGCAGCGCCGACAAACGTTCTTGGAGTGCTTCCATTGGCGGATACATCGACAAGATTGCGAAGAGGTTCGGAATGGAACAATGCCGTTTTGCTGACACTCCGATGGATCCAGGCTTTGTGATCACGGAACGTGACTTGGAGGAGGAGCCGACGGAGGAGATGAAGTCGACCTACCGAAGCTTGATCGGGTCGATTGGGTTCTGTGCTACTGCTGTGCGGTATGATATTGCATATGCGGTGTCTGTGCTCAGCCGGCATTTGGCAAGACCTAACACAAAGCTTATCGCTGCGGCTAAGCGAGTTATACAGTACCTGAAGAGGACTCGCAATTTTGGGATCACGTGGACCTGTGACGAAGCAACAGTCAAAGCACGTGAGGCGAATGTGCTGTTCGCATCAGTGGACGCAAGCTATGCTAACTGCCAGCTTACACGTAAATCGCACGGAGGATGGCTGACTTTCGTCAACAACGGTTGCGTGTCGTGGAAGTCCGGACGGCAGCCGATCGTAACTTTGAGTTCATGCGAGGCAGAATACGTGGCTCTATGCTCCATGGTATGCGAGGTGAAATACTTGCGGTCGCTGATGGCAGAGCTGGGATTTCCGCAGGAGGAGCCCACGCTAATTTGGGAGGACAATCGCGCAACGATTATGATCGCCGAGAACGATTCCTCCAGCGCCGGTAGGTGCAAGCATATTGACGTGCGTTTCCGTTTCGTGGCGGAAGCAGTTCGGGACGGTGCAGTTCGAGTGCGATACTGTCCGTCTGCATACAATTACGCGGATATCCTGACCAAGCCATTGGTGCCGGTGAAATTCGACTCGATGCGACACATGTGCCATGATAGCAAGGTGGATCAGATGTCGACACGCGGCGTATCGGACGAAGCCTGGAGGACCGGCGAACGCGATAGCTTGTCTGAGGGCAGCTTTCTTATTCACTTTTGATAGGCATAGGACTTCTCTTGATGTGGCTTGTCTGCATGCGATGCGACATGCTTGGACGTCACAAGTCGGGGGAGTGTTAGAGCCAGAACTGGGTGTAACGGCTCCATTTGAGGGACTTGAGACTCTAGTCGGAAATTCCCTTTTATGTAGGTCACGTTGACGGCACCAAGGGGTTTTACTACCCAAGAAGATGACGTAGCACTCTAGAATAGGGTGTGCACGCTTTTGAGTCTTCGCACAA
>JGI24540J26637_10001180_pt1 | contig 11493 bp, 6 predicted proteins | sample NorSeaMetagenome_FD_26637 | JGI IMG/M metagenome (IMG submission 26637)
CCCCCGTCCCTCCTTACTTCATGTACACGGCAATGGTGTCGCATGCTCTCTTAAGGTATCCGAACCCCGGCTCTACGTTCCTCTTGACTATCTCCCCGACCTTGTCGACCTCCTTGACCCCGATGACGTTCTCGAGCACGGCATCCAAGGGTGTGAATGGGTAGTCCTCGTCGACCACGTCGAATACCGCACGCAGCTTGGCGGTCTGGGTCCTGGAGATAAAGTCCAAGGTAAGGGCGAAGGCTGCGATGAGCGAAGAGAATCGCAAAAAAAGGTTAGGCGAGGAGCGACGCGACTAGTAAGGGGGTTGACGTATCACATAGAGAAGCATTAGGCAGCTCGCTACGCTCGCTACCTTCACTCCTCGCTTGACCTCACCTCCCGTCTTGCTGTTGTGCTCCAAGACAGAGTCGTATTTGTTACCTAAGTTGGCGATCTCGTGGGCGATGAGCTGCGATGAGCGAAGCGAATCGCGAAAAGGGTTAGGTGAGGAGCGACGCGACGAGTAAGGAGGATTGACTTATCGCATAGAGAAGCATTAGGCAGCTCGCTGCCTTCACTACCCCTCACCTCAATCCTTCCGATTTGGAACTCGATGTTCTGCATGATGTTGGGGATCTCGGCTCCGCTCTTAACGTCGAGATCGTTGTTGACGAAGTCCATGACGGCCTCCATCCTAGTCCGAGCGAATAGGGAAGCCTCCTTCCCAACCCCACTATTCCCGACCAACCTCCTCTTAATCTTCTTCCCCTTACCCTTCTTCTCCTCATTCTTGAGCATGAAGCATGTAATGTTGTCAGGGTTCTTCAGATCGAACCCAAGGCTGACCTTTGTCTCCTCCCTGCTCCCGCCTGTGAAGTCGACGATTATCTTACCGCTGTCAACCATGACAGGGGAGAAGAGCAAGAGTCCCTCAAGCATCTTGAATTTCTTCTCCCTCATCTTGAGCTCCTTGGTGGCGGCAGCCATCTTGAGCTTCTGTTCCTGGGCCTTGACGAACTCCTCGTGCTGCTTCTCCGTCTTTGCCGCCTTCTCCTCCTCCCTCGCCAAATCCTTCTCTAGCTCCTTGAGTTCCTCCTCAAGGTCCCCGTTCTCCTTAACCAGTCCGTCGAGTGTCGCGTTGCGCGCTAGGAGGACCTCGTTTTTTGCCTTAAGCGCTGCCTTGCTTTTACTCTTCTTGACTTTCGCGAGCGCCTCCTCGATCTTGTCCTCGTGTCCCTTGACCTCCTCGAGAGTTACCAAGGCCTCGGCCTTCCTCTCACCCAAGGCAGAAAGAAGGGCCTGGCTGCATGCACCCTCCCACTTGCACCAGTCGTCGAGAACGGCCCTCTGGACGGAGGTGTACAGGCTCCTGATGCTCTCAGGGAAGGAAGAATTGTTGGAGCGGCGGATGCCAAGCTGCAATGAGCGAGCGGGGAGCAGTGAAGCGACGAGTAGGGGGGGGGTTGGCGTGTTGCATAGACCAGCGTCAGGTAGCTCGCTGCATTCGCTCCTCGCTCTGCCTCACCTGAATAGTCTTGAGCATGTCCGGGTTGTTCAACTTGATCTCCTCGAGGATCTTGTCTCCTCCCTCCTTCGTCTCCTCCATCTTGCTGGCGACCTCTTCCGCGCACGCTCCCAGGACCTCGTCGACTACCCCGATGACGAAGTCGTTGCTGAAGGTCAACTTCTTCTTGTTCTTTCCTGGGGACGCCGTGATGGGAGGGGTGACGGTCTGGCTCTTGTAGCATGCATCGAGGAGAATGGAATCGATCTCGTGGACGTGCTGGTCGAAGCTCTTGGCCTCTCCCCTCTCGCAAAAGTTGACGATCTCCTTGCAGCAGACGTCGAGCTTTACCTTACTGAGGTCGACCATTGGCATGTTGTTGGCTGCGGCCATCATGACATCGAACGAAGAGTTGGGGTCGGTGCTTCCAGCGAGATTAACGTGGTGGGCGGTGGGCGATAATTTGGTATCCTCGGCGAGGTTGCCTCCGGACTCGCCAGAAAGCCTCCTGAGTGTGTTGGACGTGTTGCTGACCGCAGACAAAAGGGACGACAGGTCGCCCTCAAGTTCCACAGTCCTATCATGTTCGTCTGCCTCGATAGTATCGACGCTTCCGTCGTCGGCGGCTCCATTATTGTCCTCGGCGTTCGCTAGAAGGGTGCTGATGTCGCCCTCCAATTCGACGGTGTTCTCGTCATCGTCGACTTCGTTTGTTCCGTGGCCCTGAGAGACAGAGGTCATGAGGGCGTTGAGGTCTCCCTCGAGCTCGACGGTGTTGTCGTCGTCGTCGTTGGTGTCGAACTTGCCCACGTTGCTGTCGATGGTGATGTTGAGGGACGCTGACGCGGTGCTGGTATCGGCGCTGCTCTCGCTCATCATGCTATTGTCAGGGACCTTGTACTGGAGCTTGGCAGCCTCTGTCGGCATGGGGGTGAGGGAAGCTGAGGGCGAGGAGGAGTTGAACTCGGCGGCCTGGGGGGAACCAAATGCGACCAACTTCCTTCCCTTCTTCCTCTTCTTCTTGCCTCCCTTGCTGTCCATGGTGTCCTCGTCGTCTCCCAAGGGGAGCCCGGCTGAAGGGAGCGAGGCCCTCTTGTTCTTGTTCTTGTTCTTGTTGAGGATCCCCTTTGGGGGATTCGCGCCGCCACCGAGACTTGCCGCGCGCTTGGAGCGCCTCCTGGGGAGGTTGGCAGGGGAGTTTGGCAAAGGAGGCACATCATCGTCTTCGTCCATGGTGGAGTTGTTGGACTTGGCGTGGGGGGTGGGCACGCGGGAGGACACTGAAGTGCTGGTGCTAGCGTTACTGACGTCCGTGAGCTCGACGCTGAGGTTGGGACTTCCGAAGCTAGGAGTGGGAGTAGGAGCCTCGGTGAACTGCGATGAGCGGCGAGTGAAGGTTGTTAATTATGTATGTGGGTAGGCGCGATGCCGCTTTTGCTGTAGCTTCGCTCCAGCCCGCCTCACCTTGACCTCCTTTTCGGAGGCATCGTGGAAGGACTCATCAGTCGCAGCTTCCTCGTTGAGGCCGGCAAGGAGAGATTCGAGGTCGGCTCCGTCGGCGGTGAGGCGGCGGTTGTTCTTCTTCTCCTTCTTCTTCTTCTTCTTCTCGGCAGTTCCAAGCCCAAAGTCTCCTGGTGTGGAAACAAGGGAATCGCGGGCAGTGTTGAAACTCTCCAAGGTGCTGCGGCGGGCGCTGTTCTGGAGGGTCGCCATGAGATCCCTGAGGTCGCTAGACTCGGCGGTGTCCCTCCTAGACTTGGAGGGTCCGATGGAAGACTTGCGGCGCCCATTCTTGGCCTTGACAGGCTGGGGGGAAGGAGAACCGGCCATGGGAGGGAGCTCGTCCTCCTCCTGCTGCTCCTTGTCGACGTTCTCGACAGCCTCCTCGTCCTCGTCCTCCTTCTCCTCAGGCTCCTTGGCAGCAGGCTCGATAGCAGAAGGGCCAAACTCAAGGGCTTCAGTAGAAATCGATTTCCTACGCTTCGAGGACCTCGTCTTCTTCTTAGCGGAACCAACAAGAGACGTGGCAGAAGATGCCTGCTGGATGACACTCAAACTCTGCCTCTTTTGAGTCGAAGACCTGCGGCCTGTCGACATAGCAGAGTCAGCAGACGCAACGGAACCCGGCGTTCCAAGAGCAGCGAAATAGTTTGAAACGGGACCCATAGTATGCTCCTCCTCGTCCAAACCCATACTTGATCTCGCAGTAGAAGCAGGCGAACTCATCCTATGTATTTCGAATCGAGGAGAGAGTGTGATATTAGTAGATGGTATAAGCATTTATGAAGAAATTGTTGTACGCAATAGATAACAGAAGGGAATTGAAGTAGAGATCGAGGATAATGTTATAAAACTAATGCCTACCTGTTCTTAGAATCGATTCTTAAAATGGATTTTAATCACCAACTATTTTTGTGTAGGAATCACTCAAACAACCTTAAATCCAGAGATTACCACATATATAGCAAAGTTGGGAATTATTAAATCGATTTGACGCAGATAGAGTGAGTCATCTAACGTTTTGGGCTCAACTCCTCAGGGTGGGACGTCGGGCCATGATCAGATCTGCTCCCTTTACTCCTCTCCTCACCCCCCTTCCCATCTTTCGTCGCTCTTTCCCTCTTTATTTGATCTTATTGGTCGCTCTGAGTAGATGCCGCAAGGTAGCAAACGCAAGGCCCCCGAGAATGAGGTTAGCCAGGCTACTTTTCCAGCATCCCAGCCTTCCAGAAATCGCAATGCGAGTGCCGACAGCGAGACTGGCGAACTCATGAACTGGATCGATGCATTGAATCCTGAGACTCTTGCTGAGGGTTCGTTCGATCCCATCCCCGTGAATTCTTCTGCCACTCCAGCGAATCCCATGACGATGGGTGGGATGGGACAGACGCAGGCCACCCCAGCTGCGCCCTATGGTCTTCCGTCCCAGCAGCTGTCCCCGAACGATTTCCAGCAGCAGCAACAGCAGCAGATTAATCAGATCCAGCAGATGCTGATGTTGCAGCAGCAGACTCTACAGAAGATCACGGAGGCCTTGCCTGCTGCCGGGTCAGGAGCTAGCAGGGGGGCGAGCCCGGTGCCCGGTGCAGAGGCGCATGAGCCTATTCTGGTGTCCTCCGCGACAAAGGGTTCCACCCCGATGCTGCCTCCTGCTGTTCGAAGAGCCAAGAAGCCCCAGAACGGCGAGTACGAACAGAAATTGAAGGTTTTAAAGGAGGAAAACGAACGCCTCAAGAGGCACCTGACCTCTGTCAACAATAAGAGTGTGAGGGTCACTGAGGAGAAGAAGAAGAGTATGGAGGACATGGAGAGAATTGTGAAGATGTTCAAGTCGGGGGAGAAGTTGGACGAGTTGGGGAATGGGAAGGGAAAGGACGCCCTCATGACAGTGGACGGTTTGCAGTCTTTCATCAAGGAGTACACGAACATGTACTCTGACTACGGGAATCGTCGCCTTGACGAGCTCACCTTCCACTTGGGGCAATTAGAGCGGCTGGTCATGCCTACGACGTCGACTAAGATGGGCCTTTGGACACTGGAGCAGGACGACAAATTCTTCGAGAATACGGCAAGGGGGAGCTTGGCTGGAATTTTGGCGAGGGAGCTACAGATCAGCGAAGCTCAGAAGAAGAAGGTTGTGGGTCACAGAGGGGAGATCAAGAAGATCAACTCGAACCTCAGGCGCACTCTTGAACTACTCATTGAGCTTAAAGACACGGTCGCGAAGAAGCACCGGCTTTTTTCGGACAGGATGGAAAAGTGCACTAGAATCCTAGAGCCTGTGCAGGTCATCAAACTCCTTCTTTGGGTTCATAAGAACGAAGGTGAATTGAGGGAGGTGTGCCCAGGTTGGGGGAGCGAGCAGATCATCGAACAGGAGACAGAAGCGCAAGACGAGGAAAAGCCAGCTTCTCCCAAAATTGAAGAATAATGAATAAATGAAGATGACAAGCAAAAGATTAGAGGTCTTCCATTAATTACATCTCTTCTTCCTTCTTGTCCTCGGCCTCCTCTTTTCCCTCGGCCTCTTTCTCTGCCTTATCCCTATCCTCCCACGAGACCAACTTCACAGCAGTCTTGTAGATGATGTTCCCTCGCTTTATAAACACATCGACGTCGCCCTCGAAGATAGGGAGCCTCCCCCTAAGTATGCCACTATTCCTTTTGCAGGTCAAATCCCTGACGTTCCTGATCCCCTTGCCCAATGTGGTGAAACCGAGGAGATTGTTCTGCCTATCCTTGACGTAGCAGTGGGTGACAGGCACCGACGTGTTTCCCTCCCTCTCCTTCTTCCACTCCCCGTGCTGCTTCTGCTCGTAGCCCTCGTCGTCTAATACATGCCTAAGGTCGACCCTAAACTCATCCCCGAAGTCGATGGCATCATTGGGAATCAAATCAGGAGAGGGCTTGATAATGGAGTTGAACTCCCACCTCATGGTGGTGAGCATGTCCTCCCTAGCCTGTATGGTGGGCCTCTTGTCCTTCCACTCCTTCCTCACGCTCTTGTTGTGCTTGTCAGCCTCCTGGAAGGCTTTGAACTCGACACTATTGTTGCACTCGAACATTTTCTTCGAAACCTCGAAGCAAGTCTTTGTGTAATCCTCCGGGTTCTCTTTCACGCACTTGTCCCAGCACCTGAAGTGATTGCCGCAAGGCGAACCTCTCATAAAGATGCAAAGGGAACAGCCAGTGAGTTCGTCGTCCGGAAGGTCCGACCAGTCCTCGTCGGGCTCGAGCTTGGGCCCGGGGGGGAGAGGGTCCGATTCCTCGACCTCTTCGTCATGGACGGTCTCGTAGTACGCCGAGTTCCTCTTCATGCACTCCTTCAGAGCATCATTGGCAACCTTGACAGCCTCCTCCCCTGCACCCTCACCCCCAGACTCCGCTGTTTCCTTGGTCTGGGACCATAACCTCCAATAGTTGCCGCAAACTGACTGCGCCATGAACACATTCCAGAGATCGTCCTTTGTCATTTCGGTGCTAATCACCGAAGGCGTATACTTGAGTGTGCTCCAATCCTTCCCATCCTCCTCGCACATGTGGCAGTACGGTCCCATGTATTTTTGTGAATTGCCGCTAGCAATTGTTGCCTCCTCCCTCATCTTCCCCCCATCATGCTTTTTACCAGCATCCCCCGAACCTTCATTTGTCGGTCTGGTCGATTCTGCACTACCCTCGCAAGCTGCGAAGGAAGAGATGATTGGCGTCAGTCGCATGAACCTTTTTGAACCACCGGAAAACATTCGTTGGCGTTTTAGATCTTTTTGTTGTGAAGCTTCTTATGGTGAGACAGGGTGAAAGTGCTTTTCATTCGGGATGTCAACCTATATTATTCGGTGAATTGTGGAGGGGGGAAATAAAATACGCGCTTCGATAACAAACATTATTTCTTTCACATCGTTCTTCCCGCACCACGTTAAGTCATATCAACGGCGAAACTGATGGCTCTGCCACAGCTTGCACAGTTGCCTCCAGACGCCTGTTTCATCCCGCAGTTACTACATACGAGGAAGTTGTACGGTCCGACCATTTGTAGGAGGCTGGTAGCCAGTGCCGCATTGTTCTTGATTCCCTCGACGTATGTTTCCTTCCCTCCTCCTCCCGACAAGTCTTCTTCTGGAACATTTTCGTAGGCCTCGGCAACTTCGATGAGGACCTCGAGTCCCTCCTTCAGCAATCTCCTGCAGTTCTTTTCGTGGTCGACCACCAAGTTGACGAGAGTCGTCAGAGCACTCTCTACCAGCGGGAATTTCTTCCCCTGAAACGTCTTTCCAATAACCTTGATCAGACTCTCCACGCCCCCAAGTCCCCCAACGATGCCTTTGTTTCCCATGTTGTTGTGGACTAGGTTTCTTACGGTCCACAGAGCGGGGTTGAGGATGTCGTCCCCGACTCCTACCTTGGTCATGACCTTCATAATGACCTCTGCACCGCCAAGTTCCACAAGTTCCTTCTGCTTCTTCTCTCCTCCAGACCAAACCTCCTCCGCGAGGCTCTCGCAGGCGAGTTTGACAATGAGGTCGTTGTCCGTCTGTACCAACTGCAGCATCCCAGCGATTCCAAAGGCTGCCTTCTGGTCGGCGAGCTCGTCGACGCTCCTGATGTCGGCCAGGGCCTCCAGAACATTCAAGGCTACCTCCCTCGCCTCCTTGCTCTCGCTGTCTTGCATCCCCGCCAGCGCCTGTACGCCGCCCTCCTCCAAAATCCTTATCTTCAGCGCGTCGTGGACGCTCAAGTTGAGGAGTCCCATGGCGGCGTACTTCTGGACGATTCCAGCAGTGCAGTAGCACCTCTTCACCAAAGTCCTGATCAGGCCTTCCTTTCCGAGCTTATATCCGACCTCGTCGACATAGGTCAAGCTCACCACCGCCCTCAGGGCGTTCTCCCAGATGTCCTCCCCGTGTTCCTCCTCGCACATTCCAACAATGAGGTCCACGCCGCCCTCGACCTCAGCCAGCCTCTCCCTATTCTTGTCGTGGAAGTAAAGGGAGTTGGCGAGGCAGCAAACGGCGTTCACCCTGACGGGCAGGAAGTCTGCCTTGCAGAGATCCACAACGTCCTTGAGGTACCTTCCAATCCTCTCCTGGTTAAGAGGGTGCCATGCAAGGTTTCCAAGCGCCCACAAACTATTTGCCCTCACGGCTTCGTCCTCCTTCTCGCAAAGCAGCATCAAGGCCTCGATGCCACCCCTGACCCCGATGACTTCCCTCTGGTCCTCGTCCTGGCTGATGTTTCCTAAGACCAACGCGGCGTGTCTCTGGACTTGCAGATTGTGGCTCCCGCACATGAGAATGATGGGCGCCAGCCCCAAATCGTGGATCCTCGCCGCATTCACCTTANCGTAGTTGCGAGTAACGTTGGCAAGGCATTCGGCCGCATTGGCTTGGATCTCGCTAATCTGATCAAAGTCGAGCAAGTTCACAATCTGGTTCGAGGTAATCAAGTACGAGAGCGCGTCAACTCCGCCGCAGGATGCTAGTCTCACGGCATTTCCGCTATGGAGCGTGACGAGATTGGCGAGGGCCGCAGTTCCCGCCTCGATCACGTCCACGTCGGCACCCCTCACCAAGTCCACAAGAACCTCGATTCCACCGCAGCTTCCAATCAACTCTTGGTTCTTCTCGTTCGCGTAAGCCAGGTTCGCAAGAGTGGCAGCAGCTTGTGTCTGGATTTCCTCGTCCAAGTTCCTGCACAGGCCGACAACAGTCTCGATGCAGTGCTTTGTCTTCCCCATGATGACATTGTTGCTCTCATGGTACGCAGCCACAGCGAGTGCCATCGTCGCGTAACGAACGACGTCCCACTCCTGGACCCTGCAGAGGTCCAACAACAGCCTCAGAACATTCCTCTCCCCACCAAGCATGACTTGGTTCTCCTCGTTCGGGCCCTCCCTCCTCCTCGCCTTCCTGAGAGCCCACTGTCTCCTCTCCCTGATAATGGCCCTCAGGCTCATGGAAGGGCTTGGCACGAACTCTTCGTCTCCGAGAGAATGTTCCCCCTCTCCTTCTGCCTCGGTTGCCACCTTGTCCTCGAACGTCTTCCCGACCTTCTTCAGCCTCTCCTCTTCCTTCGGGATGATATCGTCCGTGTGGAGCTTCCAGCTGCGAATGACATCCCAACCCAGAAGCCTTTGCTCGACGAATCCGTTCCAACCCATGGAGCCAAGCGCACGAGCAGCAAGACGCCTTATGTCCTTCCTGGGGCCCTGCGCAGCGGCCGTGAGTATGGTCATTGCACCATTTGACCTCAGTGCGTCGTTGTAGAACTTTCCACTCCCGGCCAAATTAACGATGCGCTGCAAGAAGAACAGGAAAAGCGTGTCGACATCTGTGCCCAAAGCATATATTGCAGTCGTCTGCTTCCACCTTTCGTACTTGAGAGCCAGCTGGGCCGCCTCGCTCTCCTTCCTCTGGTCCGCTAGCCTGCCGTCCCTCAGTTTCACCTCCTTGAGGTAATACTTGACATCGTCGTGCATGGCCGCGATCCACAACTCCAGCCTTGCAGTGTGGTTCCTTTCGCTTCTCAGCTGCACCTTCAAGGTGTCCAAGTCTCTCCTCCATAGGTCCTTAACCCTCTCGAGCTCCTTCCTCGTCACGTCCTCCCTGACGTGGAACTCGCTCAACTCGTACCTCAATACTGTGCTCATGCTTTCCATCGTCACAAGCTCGGTGCCCATCCCTTCGATCTTCGCGTTCAGCCCCATTCGTGTCTCGTTAATTTCTTTGTTCAAGGCGGTTATGGCCTCCTCGTATCTCACCTCCTTCGCCTTGTTATTTTGGATGTGGTCGTTCAGGCGTTCCTGCAAGAGCTCAAAGGCCCTCTCCGAAGTGAACCTCGTCACCCTCACATCCTCTAAGTGAGTCCTCTTTGAGGCGGAAAGCTTGTTGTTGAGAACTTCGATCGCACCCTTCAGGTGCTCAACGACCAACTTCTCATTCTTCAAGTCCCCACCATTGTTCGCGATGACCAGCCCCGCGTGATACTTCACCCACTCCATCTCTTCCACCATTCTGATCCTCTCTGCGTGAGGGAGCCATTGGTCGGCGTGTGGGGGCAGGGAAGTTGTGTTTCCAGGGTTCGCTTGATCCCTATTCCTGGCCTCCCTTTCTCTCGCCAATGTTCTTGCCTCAAGAGCAGCGCCTAGGCACTGCTGAACGTCATAGACTTCGTGCATCGCGATATTGACAGCCGGGTGCGTCCATTTCTTGTCGGGCAAGTATTCTTCCCCATAGGACCCTCCGGCATCAACGCCCTCCTTGTCCTCTGTTGCCTCGGCGACTTTGGCGTCCCTAAGAACTTCGCGGGTGTCGAGGTCAAGTTTAACAAGAGAGTCAATGACCCTGAAGCTGTTCCCGCGCTCAACCGACTGGTTGTTTTCCTCCCTGATCATTTTAACCTCCTTCTGTGTTGTTGCAAACTCCTCTTCGTACAGGAACTTACGCCTGCGGCCCTCCTCGATGAGCTGCTCGCGAATCTTTGCTATCGTCATTCTCAACTTGCGGAGCATCTTCGTCCGAGTTTCTTCAAGCGCTACGCGCTGAAGAACGTTGGTTGCCGCTTGGGGGAGCTCAAGGGCCCTAGTCCTTTGTTCGAGAGCCATGCAGAGCTGGTCTTGAAGATGTCCGATGATCTCGGGCCCTCTGAAGTGCTCCATAACCTGCTTGGCCCTAATAGTCTCGGACCTTCCCTGGGAATCCCTAAGTTGGACTCCCCTCTTTGCTTCAATGGCGGCCTCCACCTTAAACCTTTCAATCTCTCTGTCAATCAGGTCCCTCTTTTCGCCCATGTGGTCAGCCTTGAGGTTGGCAATTCTAACTTGGTACCTTTTCCTATTGTAATCTTCGAGGCGCTCTGCTTCCTTGCTATCAAACGATGTCAAAGATTCCTCGTATTTTGCGAACTTCTCCTCGTAACCAGAAGCAAGGGATTCGGCCGCGGTCGTCATATTCTCGTTCTTGGAGGTGATTGCCTTGACAAGCATAGTTTTTTGGGCCTCCGCAACCTTAGCACCGTTGGGCAGGATGACCGTCTTTCCGTTGTAGACACCCTTGTGAATGTCCATGAGGATGGTCTGGAAATCAGGTCCATTGATGATGAGGGGGACGTCCTCTTCCACTGTATCGTCCCCGACGGCAATGTTCCGGGGGGCTGTTATGAGCTCAACTTTCTGAGGAGCAGCAGGTGGCTTAGGCTTTGAGTTCTCAATCGAAAGACCTTGCAAGCCCTTGTTGGTCTTGTCAATGTGTGAGTTCGTCTCCCTGATCTGCTTCTCTAATGCCTCCTTCTCTTCCTCCTTGGTCGCAATAAGCTCCTGCCATTCAGCGGTGTTTTCGAAATGGTCGGACCACACAGCTGAGCGCAGTTTGTCGGCCTCGTCAAGTAAAGGTCGGAGCGACTTGTTGTGGAGAATGGCCTCCTCCCTAATTAGCTTCACTCCATCGAGCTGATCGATGGTAGCGGGTGGAGCTGGGAGAGGAGGGGGTTCTATTTGACTCAAGGGGGGGGAG